>Ga0210401_10000464_pt1 | contig 50267 bp, 41 predicted proteins | sample IncBWH32MmetaG_FD_150866 | JGI IMG/M metagenome (GOLD analysis project Ga0210401, IMG submission 150866) | Forest soil microbial communities from Barre Woods Harvard Forest LTER site, Petersham, Massachusetts, United States - Inc-BW-H-32-M | ecosystem: Environmental > Terrestrial > Soil >...
GGGCGGTCTCGGTGATCAGGTGCACCCAGTACACCTGCAACGCCGCTGCGATCAACGGCGCCGCGGCCAGATCCAGGCCGACGCTGATCCCGCCCAGCAGGCGGTCAGCCTGCGATTCGTAAAACGCGTCGGATTCGCCTGCCAGGCGTTGGACCGGATCGCGGGCGGCGGACTGCAGTTCCGGAGCGAGCGCCGCCAGCATCCCGCGCAACGCGGCTCGCCACTGCGGGCCTCGTGCCCACCCCAGTGCCGGCAACGGCACGAAGGAGGTGTCGATGTTGGCCCGCAGCCGGGACGCATCGGGCAGGTCCGGAACCGGCAACGCCGCGATCGCGCGCTGCTGCGCGCCCGCGATCGCGGCGACGAACAGCAGATAGTCGCGCATCGGATGGCCGGCAGCCAGCGCTTGCAGCCTTGCCTGCCGCTGGGCGAATTCGCGCGCAGGGTCGGGCAGCCGCAAGGGCGGCGCCTGTTGCTCGCCGGCGTGGAGCGCGATCTGTTCCGGGGTCGCGAAACGAGTGTGTTCCAGCTTGGACTCTCGTCAGCGCTTGTCCTGCGTCATCCGAGCGACCCAGCCCGGATGGTGGTGCTTGGCCCAGCTCTCGGACACGAGCCCGCGCGTCATCGCGCGCGTGGTGCCCTTGACCCAAATCGCGGCATAGATATGCCCGATGATGCCCAGGATCAGGCCGATCGCCGTGAACGAGTGCAGCAGCGTCGCCAGGCGCACCAGGCCGATCGGAAAGTACCCCGCAAAGTACGGTCGCCAGAACACCAATCCGGTGACGAGCAACACGGCCAGCGTGATCGCCATCCACCAGAACAGGATCTTCTGCCCTGCGTTAAAGCGCCCCGCCGGCAGCGGCTCGTGCTTGCGGCCGGCAAGAAGCGCGCCGATCCCGGCGAGCCAGGCGCCGTCCTCGGGACTCCATGCGTTGTCCCGCGCCAACCTCAGGTACATCCCGGCGAAAGACAGGAACACCAGCACGCCGATGAACGGATGCAGGATCCGTGTCCACGGGCCGCCGCCGAACAGCACCGACAGGAAGAACAGCGATGGGTGGAACATCGACAGGCCCGACAGTGCTGTGCAGAAAAACAGGATTACCAGCAGCCAGTGATTGATCCGGTCACCGTCCGAATAGCGCCGCACGTAACGGGTCTGTTCCATCGCGAACTCCCTATCTGCCTTTGCTTCCCTTTATTTGTCTACGCCGGATTCATCCGGGCCGACCTTCATGTAATGGAAGAAGGCGCCGCCCACCGCGCCGATCATCGCCAGAAGGCTCAGGGGTTTCAAGACACTCTTCCACAGCGAAACCATCGGACTGATCTTCGGATCGGCCGGCAGGCCGTGGTACAGGTGCGGCTTATCGGCGTGCTGCAGCACGTACATCACGTGCGTGCCGCCCACGCCGGGCGGATCGTACAGGCCCGCATTCTGGTAACCGCGCTCCTTCAGGTCGACGATCCGCTCGGCCGCGAACTCCTTCATGTCGTCCTTGGTGCCGAATCGGATCGCTCCGGTCGGGCAGGCCTTCACGCAGGCCGGCTCCAGGCCCACCGTGACCCGGTCCGCGCACAGGGAGCACTTGTACGCCTTGCTGTCCTTCTTCGAGATCCTGGGAACGTCGAACGGGCAGCCGGTGACGCACGAGCCGCATCCGATGCAGTTTTCGGAGATGAAATCGACGATCCCGTTGGCGTACTTGACGATGGCGCCGGGCGCCGGGCACGCCTTCAGGCAGCCCGGATCCTCGCAGTGCATGCAGCCATCCTTGCGGATCAGCCACTCCAGGCGCCCGGTTTCCACTTCGACTTCGGAAAACCGCATCACGGTCCACGACGCCGGCGTCAGGTCGCGCGGATTGTCGTAGGTCCCGTCGTTGTCGCCGACCTTGTCGCGCAGGTCGTTCCACTGCATGCAGGCGACCTGGCACGCTTTGCAGCCGATGCAACTGGTCACATCGATCAGCTTGGCCACATGCGGTTCGCGCCGCACCGACGGCGACGGGAACGTCGTGGCAGAGCGGGCCGCGATGTCTAGCGATTGAAGCGATGACATGGCAGCCCCCTCAAGCCTTTTCGAGGTTCACGATGAAGGCCTTGTATTCGGGCGTCTGGGTATTGGCGTCGCCCACGAAGGGCGTCAGCGTATTGACCAGGTATCCCTGCTTGGCCAACCCGACAAAGCCCCAGTGGTTCGGCAGTCCCACCGTGTGGATCTTGTGGCCATCGCAGTCGAGCGAGGCGATGCGCGGCGTCACGACCGCGACCGCCTTCAGGTAGCCGCGCTTGCTGCTGACCTTGACCAAGTCGCCGTCGGCGATGCCTTTTTCCTTCGCCAGCTCGACGCCGATCTCGACGAACTGCTGCGGCTGGATGATCGCCGATGTCAGTACGTTCTTGGTCCAGTAATGGAAATGCTCGGTCAGCCGGTAGCTAGTGGCCGCGTACGGATAGTCCTTTGCAGTGCCGAACTGCTCGCGATCTGCCTTGAACACGCGCGCGGCCGGGTTGGCCCGCGCCTTGTCGTTGGTTGGGTGCATCGGATTGTTCGGCAGCGGCGACTCCAACGGCTCGTAGTGCTCCGGCAGCGGGCCCTCCACCAGCCCCGTTGGCGCGAACAGCCGCGCCACCCCCTCGGCCGTCATGATGAATGGGCCCACGTCCTCCTCGGGCGCCGCGTCCGGCCGCATGTCGGGCACGTCGGCCCCGCCCCAGGCCTTGCCGTTCCAACCCACCAGGCGCCGACGCGGATCCCACGGCTTGCCCGACGGATCCGACGAAGCGCGGTTGTACAGAATGCGGCGATTGGCAGGCCACGACCAGGCCCAGTTCAGCGTCTGCCCGATCCCGTACGGGTCGGAGTTGTCGCGCCGGCCCATCTGGTTGCCGGCCTGGGTCCACGCACCCGAATAGATCCAGCAGCCGCACGCAGTGGTGCCGTCGTCGCGCAACTGGCCGAAGCCCGCCAGCTGCTCGCCGGCCTTGACCAGGATCTTGTTCTTGTCCTTCGGATCGGCCAGGTCCACCAGCGCCTTGCCGTTGTATTCCATCGCCATCTCCTCGGCCGAAGGTGCGTCCGGGATCTTGTACGGCCAGGTGAGCTTGACGATCGGGTCCGGGAAGGCTCCTCCTTCGGCCTGGTACAGGGCCCGGATGCGGCGGAACAGGCTGCCCATGATCTCCAGGTCACCCTTGCTCTGCCCGGGCCCCTCGGCCCCTTTCCAATGCCACTGAAGCCACCGTCCCGAGTTGGTCAGCGACCCATCCTCTTCCGCGAAGCAGGTGCACGGCAGCCGGAACACCGTGGTCTGGATATCGGCGGATTTCACGTCGTTGTACTCGCCCTGGTGGGTCCAGAACTCGGCGGTCTCGGTCCGCAGCGGATCGATTACAACCAGGAACTTCAGCTTCGACAGGCCCGCGAGGATCTTGGCCTTGTTCGGAGCCGAGCCGACCGGGTTGAAGCCCTGGCAGATGTAGCCGTTCATCTTGCCCTGGTACATCAGCTCGAAGGCCTGCAGCAGGTCGTACAGCCGGTCCCGCTTGGGCAGATAGTCGAACGCCCAGTTGTTCTCCTTGGTGGCGGCGTCGCCCCACCACGCCTTCTGCAGGCTGACGAAAAACTTCGGATAGTTCTGGTAGTAGCTCATCTGGCCCGGCCGCAAAGGCAACAGCGTGCGCGGCTTCAGATAGTCCTCCAGCGTCTGTTCGGAGTCACGGGCCAGGTTCAGATAGCCGGGCAGCAGCTCCGACATCAGGCCCAGGTCGGTCAGGCCCTGGATGTTGCTGTGGCCGCGCAGCGCGTTCATGCCACCGCCCACAATGCCGATGTTGCCCAGCAACAGCTGCACGATCGCGGCCGTGCGGATCATCTCGGTTCCGGTGCTGTGCTGGGTCCAGCCGAGCGCGTACATGATCGTCATCGCTCGCGTCGGATTGGCGGTCGAAGCGATCATGTCGCAGATTTTCAGGAACTTGTCCTTCGGTGTGCCGCACACCTTGGCGACCATGTCCGGCGTGTAGCGCGAATAGTGCTGCTTCATGATCTGCAGCACGCAGCGCGGATGCTGCAGCGTGTTGTCGACCTTCGCGTAACCCTGGGCATCGAGCTCGTAGCCCCAGCTGGACGGGTCGTAGCGGTGCTTGTCCGCGTCGTAGCCGGAGAAAATCCCGTCCTCGAACCGGTATGCCTCGCCGACGATGAAGCCGGCGTTCGTGTAGGCACGAACGTACTCGTGCTGCAGCTTGTCGTTGGACAGCAGGTAATTGATCACGCCGCCCAGGAACGCGATATCGCTGCCGGCGCGCACCGGCGCGTACTCGTCGGACATCGCGGCCGAGCGCGTGAAGCGCGGATCGACAACGATCAACTTCGCCTTGTTGTGTTGCTTGGCCTCGATCACCCACTTGAAACCGCAGGGATGGGCCTCGGCGGCATTGCCGCCCATGATCAGCACGACATCGGCGTTCTTGATGTCCACCCAGTGGTTGGTCATCGCGCCGCGGCCAAACGTCGGGGCCAGACTGGCCACCGTCGGGCCGTGTCAGACACGTGCCTGGTTATCGAATACGAGCATCCCCATGCTGCGCATCGTGCGGTGCGTCAGATACGCCGTCTCGTTGGAAGAAGCCGATGCGCACAACATCCCGGTGGTGAGCCACCGGTTCACCGTCTTGCCGTCGGCGTTATGGGTAACGAAGTTGGCGTCGCGGTCCGCCTTCATCAGCTTGGCGATCCGCGACAGCGCGTCGTCCCAGGAAACGCGCTTCCACTCGTTGGCGCCCGGCTCGCGCACTTCCGGGTACTTCAGCCGGTTGGGGCTGTGTACGAAATCCAACAACCCGGCGCCCTTCGGGCACAGCGTGCCGCGATTGACCGGGTGGTCGGGATCGCCCTCGATATGGATGATCGAGGCGGTCACGTTCTTGGCCCTGTCGCCCAGCCCGTACATGATGACGCCACATCCGACGGCGCAGTAAGGGCATGTGTTGCGCGTTTCGGTGGTGCGCTCCAGCTTGAAGTGACGGGTCTCTGCCAGAACTGCGGTAGGAGAAAACCCCAGCACGGCCAGACTCGAGCCGGCCAGCCCCGCCGCGCTGATTCTGAAGAACTGCCTTCGGTTCATGTCCATGAACAACCCCTTGCCCTCATCGAGACGCCCCCGGTTGACTGCTGTATCTTGTCTTCGTTCCGCGCGCCGCCATGCCTGCGCAGTGTGGCGACGACTTGAACGCGAAAGCTTTCTGGATATTAGTATCGCCCTGAAAACAAGCAGGGTCCAGAGAGCGGCCCCGCGCATTCAAGTCTGTTGCGCGGCGTAGCCGTGCGGCGATGTTGCGACGCAGCGCCCCTCTACATGGGAGGATCGAATGCGGCAGGAATTGGTTGATACCGGCTCAATGTCGCGCGGCGCGCGCGGGATTGCCTCGCCCGTCGCGATGTTCTGGCAACGTCAATTCAACCGCTTCGTCGAGCGAATGCGTGCACATGCGATCCCGTTGCGCGTGCGGCTCTGGAACGGGCTGGAAGCCGTGCTGGGCGACGAGCCGCGGGTGACCTTCACGATCCCCAGCGTGGCGTCGTTGCGACAGCTGGTCCGCCCGTCTCTGGACCGTCTCGGATCGGCCTACGTAGAAGGCAAACTGGAGGTCGAAGGAAAGCTCAACGACATACTGCAGGTGGCGATCCGGCTCGCCACCCACGGCGCCCCGCGCCAACGCCGCGGCCCGCGGATATTCCGGCACACGCGCGCCGTCGATGCCGAGGCGATCCGCTACCACTACGACATCTCCAATCAGTTTTATGCTTTGTGGCTCGACACCCGCATGGTGTACTCCTGCGCATATTTCCGCTCGGCACAGGACAGCCTGGACGATGCCCAGATCCAGAAGGTCGACCATATCCTGACCAAGTTGCGCGTGAGGCCAGGCGACCGGCTGCTCGATATCGGATGCGGTTGGGGCGCGCTGGTGATCCGGGCCGCGCAGAAGTTCGGCGCCCGGGCAGTCGGGATCACGCTGTCGCAGAATCAATACGATCTGGCGCGGGAGCGCATCGCGGCGGCGGGCCTTGCGGACCGCTGCGAAGTGCGGCTGGAGGACTACCGGGACGTCACCGGCAAGTTCGACCGGATCGCCAGCGTCGGCATGTTCGAGCACGTCGGCCTGGAAAACCTGCACCTGTACTTCGCCAGGATCCGTGACCTGCTGAACGACGACGGCACCGTGATGAACCACGGCATCACGTCCGGCGATCCGGATTCGGCCGAATCGCCGCTCGGCGCCAGCGACTACATCAACCGCTACGTGTTCCCGCACGGGGAACTGCCACACATCAGCCGTACGCTGTACGAAATGTGCGCCGCCGGACTGGAGCCGGTCGACGTGGAAAACCTGCGCCGCCACTACGCGCTCACGCTGACGCACTGGTCCGAGCGTTTCGAGGCCAACGGGCAGCGCCTGCGCGAAATCGCCGGCGACAAGCGCTGGCGCATCTGGCGCATGTACCTGGCCGGCTGCGCCTACGCATTCGCGCAGGAATGGATGGCGCTGCACCAGATTCTGGCCGTGAAGTCCGGCTCGGGCGCCACAGCTCTGCCGCTGACGCGCGACTATATGTATCTAAGGTAGTCGCTACCTAGACCAGTGCCGCCTTGAACAGGGCCAGCAGCTCCTTCCAGGCCCGCTCGGCCTGGGGCTCGTTATAGAGCACCTTGCCGTCCATGATCGGCATGTCCTTCACGCACCACCCGTGCACCGTGCCCTCGTAGACCTCGATCTTCGCGGGCAGATGCGCGGCTGAAAACGCCTCGGCCAGCGCGGTCTTGGCCTCCGGTTGTCGCTGATCGTCGCTGGCAGCGATCGCGATGTAGAAGCGCGCCTTCATTTTTGGCACCAGCCGGTGCGGGCTGTCGGGCTTATCGGTCACCAGCCCGCCGCCGTGAAACGACGCCGCCGCGCCAATCCGAGCCGGAACGCCGGCGGCCGCCTGCATCGTCATGGTTCCTCCCATGCAGTAGCCGAAGGCGCCCATCCTGGCTTTGTTGTTCACGGCCTCATGGCCATCGAGGAACGCCGCGAAAGCGGTGGCGTCCTGCATCACGCCGTCGTTGGTCAACGCTGCGCGCAACGCGCCGAGCCTGGCCCGGTCGGCAGGATTCTGGAAATCGAAATCGGGGCCGATGCCGGGTGCCTTGGTGGATCGATAGAAGGGATTGGGCACCAGCACCGTATAGCCCTCGGAAGCAAGGCGCCGGGCCATTTCGCGCATCGTCGGGCGCAGCCCGAAAATGTCCGGAAACAGGATCGCGGCCGGCCAGGCGCCCTTACCCTGTGGACGCGCCAGCGCCGCGTCGCAAACGCCGCCCGCCGTGCGGATCTGAACGTCCTCATCGGTGGCGGTCGCGCCCGCCTGCGCCGCAGCCGCGGCGGCCAGCGCCGCCGGAGCCTTGGCGGAGGCGGCTGCGGTGACGCACGCCGCCAGCGACAAGGACGCAAATTGTCGACGCGAAATGGGGTTTGCATCGGGCGTCTCGGCCGAGCGTGCATCGGATTTCATGCCATTTTCTCCATCAGGCCGCCGATCGTCGCAGCCGCGAATCAGCGGCCACGGGCCGGCGCCCGTCGCTTCGAGGTTTTGGTCGCGCTGCACCCATGGGGCGGCGCGCACGAACCGCGCAGGACGCCGGCGCCACATTGGTCCAGGGTGTCGCATCGGCAACCCGCGATGCCTTGCAGCAGCGTCTTCATGCCCGCGATGCGCGCCATCGAGGCATCGAGCTCGGCCAATTTCCGCTCGGACAGCTGCCGCCAGCGGCGTGAGGCCGGCGTTGCAGGGTCGAAGCCCGAGAACAACTCGCGGATCTCTTCGAGGCGGAATCCAGTCTGCCGTGCACACTGGATCAGTGCCAGGCGCCGCAGCGCCGCCTCGTCGTAGCTACGACGGCCGCCCACGCGATTGGCCGGCAAAAGCACGCCGATTCGCTCGTAGTAGCGCAACGTCGACGCCGGTATCCCGAATCGCCCGGCTACATCGGAGATGCTCAGTGGCACCACGGCAGCTGACCCCTGCTGTGCGAAATTCGAACCGGAGCAGTTTACGGGTTCGGTCGCGGCAACCCAAGGGCGGCTCGAATGTCCGCATCCAGGTCGCCTTGGGTGCGTATGCCATAGGTGCGCTGAGCGATCCTGCCGCTGCGGTCGATGAAAAAGGTCTGTGGAAGCCGGCGTGCGCCGCCATAAGCCGCGGTCACGGCATGGTCCTGCAGCAGGATCGTGTAGTTCACGCTGCGGTCATGCACGAACTGGGCGACCCGTCCGGGGTCGCCGTCGTCGACCGACACGCCGAGGATCTCGAGGCCCCGCGATCGGTAACGGTCATAGAACTGCGCCAGCCACGGCATCTCGATCCGGCAAGGCCCGCACCAGGTGGCCCAGAAGTTCACCAGCACGACTCGGCCGCGAAGGTCGGACAGGCGCACGCGGCGCCCGTCCAGCGTGCTCAGGGCGAACTCGGGAGCGGCCTGGCCGCCTACTTTTTTTTGGCCGTTACCGGCTTGATCCAGTCGGGAGCATCCGCTTCGATGAATTGCTTGGTGCCGGCCCTGCCGGTGACGCGCAACCACAAAGGGCCGCCTTCCGGCGTTGCGCGCAACCCGATATCGAAGAACGGGCAGCACAAGCGCTCCGCGTCCACGTATTCGGCGAGTTGTCGATAGGTCTCGCCGTCGGATGGGAACCGGATCTCGTAACCATCGGGCAGTTCGCGCACCGCCGTTCGTTTCGCGACCAGGGCCGGTCCGAGCACATCGAAGTGCCGGCGGCGGCGCTCCGGATCGAGGGCGTTTTGATCGCAGTAAAACGGCCCCTGCTGCGCATTCTCGGCCGATGCCGCGCGCGAAGCGTCGGCACGGGCGCATGCCAGCGGAACGGCCAGCGAGACGGCCGCCGCGATTGCCAAAGACAGGTTCATCGGACTTTCTCCCTGAGCGCCGGACAGCCCGGCCAGGGCAAGGTAGGTGTTAAAGCCGCCTTCAAGTCAAGAGGCGCTGTCGCGGATTCACTTTCGGACCGAACCAGGCGCAGCTCGAACCGCACGAGCTCGCCCGCGGCGGGCGCTGTCTGCGCGACGTCTGCTAGCGAGCCGGTACCGCCCGTGCCAAACCACGGCCCGGCGGGGCGCCGAGAACCGACCCTTTCCAGTAACTTATTGAAAACATGATGTTTTTTCGAACACTCCGATCGCCTCCGCGGGCCCAGATCAGGGCGCTTTCTCCGCTAAAGGTGCCGTTTATCGCGCCGTAAGTTGAGGTAGCGCCGCGTAATTTCGCCTGGAGCGTGTGCCGCCGGGTCCCCCGGCCAGGCACCCGACGACGAGCAGAACCCCGACCGCGACCAGCGGCAACCAGGCAGGACACCAAAGCAGATGACTCGGGTCGAGTCCCTACGGGTCAGGATCATCCTGCAATTTCTGGCCGTGCTGGCACCCCTGACGCTGGTTCTGGCCGGCCAGACCTGGTTCGATCAGCGGCGCGCATCGATCATCGAGCATTCCCTACGAGTGCGGCAACTGTCGCTCGAGGCGCAGGCCGCCTACGGGACGTTCGTCAACGGGGTGGTCGATTCCGTTGACAGGAACTACCTGGGCTCGTCGGCGCTGGCCGGGCTCGAGGAGGCACGGCGCGCGGTGCAGGCCATCGCACTGGCCGATCCCGCGTTCGATGCCAGCAGGACTTCTGCGCTGTTGAACGCGGTCTCGGGCGCCCTGGACCGCAATTCCGGCCTGGCGGCCCTGTCGGCGCAGCGCGACGCCATCTTCCAGCTCGGCCAGGCGCTGCAGGGGATTCAGTTGCAGTACCAGAAGCAGCATGAGGACGCGATTCATCTCGCTCTCGATACGGCCCGGGTCCAGGCATGGGTTGTGCCGTGCGCGATGCTGGGCACGCTGCTGCTGACGGCCATCTTCATCCGGGGAATGATCGTCGGCCTGACCCGGCCGCTGAACAAGGCGGTCATCGTTGCGAATCGGGTCGCGGAGGGCGAATTCGTTCCGTCCGACGAGGTCGGCATCGATCGCGACATCGGCGGGCTGCTGCGCTCGCTCGGGCGCATGAACCAGAGCCTGTGGCGCTATCGGCTCGAGGTTGAGGAGCATCGCAGCGACCTGGAACGCAAGATTGCCGACCGCACGCGCGCGCTGGTACTTGCGACCGCCGAGGCGCAGGCGGCGGCCCGGGCGAAAAGCGAATTCGTCGCCAACATGAGCCATGAGATCCGCACGCCGATGAACGGAATCATCGGCATGACCGAGCTCGCGCTCGATACGGAGCTCGACGCCGAGCAGCGGGAGTACCTGACGATGGTCAAGTACTCGGCCGACTCGCTGCTGTCGCTGCTGAACGACATCCTGGACTACTCGAAGATCGAAGCCGGCCGGCTGCGCTTCGAAGCGCTTCCCTTCTCGCTGCATGAGTGCGTCACGCGCGCGCTCAAGTCCCTGGCGCCACGGGCGCACCAAAAAAACCTGGAGTTGATCGCGGCGCTGCTGCCGGACGTGCCGGATCTGGTGGTCGGCGATCCGGTCCGTCTGCGCCAGGTCATCCTGAATCTGGTCGGCAATGCGATCAAGTTCACCGCCGCCGGAGAGATCGAGCTGCGCATCGAAACCGTGGCGCAGGCGGAAGACGCCGTGACGCTGCGCTGCGACGTCCGCGACACGGGCATCGGCATACCGGCCGACAAGCATCGCCAGATCTTCGAGGCTTTCGCGCAGGCCGATTCGTCGACGACCCGCCAATACGGCGGCACCGGCCTGGGCCTGACGATTTCGTCGCGCCTGGTCGAATTGATGGGCGGCACCATCAGCGTGGACAGCGCCGTCGGCCGGGGCAGCACGTTCAGCTTCACGATGCGCCTCGGACTGCAGCCCGACGCGGCCGTTCGCCCTTTGCGCCAGGATGCGGGGCGCCTGAAGGGCATGCGCGCGCTGATCGTCGACGACAACGCGACCAACCGGCGGCTGCTCGAGGTGTGGCTGACCAAATGGGGCCTGCAGCCGGTGTCGGTCGACAACGGCCTGGCCGCGCTCACCGAGCTCGAACGCGGCACCAGGAGCGGCTCGCCCTATGGCCTGGCGCTGCTCGACGGCTGCATGCCGGTGATGGACGGCTTCGAGCTGGCCCGCGCGATCAAGCGTTCAACCGAGTTCAATCGGATGGCGCTCGTGATGCTGACATCGTCCGGGGCGCGTCATGACCCGCAGCGCTGCAAGGCGCTCGAGATCAACGAATTCCTGCTGAAACCGGTCTCGGGTACGGACCTGCTCGATGCGATCGTTTCCGCGACCGACCCCAAGATGACCCCGGCGCCGGTCGCCGCGGACGGTCCCGCCACCCGCCTCGTGCCAGGTTCGACGCGATTGAGGATCCTGGTCGCCGAGGATCACCCCGTCAATCAGAAATACGCGCTGCGCGTTCTCGAGAAACTCGGCCACTCGGTCGCGCTGGCAAGCGACGGCACCGAGGTGCTGTCGATGTTGAAGGAATCGCGCTTCGATGCGGTCCTGATGGATGTGCAGATGCCGAACATGAGCGGATTCGAGGCGACCGCGGCGATCCGGACGGGGGAGGCCGCCGACGGAGGCCATCTGCACATCATCGCGATGACCGCCAACGCGATGCAGGGCGACCGCGAAGCGTGTCTGGCGGCCGGAATGGACGATTACGTCGCCAAGCCGATCCAGGTCGCAAGCCTGCTCGATGCCTTGAATCGGATTGCAGCCGAGCCGCAGGCGATGCCGCCGCATGCCCTGCCATCGAGTCCCGCCCGGACCGGACTGCCGCCGGCGTTCGCCCCTTCGAGTCCGGCCGAGGCGAAAGCGGAACCGGTGTCCGTCCCCTTCAGCAAGGACGCTGCTCTGGCGAAGATGGGCGGCGACGACGAGCTGCTCAGGGAAGTCGTGGTGGCCTTTTTGGACGCATACGAAGCGACGGTGGGTGCGGTGGACGCCGCCGTGCAGGCCTGCGACGCCAACGCGCTGCGGCGCGCTGCGCACACCCTGAAAGGCTCCGTCGCCACATTCAGCACGGGAACGGTCTACGAAGCGGCGCTCGAGCTCGAGCGCTGCGGCCGCGACGGTTGCATGCAGACCGTCCAGCAGTCCCACCACAAGCTGCACGGCGAGCTCGAGCAGCTGCTGCCCGAACTTCGCGCATTGTGCGCGCAAACAGCGACCAGTTGAAACGGATTTCACAGTCGAATCGAAACAGGCACAAAGCAGCATGTCCGAAGTACTCAAGACCCGCGACCTGACCGGCGACCTGCCGCTGATCCTGATCGCGGACGACGACAAGGCTACGCGCGTGCTGCTGCGGCGCGTGATGGAGCGTGAGGGCTACAAGGTCGTCGCTGCGGAGACCGGGGCCGAGGCCGTGCGCCTGTGTCAGTCGATTGCGGCCGATCTGATTCTGCTCGATTACATCATGCCGGAGCTCGACGGCGTCGACGCCTGCGCTCAGATCAGAACCCTCGAACGCTACAAGGCCACGCCGGTTTTGATGATCACGTCGCTGGATGACGACGCGTCGATTCACCGCGCGCTGGTGTCCGGCGCAAGCGACTACATCACCAAGCCGATCCTGCTGCCCGTGCTCAGGCAACGCGTGCGCCATCTGCTGGCGAGCCGGCGCGCCGAGCGCTTCATGATGCATCTGGCCTACCACGACTCCCTGACCGCGCTGCCCAATCGGGAGTATTTTCACCAGCGCCTCAGCGAGATCATGGCCGATCCCGACCTGCGCGCCGGTCAACACGCCGTGATGTACATCGACCTGGACCAGTTCAAGATCGTCAATGACAGCTGCGGCCACTCGGCGGGCGATCAGCTGTTGCGGCAGCTGGCGCACGTGCTTCAGGGCGCGCTGCGCAAGGACGACCTGGTGGCCCGTCTCGGAGGCGACGAGTTCGGGGTGATCCTGCTCAATTGCGACGCCGAGCAGGCTTGCGAGGTGGCCGAAAAGCTGCGCGAAGCGGTGGCGGGCTTCCGCTTCTTCTGGGATTCGAGGATCTTCACCGTCGGCGCATCGATCGGCGTGGTGCCGCTCGACGGCGACTCGATTCCGGTGGCGACCGTTCTGTCCGCGGCGGACGCGGCCTGCTATGCGGCCAAGGACTCGGGCCGCAACCAGGTCCAGGTCTACCGTCCGGAAAACGAGGAGCTGCGGCAGCGACGCACCGAGATGGGATGGGTGAACCGGATCACGCGGGCCCTGGACGAGAAGCGCTTTCGACTGCGCTACCAGCCGATCGTCGCGCTTTCGTCGCGCGACACGCGCGTCGAGCACATCGAGATACTGGTCTCGATGATCGATGAAAATGGCGTCATCGTCGGGCCCGACGCGTTCATTCCGGCGGCCGAACGGTACAACCTGATGCCCTCGGTCGATCGGTGGGTCATCGACAGCGCGTTCAGGTTCATCGGGAGCCTTCCCGACCGCGCGAGCCAGCTCAAGACGTGCTGCATCAACCTGTCCGGCTCATCGCTGACCGATGAGCATCTGCTGCAGTACGTTCAGGGCAAACTGGCCGAACACGGCGTATCGCCCGAACTGGTCTGCTTCGAGATCACCGAAACCGCAACCATCGCCAACATGAACCGCGCGCTTCGCCTGATCAGCGAACTGCGCGCGCGCGGCTGCCGCTTCGCGCTGGACGACTTTGGAACGGGACTGGCTTCGTTCGCCTACCTGAAACACCTGCCGGTCGACTTCCTGAAGATCGATGGCACGTTCGTCAAGAACATTGTCCGCGATCCGGTCAATCTGGCGATCGTCAAGGCGACCAACGAAATCGGACATGCGCTCGGAATCAAGACCATCGCCGAATACGTCGAGGATGTCGAGACCCTGGAAGCGCTGCGCCAGCTCGGGGTCGACTATGGCCAGGGCTTCGGCATCGCGCGGCCGAAGCCGTTGGAAAGTTTCGAGGTCCTTGGACGCCCGGCCGAGGAAACGGCCCCGGCTACGGCCGGAGTCTGACCGGTAACGCCGCCCTGAACGGGGCCGCGTTTTTCATTTTTTCACTCGGGCAGCTCCTTGCCGCGGGTTTCCGGCATCCACCACGGCACGATCAGCCCGATGATATAGATCGATCCCAGCGTCATCGCCGCGCGCGGGATGCTGCCGAAGGCGTGGATCAGCGTTCCAGCGACGATCGGGAAGACCCATGCGACCAGGCGTGCGGCGTTGAAGATGAACGCCGCCGCCGTCGCCCGTACGCTCGACGTGAAAAGTTCGGCCGGGTAGATCGCCATCCATGAATATGCGCAACCCAAGGTGAAAAACCCGTTGACGAACGACGCCCACAGCAGCGCGTCGAGCGACGTGGTCCAGAGGTAAACGAGCGCAGTGGTGGCCAGCGCGCCCAGATAGGTCAGGAAGAGGTAGACCCGGCGCCCCAGCAGATCGGCCAGGAAGCCCGACAGCAGGTAGGCGACGACCGCTCCGCACGTGTACAGCAGCACCGCGCGCAGCCCCGACTGCGCCGGGTTCGGCACCGCCGCGGCGGTGGCCATCTGCGTTGCGAACTGGGGCAGCCAGCTCGAGATGGCCCACCAGCCGATCGTCGTGGTCATCGACAGCAGAAAGGCGAGCAGCGCGCGCCTGCGGCCTTCGGGCTCACGGAAGATTTCCGACAGCGTGAACGGCCGCTTGCCGCTCGTGCGCGCTGCCGGTTGACGACCGCCCTGCTCCGTGGCGGCCCAGCGCTGCTGGCGGATCGCCTCCAACCACCGGTCCGACTCGTCCACCGCGCGCCGGATGTACAGGCAGAAGAAGGCGGGCAGCGCGCCGATCACGAACACCAGACGCCATGTGTCCGCTGCGAGCGGATTGACCCGGCTCAGCCCGAACCACACCAGCGCTGCGATCAGGGTGCCGAAGCCGAATCCCGATTGCAGAAACCCTGCGCCCTTTGGCCGCGCGTGGTTCGGCCAGGTTTCTGCCAGCAGCGCGACCCCCGTGCTCCACTCGCTGCCCATCGCGAATCCGGTGATGAACCGAAGCAGGCAGAACATCCGAAAGTCGGTCGAGAACGCGGTGAGCCCGCTGAAGAGCGCATAGCAGAACACCGAGTAGATCATCATGCGCTTGCGGCCGACGTAGTCGGCAAGGACGCCGCCCGCCAGGCCCCCGATCCCCCATCCCAGCAAGGTCACGCCGATGGCGACGCCGGCCCAGATCGACCGGTCGGCAAACTGGACCGGCGTCAGCAGCGACTTCAGGACAAACGGGATCACGATGACCAGCGCGAAGGCTTCGTAACCGTCGAACACCCAGCCCAGGAAGCTGGCGGTCAGCACGCGCCAGTGCTTCGCACTGAGCCCGTCGTGCCAGGAAAGCCTGTGGTCGATGTGCGATCGGGCATTCGAGCTCATTCGGTCCGCTCCGAAGCATCGGCCAGGCGCGCGTGCGCCCGCACCGGAAACGTGCCCATGCCGGTGATCTTGGGCGGAATCGCGGAAAAGCGGAAGCCCTCCACGGGCAGCGCATCCAGGCCGGTCAGGTGCTCAACGATCGGGATCTGCGCCGCCAGCAGGACCGAGTGCACCGGCCGCGTACCGTCGGCAATGTCATCGATATTCAACGAATCGATTCCGACCAGCCTGGCGCCCTGATCGCGCAGCCAGACCGCTGCCTTGCCGGTCAGGAAGGGATGGCCCTCGAAATAGCGATCGGTGCGCCAATGCCGGTCCCAGCCCGTGTTCACCAGCACGGCGCGCCCACCCACTTCGGTCGCGGCGAAGTGAGTCCAGTCGATGGCGCGCCCGTCGATGCCCTGGACCCGCACGACCACCGCGGGCACATCCGTGATCGTTTCCAGCTTCAAACATGCGAGATCGAATCCGTCCGCATAACGATGAAAGGGCGTATCGATGTAGGTCCCGGTGTTCGCCACCATGTCGATCCGACCGATCTGGAACTCGACCCCCGGCGCATACAGCTTGCGCGATTGCTGCCTTGAAAGATGATCGCAAATCAACGGCGCCGGCAGGCCCTTGTAGGTGACCATACCGTCTTCAATCGTGTGACTCAGATCGATGAATCGAGCGCCGATGCCGGCAAGCGCTCGCGCCTGCCCCGCGCGCTTGTGACGTTCCTCGATGACCCTCTTGTTCAGGATGCGTACGCTCCCGACCATCAGCAGGCGCAGATCGCGCACGATACTGGCGCCCAGAGCGGCGTCGCTGATGTCGTCGCCGTCGATGTCGAGTCGAAACCCCTGCCCCTGGATTCCGCCGCCGTTGGAAAACTCGACCTCGAAGTCGAAGCAAACTCGCTTATCCATTTTTGATGATCCTTTTGTTTCGCCGACCTCATGCCGTCAGGGCCCGGCGCGCGATGATCGCGTGCAAGCCGTCCAGCCCGTCGGTCAGGGCGGCGGGACCGGGTTGCAGGATCAGGGATGACTTGATCTCGTGCAGTTCGCCGTCGCGTACCGCGGGAATCTGCGACCAGCCGGGCCGGGACGCCACCCGCTCCGGCCTGAATTTCTTGCCACACCAGGAGCCGATGATCAGGTCGGGCGCTGAAGCAATAATCTCCTGCGGGTTCGAAACGATCCGACCTTGCGCCAGGCTGCTGGCCGCGCGCTCGCGCATGACGTCGGTGCCGCCTGCAATCTCGATCAGCTCCGAGACCCAGCGAATCCCGCAGATCAGCGGCTCGTCCCATTCTTCGAAATAAACCCGCGGACGCAGGGGCAAATGGCCCGCAGCATCCTTCACTCGGGCGATGGCCGTTTCCAGATGCTCCGCATAGCGCTCGGCGTCGTCCGATGCTCCGACCATCGCACCAAGGCGCCGGATGTAGCCCAGGATGCCTGCCACCGAACGGTGATTGGCGATCCACACCTCGATGCCCTGCTTGATCAGGGCCTGTGCGATGTCCGCCTGGATGTCCGAGAACCCGATCGCCAGATCGGGGCGCAATTGGACGATGTCCTGCACCTTGGCGCTGGTGAATGCGGAGACTTTTGGCTTTTCCCGGCGCGCCTGCGGTGGGCGTACGGTGAATCCGGAAATGCCGACGATTCGATGCTGCTGGCCGAGCGCATAGAGGACTTCGGTCGGCTCTTCGGTCAGGCAGACGATACGTTCAGGGTAGTGCACGCGCGCCGATCGCGGGACGTCGTTGGGTGCGTCTAGGATAGGCTACTGCCGCTGGCTGGCCTCGGTGCCGATGAACGACAGGTCCAGCAGATCCGCAGCCGCAATGCGCCGGTCGAGCCGGCCGTGGCTCTGCCAGAATTTCACCTGCTTTTCGATATCGGCCACGTCGAGGTTCGCGCGCCGGTCGCAGTAGGTCTTCGTCCTCGCCAGCGTCGCGGCAGGCATGTGCGCCTGGCGTGCAATCAGGTCAACGTATCTTTCGTACCGAGGTCCGGGAATGAAATCGCCCGCATCATCGTAGTGCAGGAAGTTCAACTGGTAGTCGGCCGTTCCGCGCTGGTAAGCGCGCATGAACCGCTCGACCAGATCCCGCCTGCCCGCTATGTTCTCCGCCGTCGTGAACACGACACCTTGCTGCCACAGCGTGAAGTCGCTCAAGCGCAGCAGCGTTTCACCGGCTTGATTTGAGTTGATCGCAGTAGCGAACGGCAGCAGCGCCGCGTCGATCTCGCCTCGCGCCAGAGCCCCGAGCTCGCCAGCGGGGGATTTCAACTCGACCAGCCTGATCGACCCGGGGTCCAGTCCGAACCTGGACGCGACACTGAACACACCGTAGGTGCTGCCCGAGTCGGTATCGGCGACGCCCAGCCGCGTGTGAAGCAGGCCGCGCACCCCAGCCAGGCCGGCTTCATGCGCTTTGCGGCCAAACAGAATCGCGTACATCGGAAAGCCGGTCTGGTCGCTGGCCCGCGACGCAATCATCTTCAGGCCGTGGGCGGCGGCATAGCCGTAAAACGGCGCGGACACACTGGCCATGCCGATATCGAGCTTGCCGGACGCCACGGCTGCGGACACCGACGAGTCCGTCTGGAGAAACTCGACCCGGGGTTCGAGCCCTTCACTGCGGAAATACCCTGCGGCAACGGCAATGTACAACGGGCCGGCGCTTGGCTCGCGAACCATGCCGATGCGCACCGGCTCCAGCTCGCTCGCGGCGACGCCAACGGCCAATACCGCTGCCGATAGCCCGCCCACCAAGCGGATGACCGCACTTGGCGTTCGAGCAGGACGGGCCATCTCGGACAGCGGACGCAAGGCCGCCGGCACCTACTCGCCGCAGAATTTGCCGACGCGCTCTTCTTTTTCGGGACTTGACCAGCGAGCATCGTCGGGGTCGAACACCATCGGCCTTGCCAGGTCGTTCGGGTCCACCAGCCAGTGCAATTCCGGCTTGTAGACGACCCCGCCCGGAACCTCCGGGCCACCCGCGGCAGCCTCCTGCGTGAGGACGAACGCTTTTTTGCTTTGAAGCGAAGAGCTCACCAGCTGCACATCGGTCATGTGCCCCGGAACGTAGATCTTTGGCCGCACATGCTGCGTGTACAGAAACGGATCCCGCACCGCGTTGGTCGAAAGGCCCAGAGTCGTGACCGAGCCGAACTCGATATCGGTCGGGGGCAACGAGTCCATGATCTCGAACAGATGGGCCCCCACCAGCGGATTGCCGGCCGGGCTCACTCCAGCGTTGTACGGACTGCCAGCCGCTGCAGAAGTCAGCCCGGGGTCGGCGCCAAAGCCCTCGATCAACGGACCTGCGGTGTTGTGCCAGACCGTCGTGAAGTGCCGACCATCGCGCAGAATGATCTGGTAAAACACGCTGTACGGTCCCGCCACGCCGCCGAATCCGCTCGTCGTCAGATTCATCTGTCCCGGCAACAGCGTTGTCAGGGCAGGTCCGACGCCAAGGCAGCCCTGCAGCCCCTTCACGCCGTTGACCAGCACCCCACCGGTACTGCCGGAACCTATTTGCGTCGCCGTCGCGGCGGGCTCCATCGTCGTGGAGGCCGCGTAGGGTGCAACGCAGATGCCCGGGGGATAAATCGCCGGCTCGCGCGGATCGAAGTCGTTGATCACCGGCACGATCGGGTTGCTGCCCCAGAATTGCGGATCGGTCGGCACTCTTCCCGAATGAATGTGCTTGAAGGCAACGATGCAGGCGACCGGATTGAGCTGATCGATATTGACAACCGCAGTGCCCGGCACCGAGCCGCGGGGCACGACGCCGATGCAGTTGACCGGCCTGGCATCGGGCACGAGCTTGCTGCCTCCATTGACCGTGTTGGGGTCGGCCGCCATCCGGGCCACATCGAGTTGCATCACGTCGCAGGTCTCGGGCGTCGAATAGATCGGGATATTCAGCCACTTCGCGATGTACGCCGCGTTGTCGGCATGGTCGCCGTGCCCGTGTCCGAGAAAAATCGCCTCCGGATGCAAGTCGACCAGGTCCTGGGCGCCAAAAGGCGTTCGCCGCAGATCAGGACCGGATGCGGGGGGCACTTCGAACCGGTTGATATACGTATCCAGAAGCACGATCCGGCCCCTGAACGAGGCGGCATATCCGGCGTTGGTGATCCACGAGAAAATGACCCGATCGCGCCGGACGTCGCCGGACCGCGGATCGACGTTCTCCGCGCCGAAGAACTTCTGCCGCGCCGCGATGGTGGCGGCCGCTGCCTTCTCGCTGTCCTCTTGCGCCGCGGATGCAGTCCACCCACATAGGCCAGTGGCCAGCAAGGCCATTGCCAATGCCAGCTTGCTTCGCCTTTTCTTCATGACGGGTCTCCCTCGGTTGGCTTCGCGGATGAACTCGCACGACGCCCGATTGCGAGCGCCACCTGACCTGAACAGCATTGAAATACCCGAGGGCTCTGATTCGACTTGGGCCGACTCGCCCGTCAAGTACGGGCCCCCGTTAGCATCGATCGTCTTCTTGGTTGCGGATATTCCAGCAGAAAACCGCGCCACTGGGTAAGGGAGCTACCGCATTTAGGAGATGGGCGGCTACTTTGCGTTCACCGCCGCAACGCCGGCGGCGCAGTCTTCCGGGCCGGCTGGATCGGACCGAGTCTTGCGCTCGCGGACGGGGCTTGCCGTCGCGGGTATCTCGATCACCATCCGCAAGCCGCGACCATGGTCTCCGGGTTCGGCGAAAATCCGGCCCCGATGCAATTGCACGATGCTGCGGCATATCGCCAGGCCAAGACCACTGCCCTTGTCGTCGCCGCCCGTCTGATTGAAGCGTACGAAACGCTCGAAGACCCTGCTGCGCTTCTCCTCATCCAGGCCGGGCCCCTCGTCATTGACGCTGATGCGCCAGAGGCCGTCGAGCAGCTGGGACTGAAGCGTGATGCGGCCTTCCGGCGGCGAGGCGTTCAGCGCGTTCGCGAGCAGGTTCAGGAGCACTTGCCGCATACGCTGTTCGCCGAACGCGACGGTACCGTCGCCCTCGTGCGTGTACGAGAAGTGCCGTTTGTGGTGCTCGGCCAGGGCGCCCGCGTCCTGTGCGAACGCGTGCAGGAAGGGGGACGGTTCCTGCTCCTTCATGTCTACGCTGATTGCCTGCGCGTCCGCGCGCGACAGGAAAAGCAGCTCGTCGATGATCCGGTTGACCCGCGCAAGTTCCTCGAGCTGAACATGCACCGATTCTTTCTGCGCCGCAGCAAGGTAGTCATTCACCAGCAAGCGCTCGGCGTGCAGCCGCACAAGCGAAAGCGGGGTTTTCAACTCGTGTGAAGCGTCCGCGGTGAAGCGCCGTATCTCGGCAAACGAGTTTTCCAGGCGATCGAACATCTGGTTCAGAAACCGCGCGAGCTGCGAGATCTCGTCCTTGACATCTCCAACCGGAATTCTTTCGTTCAAATTGTCGGAGCGAATCCGGTTTGCCGTGGCCTGGATGACCCGCACCGGCCGCAGCATGAGCTGGCTCAGGGCGTAACCGATGGATATGCTGACAATCAGCGTTGCGGTCAGCAACGCGAAGAACACCTTGCGGTATCCACTCATGACATCACGCACCGGCGCCAAAGGCGTCGCCACCGTCACCTCAAGGGGTGGAAGGAGGAATTCGCCCACCCGCAGCTCGCCGATTCCATTCAGATCCACCGTGTAGACGCGCTTGCCGGGGATATCCGGAATCGTCTGGCCGCGCAGGTTGCTGGACCTGAAGAAGCGGTTGCTCATCGGTCCGTGGCAGTCGATGTAGAAGAGCGATGATGCCGACTCCGTCACCTCGCGGATTCGATCGTCGATGGTCGATGCCGTCAAACTCTGGTAGTTCGGACCCAGTGAAGACTTGAGTTGCCTGAATTGCGCTTCGTTGAGCTTGTCCAGCTGGTGGATGAGCTGGTTCTCGAGAAGGTAATGCCCAGCAACAAACAGGCAGGCGAGCGTGGTGATAACGGTTACCGCGTACCAGAGCGTGATGCGCGAGCCGATCGATTTCACAGCAGCTGGTATCCGACCCCGCGAACGGTTTTGAAGAGCGGTCTGAGCATCGACGATTCGAGCTTCGTCCGCAGTCGGCTCATGTAGACGTCGAGCAGGTTGGTGTCGACATCGTAGTTCGACGCCCAGATCTTCTCGGAAATGAGCGTGCGCGTGAGTATGCGCCCGGGATTCTGCATGAAGATCTCCAGCAGCGCGTATTCGCGGCTGGTCAGGTCGATGGCCCGGCCGTTGACCTGGACCGTGTGGCTGAGCAGATCGATTCGAATTCCGCGATGTTCGAGGACCACCTGCTTCACGGAGGACTGGCGACGCACCAGCGACCGAACCCGCGCGAGCAGCTCCTCGAAGCTGAACGGCTTCGGCAGATAATCGTCCGCACCGACATCGAGGCCCTTGACGCGGTCCTCCACCGAATCGCGCGCGCTCAGGATCAGCACCGGCTCGTTGAAACCGCTGGCCCGCCAGCGCCGGAGCATCTCGATGCCGTCGCCATCGGGCAGGCCCAGGTCGAGCACGATCACGTCGTACGACGAGTCGGCCAGTGCGTCGAGCGCATCCTTGCAGGTACCCACCCATTTTGCGGTGTAGGCGCACTCTCTGAGGCCGCGTTCCAGGAACTGGCCCAAGCGCTGCTGGTCTTCGACGATCAGCACTTTCATGGCGAAAATGGTAGTCCAAATCGTGCCGCCGCTGGCTAAACGGAAGTTAAGGATCCCGTCAGGATCGATTTAGGATGGCGCCGTAGCCTGCGTCTGGCTGGAGAAGGCGGGACCGACAGGGCTAGGCCGCAGAAGCCATGGCGGCAGCTTGCAAGCCGTGCGACATGCCTGATCAGCCACATCGGGGAGAACAAATGCTACGTATCGCGCTGCTTTGCCTAGTAGCGGCCGTTTCGCTTCCGCTGCGCGCGCAGACAGCGCCGGAGCAGGCTGCGCCGGCGCAGACTCCGGCGAAAACTTACGCCCAGGCTCTGGTCGATGCGGCCGTCGCGCGGCACCCGGAGCTGCTCGAGCTCGACATGCACGCAAAGCCTGCGCCGAGTCAGCAAAGCGTGATCATCGCCGCCAAGTCGGCGGATCGTGTCGGTCACCCATCGGATCCCGACGATCTCGAGGTCGGCAAGACGGGAAACCCGAGGGTGGAGATCAACCGGACGGGCGACTACAACGTCGAAATCGAAACTCCTCTGCTGGACCATCGGCACAGAATCATTGGATCGGTCGAAATGACGTTTCCGTACGTGGCGGGTTTCGACCCGGACGCGCTCATCAAGAAGGCCGAGGCGATCAGAGACGAGCTGCTCCCGCACATTTCGGGGGTGGCTGCCCTGCTCGAACCGGCTCCAGCCGAAATAGAGCTGGGCAAAACCGCGCCGACCGCGTCGACCGAGGCCTACAACAAAGAGGAGCTGGGCAACGAGCAGGAGTTGCCCATGACCAAGGCGGTCGTTTCGGGTCAGGCGCTCGAGGAGTCTCTCCAGGAGGGTTATGCCGAGGCCATCAGGAATGTCGCCGGTATCGCGCCCGCCAACTCAAAAGGAAGCCCGAACGATTCGGTCTACATCCGCGGCATCAAGGTGAACCTGTTTTCGAACTACCGCCTCAACGGCGGGGTGCCGATCGCGGGCGTCATCACGACCCCCAACGAGGACAAGGAGCGCATCGAAACGCTCAAAGGCGCCAACGCATTGATGTTCGGCATCGCCAGTCCGGCTGGAATCATCAACGAAGTGACCAAGCGGGCGGGCGACGCCGATGTCACGTCCATCGGACTGGCCGGCAACGCGTTTGGACAATTCGGCCAGACCGTCGACGTTGGTCGGCGCCTGCTGCCCGACAAACAGCTCGGCGTGCGGGTCAATGTGTCGCAGACGCATCTGGAAAACGGCGTTCGCGAAATGGGAGGAAGTGGGGATAATGAAAGCGTGGGCGCGGACTTCAAGGCAACCGATCGTCTGAGCTTCCAGGGCGACTTCGAACATTACACCAAGGCCGTTCCCGAGCAGGCTGGCATCAGCCTGCTGGCGGCAGTCAACGGAATCGTTCCGCTCACGCGCGTCCCGGACCCGAGGAATCTGTTGTCAGCGACCTGGGGCCTGTACACGCCGCGCACCACCAACTACCAGGGACGTGCCGACTACATCATTTCGGATGACTGGAAAGTGTTCGTCGAGGCCGGCCGCTCCGATTCGGGGCGTTCGCGGTTCACGGTCCGGATCGGCAAGTACAACCTGCTCACCGGTGCAGGCGGGGTCGTCACCGTTCAGCCGGTCACCAACGCCTATGCCAACACGTTGGAACGGATGGAATTTCTCGGAAAGTTTTCAACCTGGATTTTCACCCACAATGTGACGTTCGGACCGTCGATGAGCGAAAGAGACTCGAACACGACGGGTCAGAACAACGTGACCTTGCCTCAGACGCAGAACATCTACGATCCGATCGTGCTCAATCCGCCGGTCTTCAAAAAGCCCTTCACCTCTTTGCCTCCGCAGAGCAGCAAGGACACGGCGGTGTACGCCTACGACACAGTGGGCATCACGTCCAAGTGGAAGTTACTGCTCGGCTTGCGGCGGACCAGGGACGTGGAAAGCGCAGGCCCGATCGAAACTACGACCACGATCAATACGCCCGCCTATGGCCTGCTCTACGACATCCTCCCTACGACAACCCTGTTTGCCAGCTACATGCAGGGCCTGGAAGCGGGCGCTACGGCCCCGGCTACCGCCGTCAATTCGGACGTGATCCTGCCGTCGGCCATATCGAGGCAGCGGGAGATCGGCATTCGCGATTCGTACTTTAAGGGTCTTTCCGTCAGCGGGTCATTTTTCCGGATCTCGCGCGCCAATGCGGTCATAGATCCCATCACCAATGTATTCGAGAACAACGGCGACCTGGAGTACAAGGGCGTGGAGTCGACGATCAGCTACGAGATCAATCGCAGCTGGACCGTCAACGCCGCCGTGCAATGGCTCTCCGCGGTCCAGAATTCTCCGCTGCAGCGCTTGATCAATGGGCTGGTCCCGGAGAACACGCCGAAATGGCTCGGCAATCTTTCGGTGACCTGCCGTCCATCGCTGGTCCCGGGGCTTGCTCTGACGGCGGGCACCAACGGCGTCACCAAGCGCCCTATCAATCCTCAGGACCAGGGTTACATCCCGGGATACTTCCTGTACACGGGTAGTGCCAGTTATACGACCCGGATCATGGGGCACCGCGCCGCCTTTCTGCTCTCCGTCGACAATATTGGGAATCTGCGGTACTGGAATTCGGTCCAGACCGGCACCTATGGGACCGGCATGGACCGCGCATTCAAATTCAGTACGAAGGTGGACTTCTAGCACCGAGAACGCGCGATGGACGCGCGCCGGTTGACGGTTGCGGTTGCGCTGACGGGCGCGGTGCTCTGCGCCCACTCGCGGAGCCCCACCCCGCCACAGCGGGCTTTACAGCGCAGCGACGCCGGTTACCTGCTCGCCGACGGCACGATCCGGATCGTCGGATGGGATGACCTGAGCGGCATCTTCGACAAGCTCAACGCGCTGTACACGAAGTCGCACCCTGGCGCAAAGTTTGTTTACGTACCCGGCAACCTGATCGCGCCCCAGCATTCCCTGATTTTCGGCGAAACCGCGTTCGCTCCAATCGGCATGGAGTTTTCGAGCAACCTGGGTTCAGCGTACAAGGCGCTGGTGAAGGCGCCGACCTACAGTGTCCGCATCGCGCACGGCGCGGTCGGCTCGACCGCCAAGCTGAGCCCGCTCGTTTTCATCGTCCACCCGAGCAACCCGATCGAGACGCTTTCCCCCGGTCAGCTGCTGCATATCTTCACGGTCGGCGGTCGCGCGCCCGATATCGTGCTGTGGAAGCAGGTGGGCGTGAAAGGTGCGCCAGGCGAGCGGGAAATCCGCAGCTACGGGCTGCCGGAAAGCGACCACTATCCCTCGGAGGACCCGGGCTTCGGCGTGTATCTGTTCCGCGACAAGTGGGGCCTCGCGCACAACGCGCACAACTTTCAGATGCAGTCCACGTATGCGGACGTCGTAAGAAAGGTGAGCAGCGATCCTGCCGGCATCGGCATCACGGCAGCCAATCGCGTCACGCCCGGCGTCAAGGTGGTCGGCGTCACCGCCGGCGATTGGGGCCATCCGATGGTCGGTTCGCGCGACGACGTGCTCAGCGGCCAGTACCCGTTCGATCGTTTTCTTTACGTGTACGTCCGCCGTCTTCCCGGCCAGCCGCTCGATCCATTCGTCAAGGATTATCTGCGCATGGTCTTGTCGAAGGAAGGCCAGGAAGCGATTGCTTTGGACGACAAGGGTTACCTGCCGCTCAATGCAACGGAGCTGGCGAGCGAGCTGGCGAAACTGGAATGACGCCATGCGCGGCCAACTGATCTGGATCGCTCTGTGCCTGGCGGGCGGCCTGTGGTCCGCATATCCCGCCGCCTTCGCCGCTCCCAACGACGAGACCGAAGCGCCTGCTCTGAAACCATACGTCGCGAAGAACGTTCCATTGCCAGACGGGGATGCCAAGTATGTACTGCCGGATGGTTCGATCCTGATCGCCGGCAACGACCTGATGGCGCCTTACATGGAAAGGCTCACGGCGATGTTTCGCAAGAGCCATCCCGGGTTCCGATTCCACATGGAGTTGCACACCTCCGGACTGTCCGTGAGCGGCATCAATTCCGGAAAATCGGCACTCGGCCCGATCGCGCGCGACATCAGTTTCCAGGAATCCGACGCGTTCACCTCTCGCCACGGATATCCCCCGACGGACATTCAGGTCGGATGGGACAACACGCCGGACGCCGAGCACGTTCCGCCCGGCAAGTATCCGCCGGGCGTATGGGTGAACGTGAAGAATCCGACCCCGTGGCTCACCATGGAAGACGTTGCCGGCATCTTCACCACGGGTACGGGCAAGGGGGACACCACCTTCTGGGGCCAGCTCGAGGGCCACGAAGGCCCGATCGGCGGCAACGGGGCGGACTATTCAAAGCGCCAGATCCATGCGTACATGCCGAAGCTGGAGCGTCTCCCGATTCTATCGACGATGCGTTATGTCCTCGGCGGTGCACCGTGGTCGGACCGCGTCGAGCATCTGCCGATGATGGAAGACGTCATCAACGCGGTAGCCAACGATCCCTTCGGCATCGGGCTGATCGGCTGGTGGCCCACCGACGAAGGATGGGATCGAGCCGCCGAGCTGGGCGAGAAGGTACGCTTTCTTCCGCTGGCCTGGGACCCGCATGCGAGGCCCTCACGCGGCCGCGTCGGCGATGTCTATCCACTGGCCGGAGGCCTGCACTTCGTCGTCGACAAGCCGCCTGGCAAACCGCTCGACCCGTGGCTGAAGGAATTTCTCACGCTGGCCCTGTCCCGGCAGGGCCAGGAGCTGATCGCATCGATGACGCACAGCCACGGCTTTGTGCCGATCGATCCAAACGACGTGCCGCGCGAACTGGCCAAGCTGGACTGACGCGCGCCCAAGCGCGGCAACCTGAATGTGCTTTCAGTTTGGATTCAGCGGCGCTTTAGACGTGTGCCCTAGGCTGCGCTGCGCTGAACCCACCATCGCGAGTTCGATGAACATCTTCCTCTCAGGGTGCCTTCGCATACCCCCGGCTCGCTGGCAGCGGCTGCTCGGTATCGTCGCGATCCTGCTGGCAGCCTGTCGCGCCGTCAGCGCGGCGGATTTCACGCCGGCCACCTACGATCTGAGCGCGCTGCCGTCGTACAAGCCGGAGCAGATGGCGCTCGGCGTCGTCCGCATCTACGGCACGCCCCTGGAGTCGCTGGTCGGTCGCTGGGCTTACGAATTCCGCGCCAGACAGGGACACGTTCGCCTCAAGGCGTACCCGATCAACACCTCACAGGCATTCGCTGGCCTGCTGACCGGTCAGGCGGACATCGGGCTGATGGGTCATCGGACCTGGCACACCAGCCTGATGGGATTTCACCAGGCCTTCGGATATGACCCGCTAGAGATCCGATTCGCCACCGGTTCATATGACGATCCGCAGGGTTCGACCCCAGGCCTGATGTTCATCGTGCACCGAAGCAATCCGTTGCGAGGCCTGACGCTGCAGCAGATCGACGGCATTTTTGGCGCGCAACGCACCGGCGGTTGGGACGGCACCCAGTGGACGACCGCGGCGGCGCGCGGACCCGAAGGCAACATCAGGACCTGGGGCCAGCTCGGCCTCGAGGGCGACCGCGCGGACCAGCCCATCCACGTGTACGGCTCCGACGTTACCCTGAGCAACTGGGCCGATCTGATCGAGCGGGAGGCGTTCCACGGCGGCAAGAAATGGAACGCAGCGATCATCGAAGGGCCACGCGCGGACATCGGGCTGAAAGCGCACGGCAAGACGCGCGACCAGGAAATCATCGAAGGCGTGGAAAACGACCCGCTGGCGATCGGTTTCATGTTCCAGCGCGTCATCAATGCGGCCGAGTCGGACGTCAGGGTCCTGCCGCTTGCAGCGGGTGCGTCGGGCCCGTACATCACACCGAGCCCGCAGACCTTCTTCGACGGCAGCTATCCGATGCATAACGGCGCCTATCTGTATTTGAACCGGGTGCCGGGCAAGCCGCTGTCGGCACGGGACCGCGAGTTCGTGCGGTTTGTCCTGAGCCGGGAGGGCCAGCAGATCGTCGCCGACAGCCGCATTTTCATTCCGCTCAGCGCCTCGCAAGCGCAGGCCGAGCTGCGCAAACTCGACTGAACCGTGCAAATCCTATTCGCCGGCTGCCTGCTCGCCCTGGTGCTTTCGACGAACACGTCGGCACAGGATCTGTCGGCGCTGCCTGACTATCGACCCGACCAGCTGGTTTCGGGCGTGCTCCGCAGCCGTGGCAACGACCAGATGGCGACGCTGATGAAACGGTGGGAGAAGGGATTCAAAAAGTACCAGCCCGATATCCAGTTCGTCGATACGCTCGCAGGCAGCGCCTCCGGGATGTACGGGCTGGAAATGCGCACCGCGGATATCGCCGTGATGGGCCGCCCGATCAATCCGTACGAGCGTTACGGCTCCTATGAGCGCTCTTGGGTGTATCCGGTCGAGATCGAGGTGGCCACCGGCAGCTTCGAGGCTCCCCATAAATCCCCGGCGTACGCGATTCTGGTGCACAAGGACAACCCGCTCGCGCAGCTCACCATCGAACAACTGGACGGCATCTTCGGCGCCGAGCGGGGCGGCGGATGGAATGCATTGACCTGGGACGTCAAGGCCGCGCGGACCAGCGCCGGCAACATCCGCACTTGGGGACGGCTCGGCCTCGGCGGCGCCTGGGGCGCCAGGCCCATTCACGTGTACGGCCCTCCCCTGCTCGGTGCCGGTTCGATCACGCTGTTCCAGTCCAAGGTGTTCCATGGCGGGGACACGTGGAATGAAGACCTGCGCGAGTACGCCGATCGCAAACAGATGATCGCCGACCTGGGCAAGGACCCGTACGGCATCGCATACACCGCGCTTGGCTACCGAAGCAACGAAGTCAAGCCGCTCGCCGTTGCCGAAACCAGTGCCGGCCCGTTCGTGCAACTCACGCGGAGCAGCGTCATGGATCGCAGCTATCCGCTGTCGCGTCCGGTGTACATCGTGTACACGATCGACAACGAGAAGAGCGAAATCGCCGATCCGCGGGTCGACCCGAAGGTCAGGGAGTTCCTGAGGTACATCCTGAGCCGGCAGGGCCAGCAGGACGTCGTCGGTGATGGGGCCTACCTGCCACTGCCGTTTGCGACCGTGAAGGAGCAGTTGAAAAAGATCGCCTCGCAGAGCACTCCCCCCGAGCTGGAGCTGCTGAACGAATGAACGTGAGCACCCGACCGGGCAAGCGCGGGGTCACGCCGTCGGCCGCAAAGCGGCTCGCCGTGGCGCTCGCTGCCTTGGCTGGCTGCCTTGCCATGGCGCCCACCGCGGGCGCCGACAAACTCACCGCGGTCAGAATGAGCATCGACGAGGATCCGATCGTGCTTCGCCTCGCCAGCAGCCTCGGCTATCTGAAGCAGGAGGGAATCAGGGTCGTGCCGGTCGATCTCGAAAAAATCGCGAAGGCCGACTACCTGATGCAGGAGCCGTTGACCAGGGGCCAGATCGACGCTGCGTATCACTGGTTCAATCACGCGATCTTCGGGGCTCGCCACCATCTTCCCATCAAGGCCGTCATGGTGATCAACGACGCGCCCGGGATGACCGTGCTGGTCGCCAACCGCGTCAAGGACACAATCCGGAGCGCGGCGGATTTCAGGGGGATCCGCGTCGCCGATGGAGCCCAGTACGGGACCAAAGCCGTCATCACCGCCTATCTTGCAGGCAGAGCCGGCGTCGCGCCGGACAGTTTCACACCGGTGATGGTCAAGTCCGAAGGAAGGCTGGAGGCCGTCCTGCAGGGTCTGAAGGAAGGAACGGTGGATGTGATGACGTTTCAGGAGCCGATGACATCGGCTCTGCTGGAGTCGAACATGGTCTCGACTCTGTACGACCTCAACAACCGGCAGACGACAACCACGGCCCTCGGCGCCGCGTTCCCTGCGCAGAGTCTGCTGATGTCCCCGCAGTACATCGAAGCGCATCCCGACACTGTGCAACACCTGGTCAACGCCCTCGTGAAAACGATGCGTTTTGTCAACACACATACGGCGGAACAGATTGCCGAGCAATTGCCCCCGGACTACTTCGACGGCAAAGACCGGTCAGCCCAGGTCAAACTGATCCGGAACACCCTGCCGACCTACGCAAAGGGCGACTATTCGTTTTCCGCGGCCGAAGTGCGGCTGGTCGTCGAGGCGATCGAGGCGTCCAGTTTCGACTCGAGCGAAGAAGGCCAGTGGCGGGCCACTGGCGAGAATTCCAATGTGGACGTTGATCAGCTGTACGACAATCGCTTCGTCCTGAAGGCGATGAAAGAAACGCCTTCCGGAACGGTGCAGAGTGCTCCTGCCGCGGCGAAATCGCACGACTTTGATCTGTCGGCGCTGCCTTCCTACGAGTGGGTGCCGAGCCAGCAAGACCGACTTGCAAGCCACTGCCATGGCGCTGTCTGCGAAGGGGTCTGGGGCGTCATCCGGATCCACGGGACCGAGCTCACGCAGCACCTGGTCCATCTGTGGCAGGACAACTTCCTGAAACTGCATCCCAACGTACGGTTCGGAGACTACTTCGTGCCCAACGGCTTCAGCGGGCTGACCGCCGGCACGGCCGATATCAATGTCATGGGCCACACCGCATGGCGATCTGATCTGAAGGCATTTGAAGAGGTCTATGGATACGCTCCGCTGGAAATCATGTTCGCGACCGGCGGATTCAATCGGGGGAAGGGAAACTCTCCGGGCGTCGTGTTCTTCGTCAACCAGGACAACCCCATTTCCGGGCTCAGCTTGAAGCAGCTCGATGGCATCTTCGGTGCCCAGCGCAGCGGCGGCTGGAAAGGCACGACGTGGTCGACCGAAGCCGCCCGCAGCGCTGAGGACAACATCCGCACCTGGGGCCAGCTCGGGCTCGCGGGCGAGTGGGCGGACCAGCCGGTGCGCATCTACGGGCTCGACGCCACGCTGAGCAACTGGTCCGACCTGATTCAGCGTGTGGTGTTCAAAGGGGGCGACAAGTGGAATCCCGCGATCAAAGAGATGGTGCGGGGAGGCAGCAAAGCGCCGTCCGACGCCCAGATCGTGAACTCGGTCGCCAATGACCGGTATGGCATCGGTTTTAACTTGATGCGGGTCGTCGAGAAGGAGCCCAAGGTCAAACCGCTGGCGATTGCCGCAGCCGAGACAGGACCTTACGTCGCGCCCACCGAAGAAACCATGTACCGGCGCACATACCCCTTGGCCAACGCCGTTTACATCTACATCAACCGGCGGCCGGGAGAGCCGATTCCGGCGCGAGTGAAGGAATTCCTGACCTACATCGTCAGCCGCCAAGGCCAGCAGGACGTGGTCGATGACGGTCTGTTTCTACCGCTGAACCCGCAAGCGGCTCGCGAGCAGCGGGAAAAGCTCCAATGAAGCTTCTGCTTGCCTGGGTCGCGTGGCCAGCCGCCGCATGCGCGGTCAGCATCGCTTGTGCGCGGGAACCTTCGACGCTGCCGGAATACCAGCCTTCGACGAGCGTCTCCGGTGTCATCAGAAGCTGGGGCTCCAATCATATGGGAGCGCTGATGAGGTACTGGGAGGAAGGCTTTCGCCGCTACCAGCCGAACGTCTGGTTCCAGGACACTCTCAAAGGGACCGCCTCGGCGCAGTTCGGTCTGCACGTGAACGTCGCCGACCTTGCCCTGAGCGGCCGCGAAATCTTTCCTTACGAGTACTACGGAATTTATCGACGCTCCCAGCTGTATCCCGTTCAAATCGCGGTGGCCACCGGAAGCCTGGACGCGCGGGGCAAGTCGACTGCCTTGGGCGTGTTCGTACACCGGGACAATCCGCTTTCGAAGCTCACGCTCAAGCAGTTGGACGGCATCTATGGCGACCAGCGCACCGGCGGTTGGCAGAACATCGAGTGGGTCGAAAAAGGGGTCGCGCGCACCGCACAGGAGAACATCCGCACCTGGGGACAGCTGGGGCTGACGGGCGAGTGGGCGGACCGGCCGATCCATCCGTACGGACCTCCGGGCCTGTATCCCGGCGGAGTTTCCTTTTTCCAGACGCAGGTGATGGGGGGCGCCGATACCTGGAATGAAAACCTGCAGGAATTCGACGACCGCAAGCTGATGATGGAAGCCCTTGCCAACGATCGCTACGCCATCGCCTACGCGCCGATGACTTACAAGACCGGGCAGGTGAAGGCGCTCGACCTGGCGAGCAATCCCGACGGCCCCTTCGTCGAGCCGTCCCGAACGAACATCGGCAACCGCAGCTACCCGCTGACGCGAACGGCATACATATATTTCGCCCCCGATAGCCCCAGCGGCGATCCCGTCGCGGTCGATCCCAAGATCCGGGAATTCCTTCGCTACGTCCTGAGCCGGCAAGGCCAGGCAGACGTGGAACGCGAGGGAGACTACCTGCCCCTCACCGCGGCTGTCGTTCGCGATCAGCTGAGCAAGCTTCACTGAGATGGAAATACGCCACATGAATTCAATGATGCGTGTCGCTTTCCTTCTGCTGGCAGCGTCAACCGCGTGGCCGCTGCACGCGGAGACGTGGGCTCCGGAAAGGATATACGCACAAACGCTGGTGAATCGCATTGTCAAGAAATACCCGAATCTGCTGGTGGTGGCACTGCACGTGACGCCGCCGAACGAATCCGAGAATGTGATCATCGCTTCCAACATCGGGCGCATCGGCAAGAGGGCCGATGAGGAAGACCTGCGGGTGATCGGGACCGGCGAGACGCTGGCCAAGGTCAACAAGAACGGCGATCGCTTCGAGGTGGAGTTGCCGCTGCTGGACGCTTCCAGCAAGCCGATCGGAGCGCTCGCAATCGTTTTCCCTTACAAGCCGGGCGATGATCCGTCGATGTTCAAGATGAGGGCCGAGAAGATCAGGGACGAGCTCGCCGCCGATATCCCCAGCGTGGCGAAGCTGATGGAGCCTTCTTGAGTGCGTACGCGAATCGTATGGGCCGCTGCCATTGTTCTACTCGCCCTCGCGTCCGGATCGGCGTTCGCCCAAGGTGGACCGCCGCTGGTCACCGACGATCCGGAAACGCCGGGTGATGGTCATTGGGAAATCAACCTGGCGACCATCGGAGAACACACATCCGGGCGATGGGACATCGCGGCGCCAGATGCGGATATCAACTATGGCTGGGGCGAGCACGTGCAGCTTAAAGTGGACGCTCCATGGCTTTTTGTCCATGAAACCGGGCAGCCGTGGAAGTCGGGACTGGGCGCCCCCGACGTCGGGGTCAAGTGGCGCTTCATCGACATCGAGGATTCCGGATTCTCGATGTCGACCTACCCCCAGTACTCGAGGAACTGGCTCTCCTCTTCCGCCAGAAGGGGAATCAGCGCGCCCGGTGGGCAATTGTTCCTGCCGATCGAGGCTGCGACCGTGCGTCATGGATTCGGGCTCGACGCCGAACTCGGCGTCAATGTTGTCCAGTACGGCCCGACCCAGGTCGTCGCGGGAGGCATCGTGGCGCACTCGTGCGGACGGAATCTCGAGTGTCTGGGTGAAGTGCGCGAGGTCGTCGCCTCGCACGATTCGCAGACACTACTGAATTTCGGCCTGCACTGGAAACTGGACGAATCGATGGTTGTGCTGGCCGCTGCTGGACGCCAGTTCGGGTCTCACTCCCAAGAGCAGCAGCGGTTGCTCTTCTATCTTGGAATTCAACTGTTGAAATGACGGGAACATTCGATGCGACCCAATTTGATGACCGCCTTCTTCCTTTTCGCTCTTTGCGCGTTCGGCGCGCGCGCGCAAGCACCCGATCTGGACGCGATTGCACCTTACAAACCCGAATACCCGGTCGCAGGCGGCCTGCGCATCGCGGGCAGCGAACTGAAAGGCAACGTCGACCTGCTGGTGGAAGGCTTCAAGAAGTTCCATCCTGGCGCGGTCGTCACCACCAATTTCATGACCAGCAGCGAAGGAGCGCTCGGCATGATGTTCTCCGGGGGTTCCGACGTGGCGCCGATGGGCGACGACGCGAAGATTTCCGACCAGATGCCGTTTTACAACACGTTCCGCTACGTGCCGACCGAGATATCGATCGCAACCGGCGGCTACGATCGGCGCGGCACGCTTTTCGCGTGGGCGATCATCGTCAACAAGGACAATCCGCTCACCCGTTTATCGATGGATCAGCTCGACCGCATCTTCGGCTCCGAGCGCACCGGTGGCTGGGAAGTGGGAGCCAACGCGGATAACAATCTGCTGTTCACCGGCAAGTACGCACGCGGCCCCGAGACGAACATCCGCACATGGGGCCAGCTCGGCCTGACCGGTGACTGGGCCGACCGGCAGATCCAGACCTACGGCTACGTCGCGCCGGGCTTCGCGACGAGCTTCGAGCGCCTGGTGATGCACTGGTCGGTGAAGTGGAACCCCAACTTCAAGGAATACGTGGAAGCCAAAGAGGCTACCACCGATGCCGCGGGCAGCGCGGTCGTCAGCCAACGGATGTACGAGGCCCTGGAGAAGGACAAGTACGGCATTGGCTGGGGCGCTCTGATGCACGTCAATGGCACGTGCGTGAATCCGGACGGATCGCAGTGTCCCGGCTATCGAGGCTTGAAGGTCATCGCTTTATCGAAGAGCCCCGATGGCGCAGCCGTTTCGCTCACGGCCGATAACGTCAGGAACCGAAGCTATCCGCTGATTCGAGACGCCTATATCTACGTCAACAAGCCGCCGGGCCGCCCGATGGACCCGAAAGTGCGCGAATTCATCCGCTTCGTGCTGAGCCGCGAAGGCCAGCAGATTATCCAGAAGGCCGGCGTGTACTCGCCGATCCCGGCAGCAACCATTCGCGAGCAGTTGAAGAAGCTCGACTGACGGCCATGCAAACCCATCGGTACATGGTCGGGGCGATCTCGCTTGCATGGCTGCTGGCGCTGGGGGCGGATGCCGCGGCGCAGCAGTCCCAGCCGACCGAGGAGTCGAAGAAACTGCCCGCCGGGTCTGCGGCCGAGCGCAAGGCGCGGATGGCGGCACGGGCAAGCCAGCCGGCCTACACGAAAAAATTCGACTTGAGCGACCTTCCGCACTATGTGCCGCACGACAAGCCGGCGGGAACGCTGCGGATCGCCGGCAACAACTATGTCGGCGACGCGCCCCTGGGCAGCTGGTGGAAGGAAGCCTTCGAGAAATTCCAGCCGGACATCAAGATCGAGTACTACCTGCCGTCGGCGGCGATCGCCATTCCCCGTCTGTATTTCGACCTGGCCGACATCGGGATCAACCACGAACCCAGTTTCTACGACAGCCTGGGGCATCTGCGCCTGAAAGGCTACGAGCCCATCGGGTTTTCGGTTTTCACCGGTTCTTACGACTACGTCGGCTGGCAGAACAACATGGTGATCATCGTCAACAAGGACAATCCGATTACCAGGATCACGATGAAGCAGCTCGACGGCATATTCGGTTCGGTTCGTGACGGCGGCTGGGTCGGAACGACCTGGCATCCCGAGTTCAGCCGCGGCCCGGACAAAGACATCCGCCGATGGGGCCAGCTGGGACTGTCCGGCGACTGGGCCGACAAGCCGATCAGCGTGCACGGTTACAGCCTGCGCTATGCGACGGCGATCGAGTTTTCCAACAAGGTCCTGCAGGCGAGCGACAAGTGGAACGGAGACCTGCACGCGTATGCGAACTACCGCAGAGCCGCCGGCACCACCTACCTGGAGGCCGACCAGATTTGCGACCATGTGAAGAATGATCCCGCCGCGATCGGCTACGCGCGCTATCACGAGGGCTTCCCCAAGGACCTCAAGGTTCTTGCGCTTGCGAAGGACGACAACGGACCTTACGTCGAATACAACATCGACACGCTGCAGAATCGGACCTATCCGCTGTGGGGCGACCAATCCTTCTGGGTGAGCGTGAAGCCCGGCACCCCGATGGATCCCAAGGTGCGCGAGTTCATCCGCTTCGTCCTGTCCAGGGAGGGCCAGGAACTCGTGCAGAAGGACGGCAAGTACCTCCCGCTGACCGCTCAGATCGCGCGCGAGGAATTGAAGAAACTCCAGTGATGGAAAGGATACGGACCATGTTTCGACGCTTTGCCATTGGCGCAACGAGTCTTGCACTGTTCGCGTGCGCCGTCTCGCAGGCCCTTGCCGAGCAGGGCAAGGAGTCCACGGAAGGGCTCGACATGCAGGCGGCGCGCGCGAAGATGATGAGCGTGCGCGGCAAGAAGATCGCGTACACCAGGAGTTGGGACCTGAGCGGCCTGCCGAAGTACCAGCCAAAGCAGAAGATAAGCGGCACCATCCGCATGTGGGGCAGCAACTACATCACCGACGGCTTCCTCGGCGGTTACTGGGAGGCGGCGTTCACGAAGTACCACCCGGATGTCCGTTTCGACTTCCGCATGAAGACAACGCTTGCTGCCGTGCCGTCGCTCATCTTCGGGGTCAGCGATATCGGCGTCGGCCGCAAGATCACCTTTTCCGAGCAGGAGCTGTTCGAGCGCTACACCGACCGGCCTCCGATCGAGATCGAGGTAGCAACCGGTTCCTACGACGTGCCGGGCTGGAACCCCGGTTACGGGGTGGTCGTGCACAAGGACAATCCTCTTGCACAATTGACAGTGAAGCAGCTCGACGGGATCTTCGGCTCCGAGCGCGCCGGCGGCTGGGAAGGTACCAGCTGGCGCCCCAATCGGGCACGCGGACCCGACGAAAACATCCGCACGTGGGGGCAGCTCGGTCTGAGCGGGGAGTGGAAGGACAAGCCCATCCACGTCTACGGCCTGACCCTGCGCTACCACCAGGCGACCGAGATCTCCGACATGGTGCTGGCCGGCAGCGACAAGTGGAACGAGCACCTGAAGATCTACGCCAACTACGTCTCGTCCGCGGGCAAGCTCGAGCGCGGCATGAACGCGGATCTTGCCGGCGATCGCTACGGAATCGGCATCATTGCGGCGCCGACCTCCAATCTCAGCGGGGGCGCTTCCGAGCCGGCCCTGAAGGTGCTGCCGGTTGCCACGACCGCCGCGGGTCCCTACGTGCCGTACACCCTGGAGACCGTGCACGACCGATCCTATCCGCTGTACGACCGAATCTATGCTTATGCGGATCGCGCGTCGGGCCAGCCGATGGATCCCAAGGTGCTGGAATTCCTGCGCTTCGTGCTGAGCCAGGAGGGCCAGGCTGCCGTAATGCGCGACGGCAAATATCTTCCGCTGACCGCGGAAGTCGCAAACGCACAGCTCAAAAGACTCGATGAGGCGGCCAGGTGATCCGGGCCGCAGCGGTCATGCTATCGGCCGCGGCCGCAGCGGTCGTGCTATCGGCCGCGGCCGCAACCGCGGCGGCCCCGGCGCAGCCGGTCGAGACGCCGCCCATGGTCGAATGGGTCGTTCCGGCGCTTGGCACCAACGTCCCCCAGACGGCCGAGCAGGCCAAGGAAGGGCAGCAGTCCGGTCGCAAGCTGCCGCCTCCCGAGGTCCTCCAGCCGGTTCTGGACCCGGGCCTTCCCGCATTTCGGCCCCGACCCGGAAAGCTGACCGGACGTTTCAAGGGCGCCAGCTCCGATGTGCTCAAGGTGCTCGTCGAGAAGTGGTTCGAGAAATTCAAGACTTACCATCCCGAAGTAAGCCTCACCATCTCGCCGCCGTACGCGGGCAGTCTCGGCGCCATCGAGCTCGTGAAGGGAGACCTCGATTTCGTGTTCGTCTCGCGCGAGCTCAAGCCCGACGACATGAAGGACTTTCACGCCAAGTTCGGCTATGCCCCGTTGAGCGTTCCGGTATCGGGCGGCTCCTACCGGCATTTCGGTGCGCTGGATGCGATCGCGTTTTACGTCAACAAGGACAACCCGCTCGAGAAGATCACGTTCGACCAGCTCGACGCGATGTACTCCAGCACCCTTCATCGCGGCGGCAAGCCGATTACCCGGTGGGGAGATCTCGGGCTGACCGGCGAGTGGGCAGACAAGCCGGTCAAGCTGTACGGCATCAAGCCCTGGAACGGCTTCGAGGAGTTCGTGCGCCAGCGCGTTCTTGGCGTCGGCGACCAGCGTGGCGAGTGGCGTGAAGACATCACCTTCGAAAAGACCGTGTTCCCGATGGCAAAAAATGTCGCCAACGATCGCTACGGAATCGGCTACTCGGGTCTGGCCTATATCGATGCGGGGGTCAAAGTGCTGCCGCTGATCGAGAAGGCCGATGGGGCGGCGCTCGCCCCGACCTACGAGAATGTCGCGCTCGCCACCTATCCTCTGAGCCGCCTGACGTTCTTCAACACCAACAAAGCGCCCGGCAAGCCGCTCGACCCAGCGCTCGACGAGTTCCTGCGCTTCATTCTGAGCCGCGAAGGACAGCAGGTCGTGCTCGACCAGGCCAGCTACATCCCGCTGCGGGAAAACCAGGCGCACGGCAGCCGGGCGCTGCTGGACCGGTAGGCGACGGCGGACGCCGCTTCACCGGTCGTGGCCCGGCCCCGCGCACCTGAATTCGAATTCAGCACCCATTCATGTCCCGTTTAGGTCGAAAACCTACGATGACGCCCCTGTGCCTGACAACCCGATCCCTCGATGAGACACCCATGAAGAGACTTCCCATACTGGTTTTCATCGGCGTGCTGGCGTGCGCCGCGCTCGCCACCATGCCGCTGCGCGCTGCCGATGCCCCGCAGAAGAACTGGACGCCGCCCGCACAGAAGATCTACGCGCAGAAGCTGTCCGACGACGCAATGGCCAGTCATCCCGAGTTGCTCAGCATCACCTTGCACGGTGTTCCGCCCGGGCAGGCGAATGTTTACACGATGTTTGCCGGTTCGTACCCGGAGCGTATCGGCAACCCCGACGACCCGGACGATATCGACGTCAGCAAGAAGGGCATCACCATTCTCGACCCGCGCTGGCACCGGACCAACGACACCAGCAGGAAGTTCGTCGTCCTGATGCCGATGCGCGACAAATCCGGCGAAAATATCGGCCTGGTCGTGTACGCCTTCAAGGACCCGAAAAATCCCAGCACCAGCGCGGCCGAGAAGGAATACCTGGCCAAGGCGACTGCTCTGCGCGACAGTCTGGCCGAGCAGATTCCGAGCTACAAGGCGCTGTTCGATCCCGCCAAGTAAGGAGCGTCAATGATCCGCCGCTTTGCGCTCGCCGTTGTCCTGACCGCGCTGTCGACCGTTGCCGCCACACCCGCGTTTGCGCTCAAGTACGCCGAGCCCGAACACAATCTCAAGGTCGACCCGTCCATCCCGGGCTGGCAGCCGGGCGAAGTGAAAAGCGAGCCCGAAGAGGAGCTCAACGTCGTCGGCGCCGACATCATGGACGAGGTCGTGCTCGGCTGGGTAAAGATCTACAGGAAACAGTATCCGCGGCTGAGCCTGACCGAGGACCTGCGCGCGTCCGGCGCCGGTGCTCCGGGACTGGTCTCCGGCAAGGGCGATCTGGCGCCGGTGGGTCGCGAGATGTTTCCGTCGGAAGAACAGTCCTTTGTCGACAAGTATGGCTACAAGCCACTGGCGATCCGGGTCGCGACGGGCAGCGTCGGTTCGCTCGGCAAGACCGCATCCAGCGTCATCCTGGTCGACAAGGACAATCCCATCGACTGCCTGAGCCTGCCGCAGCTGGACGCGATCTACTCGAAGACCCGCAAACTCGGCTACCAGGAGGTCAACACCTGGGGGGACCTGGGCGCCAAGGGCGAGTGGGCGAACCGTCCGATCCATTTGTACGGACTGAAGCCGGTCAACGGCATCGAGCAGTACTTCAAGATGGTCGCGATGGACGGCGGCGAGTACAAGGACAACATCCAGTTCGTCAAAGGCAAGGGCTTCACGCACGCGTTTACCGTGGCCGCTGAAGACATGGCCACGCACCCGGGGGGGCTCACTTATGCGCTGCTCGCGAACGTCACCCCCAACGTGAAGGTGGTCAGCCTGTCCTGGAAGCAAGGCGAGACCTGCTATGCGCCGAGCGTCCAGAACGTCTATTCGCACAAGTATCCGTTCAGCCGTTACGTCTACATCTACGTGAACCGGGTGCCGGGCAAGCCTCTGCCGCCAAAGGTCAAGGAGTTTCTCAAGCTCGTGCTGAGCAGAGAAGGTCAGCAGGTGGTGGCCGACGAGCGCGTATTCATCCCTCTGCTGCCGGAGGTCGTCCAGCAGGAGCTGCGCAAGCTGGAATGACGAAGTGCCTGTCCCCGGATTGAACCCTGCCGCTTCTGGTCGCGGCGCTTTTCCGATGGAGACGCTATGAACCAGCCAGCCCGGAGCATCGCTTGGGCACTTGCCGCACTGGCGGCAGCGATGGCCGTGGGCCCTTCATCGGCCCAGCAGGCGCAATCGGAGGACACGGAAAAGGCATTGCGCGCGCAGGCGGACCGCGCCCGGGTCGTTTACGAGCGCGGCAGGTCCCCCCACTACACCCGGCAGTTCGACCTGAGCGCGCTGCCACACTACCTGCCGAAACAGCAGTACACGGGCTGGATCCGCCTTCACGGGAGCAACTATTTGAGCGATGGGATGCTCGGTGAGCTATGGCAACAGGGCTTCGCCAAGTATCAGCCCGGCATCAGAATCTCATACTTCCTGCCGACCGCGGCGGTGGCATTCGCCGCCCTGTACTACAACCAGGCCGACCTCGTCGTGGGACACAGGCCAGGCTTCTACGATCTGCTGGCCTATGAACGGGTGATGAATTCCGATCCAGTCGAAATCACGGCCGTCACCGGATCCTTTGATGTCGGTGGCTGGGAAAATTCCCTCACCATTCTGGTGAACGAAGACAATCCGCTCAAGTGCATCAACCTGGAGCAGCTCGACGGCGTGTTCGGCGCAGCGCGCGATGGCGGCTGGGCGGGGACAAACTGGCACTCGGAATGGGCGCGCGGTCCGGAGAAGAACATCCGCACCTGGGGTCAGCTCGGATTGACGGGAGAATGGGCGGACAAGCCGATCAACGCGTACGGATTCAGCCTGCGCTACAACACGGCGACCGACTTCTCCGACCGGGTGCTCAAAGCGAGCGACAAATGGAACGAGGGCATTCACGGTTACGGCAACATCGTGAAACCGGATGGGTCGCGCTACATCGAGGCGGACCAGATCACCGACAACCTGGGCAAGGACCGCTACGGTATCGCGTACAACCGCTTCCGGGGCGACCGGGCCAGGGTAAAACGGGTAGCGGTCGCCGCGGGAGCCGGCAAGGCTTGCGTCGAGCACACGATCGACAATGTCCAGAACCGGACCTATCCGCTGTATAACGAACAGTATTTCTATACGAGCGTGAAGCCCGGCACGGCGATGGATCCGAAGGTGAAGGAATTCCTGCGCTACGTCCTCAGCCAGGAGGGCCAGGCGGAAGTGATGCGCGACGGCAAGTACCTGCCGCTGACGGCAGAGGTCGTTCGCGAGCAGCTGAAGAAACTGGAGTAGCGCGTCCAGGGGGTCCGATGCCCAACCGGCGGGTCTTCGTGTTGGCGGCGGCCGCGGCGTTGATCGCGCTGCCGCTTCACGCGGCGGTCACGGTGACATACGGCGATCCGGATCGTTTCACCGACGCGGCGGATCGCGACAACGATCCGCGCAACGTCATGCTGTCGCTCGAGCGACACCTCAAACAACTGGGCGATCGTTACCTGCCTGCGCAGAGCAACCTGAAGATCGAGGTGCTCGACCTGGACCGCGCCGGCCGCCCATACATGAATCTGCCCACTGAAATCCGCATCATCACTGGAAAAGCCGACCTGCCGTGCATCGAGCTGCGCTACACGCTCGAGACCGACAACAAGGCACTGCCATCGCGACGCGAGCGGGTCTGCGACCCCGACTACTTGCGACCCCTGGAGGCGCCCTACGACGAGCACGACCCGCTGGTGTACGAAAAAAGAATGCTCGAACAATGGTTCCGCCAGCGCTTCGCGAAAACGGTTGCGCCACGCTGACTCGCAGCGGCTGCCCGGAGCGTGCTACGCGAGCCGTTTCAACCGCGCGCGAACGACTTCCGACCATCCTGACATCAGCCTGAAGGAATCCTGAACAGCCTTTCAGTGGGTTTTCAGCCTGCCTCAAGAGTCAGCCCATACAGTCTCGGTGACCCTTCCCGGAGCCGATCCTGAACTCCTCGCTGCGCAAGGCTGCTTACCAGGCCCACCGATGGATCGGGCTCACGCTCGGTCCGATCGCCGCCTTGCTGGCGGTCACCGGCTTGTTGATGGTATTTCGCCCGCAGCTCGAACCGGTCGTCGAGCGGGGACTGCGGGACGTCGGATCGTGCCATGCACGCCGGCCCCTCGATGAGTTGATCGCCAGCGCCCGCCGGGTTCACCCGGACAGCGCGCTGACCCGGATCGAAATCCTCGAGGGCGGCTATGGCGCGACGACGATCCGCTTTGCGGACGCAATGGGGGTTTATGTCAATCCCTGTACCGGCAGCGTGCTCGGCCAACGGCGTCAGTGGGGTGGCTTTTTCAGCACCATCGAACAATGGCATCGCCTGCGCTTCGTCGATAACCCCGACGTCACGGAACTCATCGGTGGCAGCGTCAGCCTTCTGCTGGCCCTGATCATGGTCGTCGGCGGGGTTCTGCTGTGGTGGCCGCCGAGCCTGCGCGCGCTCAGAAGCTCCTTCAAATTCCGGTGGCACCTGTCCGGTCGCGCTTTCGAACGGAGTCTTCACCGATCCGTCGGCACCTACGCCGGTTTGATCCTGCTGATGTCGGCGGCAACGTCGCTGACTTTCACCTTCGATTGGGCGCGAAACGCCCTGTTCCTCGCCACGGGCTCCCGTGTGCCTGCCCCCAGGCCCGCCGTGACGGCGACCGGCGCGGCGATGTTGCCTTCCGAGACGTTCATGGGGCGCGTCTGCTCGATGCTTCCGAACGCGCGCGAAATCACCATCACCTATCCGCGCAAACCGCGCGACGCCGTAGAGATCTACGCCATCGAACGCGGCGCGTCGCATCCGAATGCGCGCTCCTACATCCACCTGAACCCGTACACCGCAGAGGTGTTGCGATTCGAACCGTATGCGGCCAGCAGCACCGGCAACAAGGTGTACCGCTGGCTCGGCTCCTTGCACACGGGCAAAGTCGGCGGCTGGCCGGTTCAGCTGCTCTTGTTCGCGGGAATCTTCGGCGTCCCGGTGCTGGCCTATACCGGCATCCGCAGCGCGTTGCGGCGCAAGCCTGCCTGAACGCGAATTCACCATGCAGTCAGCTTGATTTCAGGCCGGAAAACTATGCTCATCGTCTCAGACAAGGACAGAGGTCACGAATGACGCGCGCCGCGCTCCTCCTGTTTGCCTCCCTGCTGTGCCTTCCGCTGCACGCTCAGCTGCCGGTGAAAAGCTACGGCCAGGAGCTCGTCGACCAGGTCATCGCGAACAATCCCGGACTGCTCGTGATCGCGCTTCACGCGTCACCCCCGCGCGTTCCGAACTACCCGATTATCGCGTCCAACATCGGCCGTATCGGCAAGCTGGCGGACGAGGACGACATGCGGGTGATCACCACGGAAAAAACGAACCTCGAAATCGCTCACGGCGGCACCCGGTTCGAGGTCGAACTGGTCCTGCGCGATCTCGCCGGAACGAACATCGGTGCGCTCGGGCTGGTCTTTCCCTACAAGAACGGCGAAGACAAGGATGCGCTGGAGAAGACGGCCACGCGCATCCGGGACTGGCTCGCCAGGCGAACGCTCGACGCCGCCAGCCTGGTCGAGCACCACCCTTACGAGCCGCTGGCGACGACCAAGACCCACGCTCAAAAGCTGGTCGACGAAATGCTCGCGAAGCACATGGAGGTCATCGAGCTCGCCGTGCACGTGACCCCGCCCAAGGGAAAAAACAACATCATCGTGGCCTCCAACTTCGGGCGCATCGGCAAGAAAGCGGACGACGCCGACCTGAGGGTGATCAGCACCGGCCAGCCGATTGCCGGCTGGCATGCGGAAGGCAAGCGCTACGAGGTCGAGCTCGCCCTGCACGACAGCTCGAACAAGACGATCGGTGCGCTCGCCTTGGGCTTCCTGTACCAGCGCGGTGACGACGACAAGGCGCTCCTGGCCAAGGCCGGAAAGTTCCGCGACGAATTGCAGGCGCGCATCGCCTCGGTCGAGAACCTCGTCGAGCTTGACCCGTGACTGCTGCTCGCCTCGACCGATTCCGTTTTCGGAAAGACTCCCAATGACCTCTAAAATTGCATCGATCGTTGGATGCGCCCTGCTGTGCGCAACCAGTGTGGCTGCATTGGCCGGCGAAGACGCGCTGCGCCTGGCCGGCCGCAGCGACCTGCCCGGATACACCGGCGACTTCGATCACTCCGAGTACGATCTGAAGGGCAACCGGCTGTGGCTCGCCGCCGAAGATCATGGAACTCTCGACGTCTTCGATCTGGATACGCTCAAGAAGCAAAAGAGCGTCAAGGGAATCGTCGCGACGCCGCACGCAATTCTCTATGTGCCGGAGAAGAACTGGCTGGTGGTGACCGACAGCGGCGGCGACATGCTGACCCGCGTCATCGACGTCAGCAGCTACAAAGTCACCCGTACCATCAAACTGGCGGCGCCCGGCGCGGATGCCCTGGGCTACGACGCGACCCACAGGCGCCTGTACGTCGTCAATGGAGGCCGCGACGCCAAGATGCAGCAGACCTATCTTTCCGTCGTGGACCCGGTCACCCTGCAGCGGCACGGCGACCTCAAATTCGACACCGACAAGGTCGAGGCCATGGCGATCGAGACCAAGGGCAACAAGCTCTACATCAACGTCACCGGAAAGAACTACATGGCGGTGGTGGACAAGGCGACACTGGCCGTGCTCGCGACCTGGCCCATCAAGGAGGCGGAACAAAACGCGCCGGTTGCCTTCGATGAATCCAGCAAGCGCCTGTTCATCGTTGCGCGCAAGCCGGGCACGCTGATCATCCTGAATGCCGACACCGGCGCCTCCATCGCAAGCTTCAAGGCGCCCGAGCACTGCGACCAGGTGGTGTGGGACACGGCCAACCGCCGCATCTACGCGCTGGGCGGCGAAGGCTATATCGGTGTCTTCCAGCAAAAGGACGCCGACCACTACGAGGAGCTGGCACGCGTGCGATCGGCGCCCGGCGCCAAGACGGGGATTCTGGTACCGGAGCTGAACCGCCTCTACGTGGCCGTCTCGCCGGGCGAGGGCAAGACCGGAGGCGCCATTCTTCGCTACGACATCGTGTCGGCACCCCACTGAAGCTGGAGACGCCATGAAACCTGCTCTCGCCTGCGCAACACTTGGAATTGCCGCCATCGGCGCCACCGCTCAAGCGCAGCAGTTCTACCACCTCGAGTCGGCGGTCACGCTCAAGGGTGCCGCGCCCGATTGGGACTACGTCACCCTGGATCCCGGCCAGGGCTACCTGTTCATCGGACGCCGCGGCGATGGCGTGACGGTCTTCGACGTCAACACGCAGAAAATCGTGCGCAATATCGACAAGTCCGAGGATGCAAACGCAACCGTACTCGTTCCCGAGTTCGACCGCGGTTACACCATCAACGGCGACGGGACCTCCACGGTGTTCCAGCTGTCCACCCTGAAATCGATCGATCGAATCAAGGTCGGCGACGACGCCGATTCGGCGTTCTATGACCCGGCAACCAAGCAACTTGCGTTCACCATGGGCGACAGCAAGAAGATCGCCTTCGTCGACGCCAAGACCGGCAAGATCGTCGGCGAGCTGCCAATCAACAGCAAGAAACTCGACGGCACGGTGGCCGACGGCGAGGGCAACCTGTTCATGGCGCTGCGCGATCGCAATCTGGTCATCCGGATCGATGCCGCGCAACGCAAGCTGACCGGTCAGTGGAGCACGGCGCCCTGCGAAGAGCCGACCGGCATTGCGTTCGACAAGACCGACCGGCGCCTCTTCGTCGGGTGCCGCGGCAGAAATCCGGTGCTCGCCGTGCTCGATTCCGCTTCCGGCAAGCTGGTCACGACGCTGGAGATCGGTCATGGCAACGACGGCGTCATCTACGACAGCGCAACGCGCAAGATCTACACCTCCAACGGCGTCGACGCGAACCTGGTCATCTACGACCAGATCAGCCCCGACACCTACAAACTGGCCGAGGCGCCAACCACCCGCCCGTACGCGCGCACCATGGCGCTGGATCCGAAAACAAAGAAGGTCTACCTCGTGACTGCCGAGGGCACGGCCGATCCAGCCAGGAAAATCAACAAGGCGGTCGCACCGTTTTATCCGAACCACTACTTTCCGGACACATTTACCGTCCTCACGTATTCGCCCAAATAGCCACCGAACGAGGAGACTCGAATGAATGCGATGAGCGTCGGGATCGCCCCGCCGACGAAAGACTCCAGCCGCTCCAAGCTGGTGACGGTGCTGCGCGTCACGAGCGGCAACTTCCTGGAGATGTTCGACTTCTTCCTGTACGGCTTCTACGCGAGCTATATCGCCAAGGCCTTTTTCCCGGCCAGCAACGAATACGCCTCGCTGATGCTGACCTTTGTGACGTTCGGCGCCGGCTTCCTGATGCGTCCGCTCGGAGCGATCATCCTGGGCTCGTACATCGACCGCATCGGGCGACGCAAGGGCCTGATCGTCACGCTGTCGATCATGGCCATTGGCACGCTGATGATCGCCTTCGTTCCAACTTACGCGACGATCGGCGTTGCGGCGCCGCTGCTGGTGCTGGTTGGCCGGTTGCTGCAGGGTTTCTCGGCCGGCGTCGAACTGGGCGGCGTTTCAGTCTACCTGTCCGAGATGGCGACCGCCGGCCACAAGGGTTTCTACGTCAGCTGGCAGTCAGCCAGCCAGCAGGTCGCGATCATTGTCGCCGCCGCGCTCGGCTATGCCCTGAACGTCACTCTGGCGCCGGCGGAGATTTCCGAATGGGGCTGGCGAATTCCGTTCGTGGTCGGCAGCCTGATCGTCCCGTTCATCTTTTTTATCCGGCGTTCGCTGCAGGAGACGGACGAGTTCCTGGCCCGGACCCACCATCCGACCGTGGCCGAGGTCTACCGCTCGATGATCCGCAACTGGGGGGTCGTGGTGGCCGGGATGATGCTGGTCGTCATGACCACCGTATCCTTCTATCTGATCACCGTCTACACGCCGACCTTCGGCAAAAGCGTGCTCAAGCTGTCTATCACCGACAGCCTGGTCGTCACGTTCTGCGTCGGTATCTCGAATTTCTTCTGGCTGCCGGTGATGGGCTCGCTGTCGGACCGCATCGGACGCCGTCCGATTCTGGTCGGCTTCACGATCCTCACCCTGCTCACGGCCTACCCGGTGCTGTCATGGCTGGTGGCCGAGCCGACCTTCGCCAAGATGCTGGCGGCCGAACTGTGGTTGTCCTTCCTGTACGGCAGTTACAACGGCGCAATGGTCGTTGCATTGACCGAGGTGATGCCCGTCAGCGTTCGGACCGCCGGTTTTTCCCTCGCATACAGCCTGGCGACCGCGATCTTCGGCGGCTTCACTCCGGCGGTTTCGACGTGGCTGATCCAGCTGACCGGCGACAAGGCCGCGCCCGGCTACTGGATGTCGTTCGCGGCGGCGAGCGGGCTGGTGGCGACGGTACTGTTGTATCGAGGAATCGTGCGCGCGCGGGAATGAGAGCCTTCCAATGCAAGTGACCGGCATGCTGTACGGCGCCCGGATGCTCCGGTTCGCCGGCTTTCCGACCTCCGAAGTGCTCGGACCCGACGCGAGCGAAGACGAGATCAAGGCGCTGATCGACGAGCACGGCGAGGTGATCATCAAGCCGGTCTTCAAGGGCGGCGTGGGCAAGAAAGGCAAAGCGGGGCTGGTGGGTCGAGCCAAGGACCTGAAATCGGCGCTGAAGGAAAAAGAGAGGCTTTACTTCGTCGAGCACCGTCACGGCAACCAGATCGCAAAAGCCAACGGCGTCACGTTCGAGGGGGCGGTGCCCGCCGAGTATGAGGTCTATTTTTCGATCACGGACTCGACCCATTTCCGTGCCCCCGCCATGACGCTCAGCCACCACGGCGGCATGGACATCGAAGAGCTCGACAAGAGCGAGGTCGCGCAAATCCCCTTTGATCCGCTCACCGGACTGAAGGCTTTTGTCGTGGCCAATGCGCTGTCCGAGCTCGATGCTCCGAAGCAGCTGATCTCGCCCCTGGTGCAGCAGCTTCCAAAGCTGTGGGAGCTCTATCACAACTTCGGAATGACCACGCTCGAGCTCAATCCGATCCGCATGCGTCCGGACCGGCAGGGCCGACTTACTCCGGTCGCGTGCGACTTCAAGTGCGGTTTCGATCGCGACGACCCGCGCTGGCAGCGCCTCGACCTGCCGGGACACCTGTTCGCGGTGGACTATTCCGACTTCGAGCAGGAGATCAACCAGCTGCGCACCTACCAGGGCCAGAGCGACGTCTGCGTGATCAATGCCCAGGGCACGATACTGGCGCCGACTTTCGGCGGTGGCGCCAATTCGCTGGTCACCCAGATGCTGGGCGACGACGCGATCATTTCTTCCGACTTCGGCGGCAACCCACCCTACGAGAAGATGAAGCAGGTCGCGCAGATCTGCTTCAAGCACTGGCTCGGGCAGACCAATGTGCTGTTCATCATCGGGGGCAAATCCAACAATACCGACATCTTCGAGACGTTCCGCGCGATGGCCGACGCGCTGCGCGAGCACTTCAGCCAGCTCGGACCCACTCCCCTTTACGTCGTCATCGGGCGCGGGGGACCGAACCTGGTGCGCGGGATGGGCGCGATGCGCGACACCATGGAAGCGCTCGGACTGCCGTACCGCATCTTCGGCTTCGATTCCGACATGAGCGAGGTGGTGCATTACGCACGCCGGGTCGATCACTGGATGAAGTCGGGCGGGCGTCAGCAGCTTGCAGCGCGGCTCGGGCAGCCCGTCCATGCCGACTGATCGACCGGGGACGCCCGCATCAGGAGCTCGACATGTATAGGCAAGGCGTAGGCGACTTCAAGTATTACGTGGGAATCAGCTCGCTCGCGCAGATCGCGACGCGCCAGGATCGCGCGTGCGTGCTGAACATCCTGGGCGGCGAGTCGAGCGAGGTAACACCGGTCGGACACGAGTACTCCGGCGGCAACGTCGTGTTCGGAACGTCTCCGGGCCGCCGCGGCCAGGTGTTGGAAACGCGGATCGGCAACGTTCCGGTGTACAACAGCGTGCGCGAGGGGCTGGCTGACGGGCATCGCTTCAATTGTGGCGTGGTGTATCTACCGCCGTCGGCTGCGCGCGACGGCGTTGCCGAGCTGATCCGAGTGAACCCGGATCTGAAGAAGATCTTCATCGTGACCGAGAAGATGTCGGTTCATGACGCGCGCGAAATCCGGGCGATGGGGCAATCGAACGGCATCGATATATTCGGAGGCAACAGCCTGGGCGTGGCCGATGCGTGGAACAAGGTGCGCATCGGCGGCGCGCTCGGCGGCGACGCCCCGTCGGAGGCGCTCAGGAAGGGCTCGATCGCGATCTACTCCAACTCGGGCAATTTCACCACGACGATCGCAACGTACCTGCGAATGGCGGGATGGGGTACCACCACGCTCATATCCAGCGGCAAGGACGTCTACATCCACTACGCCGCGCCCGAGTTCGCCTTCGCGCTCGCCAATGACGCGCGCAGCAAAGCCGCGGTCCTTTATGTCGAGCCGGGCGGCTACTACGAGCTCGATGCGGAGTTCACCAAGCCGGTGGTGGCCTGCGTGGTCGGGCGCTGGAAGTCAAAGCTCACGCGCGCCGTCGGGCATGCCGGAGCCATGGCGGGCGGTAACGACGATGCTGCAGGCAAGGAGCGATGGTTCATCGAGAAGTTTGGCGTCGACGGCATCTTCACGCCGGAGAAGCAGATTTTGTCGCCCAGGGGCGCGGTCGTGGTCAACATCGCCCACATACCCTTGGCGCTGACCGCGCTCATGCGCGAGAACGCGACGCGGCCGGACTTCGCGCCCGAAGGCAGCCTGGCGCTGAAGCCGTGGTTTGGCTCAAGCCAGGGCCTTTCTCTGCCCGCAGAACTGGATGTCCCGGTGGTCGAGGCGGTGCCTCCGTACAACGAGCAGATCGCGGCGTTATCCAGGCAGATCGGCACCGTGATGCCCCGCCAGTCGATGAAGGATTGCTCCGGCGCTTCGCAAATGGACGCCAGGACCCAGATCACCAGCCTGCACCAGGTGTCGATGCTCGACGCCGCGCACTACCCGTTCGAGGCAAACGTCA
>Ga0210401_10000465_pt1 | contig 50233 bp, 40 predicted proteins | sample IncBWH32MmetaG_FD_150866 | JGI IMG/M metagenome (GOLD analysis project Ga0210401, IMG submission 150866) | Forest soil microbial communities from Barre Woods Harvard Forest LTER site, Petersham, Massachusetts, United States - Inc-BW-H-32-M | ecosystem: Environmental > Terrestrial > Soil >...
CCTGCCCACCGATCTCGCTCCAAAGCATGAAAGTAACCAACAGTGCAATTAAAAACTCGAAGCTATACGCCAGCCGCAGCCAGGACGGGCCGGACGCTACAGGAACGGTCCGAGCATGAGCAGGCGCCTCTCCGGCGACGATCGTTGCAGACTCCGGCAGCGGTTCGGGGGGCTTCGCTACTCCGAGTCCTTCGTTCACCACCATAACTCAACGTATCATGTTCTTTTGTGCAAATTAAGCCATGGATAAGATAGTCCTAAAACATACGGACTTGAACGTTTCCCGGATCTGCTTGGGAGCAATGACTTTTGGGAGCCAGACTGACGAAGCCTCGGCCACCCGGATGATCGACCGGTGCACTGAGTCGGGCATTAATTTTCTCGATACCGCTAACGTGTATAACCAGGGCGCCTCCGAAGAGATGTTGGGGCGGGTGCTGGGAACTCGCCGCCGCAGTTTCGTCCTGGCCAGCAAGGTTCGTAACAAGATGGGCGAAGCGCCGGACTTGGCGGGACTGTCGCGGCCGGCCATCCTGCGTGCCATCGACGATAGTCTGCGGCGACTCCGGACAGATTACCTCGACCTTTACTATCTGCATTTGCCCGACTATAGCGTGCCCATCGAGGAGTCGCTGGACGCCATGAATGAGGTGGTGAAGCAAGGCAAGGTCCGGTATCTGGCCAGCTCTAATTACAGCGCCTGGCAAATGACGGAGATGTTCTGGATTGCCGAGCGCAAGGGCTACCAGGCGCCCTGGGTGGCGCAGCCGATGTACAATCTGATCGCGCGCGGAATCGAGCAGGAATATCTGCCGATGTCTAAGCACTTCGGAGTATCGAACATCGTCTACAATCCGCTGGCCGGCGGGCTGCTGACGGGTAAGCACCAGCGGGAGGCGCCAATTCCGGGAACGCGCTTCGACAAAAACAAAATGTATATGGACCGCTACTGGCATCCGGCGGATTTTGATGCAGTAGATCAACTGAGCAAAGTGGCCGGGCAGGCCGGGCGCTCCCTGCTGAGCATGTCGCTCAACTGGCTGTATCACCACACCGCGGCCGATTGCATCATCTTAGGGGCGTCGAAGGCCGAGCATTTGGAGCAAAACCTCGCGGCACTACGGGACGGGCCGCTGGCTGCGGAGACGGTGCAGGCGTGCGATCGAGTGTGGACGGATCTGCGGGGGCCGACACCGAAATACAACCGATAGGCAAGCAATCAGGTGCAAGCTCTTCTTTTACCGGTCACGATCTTTCTAAGCGCTTTTCTGCTGTTCCAGGTACAGCCCATGATGGGACGATACGTGCTGCCCTGGTTCGGCGGCGGTCCCGCGGTTTGGACGAATTGCCTGCTGGTCTTCCAGGTGCTGCTGCTGGCTGGATACGCCTACGCGCATTGGCTGGGATCGCGGTCGAGCACGCGGCTGCAAGGCTCGGTGCACATGACACTGCTGGCGGCATCGCTCGCATTCCTTCCAATAGCTCCGCGCGTCGACCTGTGGAAGCCGGCCACCAGCGTCGATCCATCGGGGCGAATTCTAGTGCTGCTGGTCGCGACCGTCGGCGGACCGTATTTCCTGCTCGCGGCGACTGGGCCTTTGCTGCAGCGCTGGTTCCATATGAGCGAACCATCGCGACCGCCGTGGAGGTTGTATGCATTGTCGAACTTCGGGTCGTTTGCCGCGCTGCTCAGTTATCCATTCCTGGTAGAGCCGTTCGTGCTATTGCACACGCAGGTCTGGATCTGGTCGGCATTCTATGCGGTGTTCGCCGGATTGTGCGGATTGGCGGCGTGGCGCGTGCGGGAAGTTAAACCGGAGGTCGAGGCCATTGAGCAAGAAGCCGACGCGCGCCCAACGCCGTGGACGATTCTCTTCTGGCTAGCGCTCGCGATGTGCGGCTCCATTCTGCTACTTGCTACCACGAATCAGATTTCGCAGGACATCGCCGTCAACCCGTTTCTCTGGGTGGCGGCGCTTTCGATTTACCTTCTGACGTTCATGCTGGTCTTTGAAGGCGAGCGCTTCTATCGGCGTGCGCTATTCGCCTGCGCGGTGGGAATAATGGCGCCGGTGGGCTGCATTGTTCCCAGTCTGGCGGGCGGGCTGTCGATCGCAACTCAACTCGCTATCTACCTGGTGGCTCTGTTCGTCGGGTGCATGGTTTGCCATGGAGAACTGGCGCGGTCGCGTCCGGCGCCCGGATATCTTACGATGTTCTACCTCACGATTGCGGCTGGCGGAGCGCTGGGGGGAGTTTTCGTTGCGCTGGCCGCGCCGCGTGTATTCACCGAGTTCAGCGAATATCCGGCCGGCTTGGCGGGAGCTTGCCTGCTCGGTTTCACCGGCTGGATGCGGACCGGCGCGCTGGCTCAGTGGACCCGCAGCAATTTCGCCATACGCTTGCCGCTGATGGCGCTGCTGTTGGGCGGCATCACGTCGATCATGGCTGGAGTGACGATGAGCAATCTGCCGTCGGTCGCGAGTGCGCGGAACTTCTACGGCATCCTGCGCGTGATGGACAAAACCGATCGCAATGGTCCCTTGCGCGAGTTGAGGCACGGGACGATCCGGCATGGATTCCAATACCAGAACGGTCCGCAGCGTTCGTGGCCGACCACTTATTACGGCCCGCACAGCGGCATTGCGACCGTGCTGACTGCGCTAGACCGTCCGGATCGAAACGTCGCCATCATAGGACTCGGCGCGGGAACCATGGCGGCCTGGGGCCGTTTAGGCGATACTTTCCGGTTCTATGAAATAAATCCGAACGTGGAAGCGATGGCTCGTACGTGGTTCACATTTGTGAAAGATTCAGGCGCGCGAACCGAGATCGTGCTGGGCGATGCGCGTGTGCAGCTCGAACGGGAACTGGCGGGCGGGCGCTCGCATGATTTCGATCTCATCGCCGTGGATGCGTTTTCAAGCGACGCGATTCCGCTGCATCTGTTGACTGCCGAATGCGGCGACATCTATCGTGACAGGTTGAAGCCCGGCGGTCAGCTGATGCTGCACATCTCGAATCGGGCGCTCAATCTGCAACCGGTGGCGCGCGGGCTGGCGCAGCACCTGGGCTGGCAGCCGATTCTGTTTGTCTCCGGCGACGACAACAGTACCGGGGAGAGCAGCTCGAGCTGGGTACTGATCACCGACAATGCTGAGTTTCTCGAGCGCAGCGGGCTGGGGCGTGGAAACTCCCCTTGGACCAATCGCGCGCCGTTGCTGTGGACCGACGATTTCGCCAGCCTGTGGCACGTGCTGAAGTTCTAGGGATGAGTCGGTGGTGCTATGTCGTAAGTCGGGCCGTGCACCGTCCGATGCGACACATATTGCCACCGGCCATTGCGTCGGGCATAAACCCGCTCAAACCATACCGTGAAGTCGGCACGTTTGGAGTCGGCGGGCGCGCTAAAACGGGCGCGGTACATTCCGTAGGTGATCGCGATATCGCCGTGCAGCTCCACCTGTACCTGATCGAGATCGCGCGACAGATAAGGACGCTTCGCGACCGACGCCAGCCACTGGGCACGGTTCTCGACACGCAGAGGTGGCCCGCCGGTGGTCCAGCCGTCGCCGTGAGTGAAACTGAAATCGCTGGCGCAGACGCCATCCAGAAGCTTCACGTCGCCGCGCACCACGGCTGCTTCCATCTGCCTTTCGAAGGCCAGCACGTCGGCGGCATCGCCGGACGCAGCGGTCGATCTTGTTCCCAGACCGGCCAACGCAATCGCCAACAGCACCAAGATTCGCGCGATCATCGATAACCTCCCGCTGGGCAGCCATTATATCGAACCAGCCCAAACCCCTGGTCACGAAAATACTATCTGTCTATTCATTGGAGATCGCATGGACTTCAACCAATCCCCGTTGTTGGTGATCTGGGAAGTAACCCAAGCTTGTGATTTGGAGTGCGTTCATTGCCGCGCCAGCGCGCAGGAACGGCATGAGGACGAGTTAACTACCGAGGAAGGGAGAGAGCTTCTGAATGAAATCAAGCGCTTCGGCAACCCGCTCATGGTTTTTACCGGCGGTGATCCGCTCAAGCGTCCGGATCTCTATGATCTAGCTCGGCATAGTGTCTCCGTGGGACTACGGACCAACGTCACGCCCAGCGCTACTCCGCTGCTGACCGCCGAAGCGAAACCACCGAAGGCTTGCACTACCGGCGCTATATCGCCCAGCGGCTCAAGGTTGAGCACGGCGGACGAGGCGGGGTCAATGGACGGCTGCTTTGGAGAACCACCGCGGTCAGCGATGGCCGGGTTTCGTGTTCATCTCGCACACCGGCGAAATCTATCCCAGCGGCTACCTGCCGGTTTCCGGCGGCAATGTCCGCAACGATTCGCTGGTGGACGTCTATCAGAACTCCAGCCTGTTCCGGATGCTGCGCGAGCCTTCGGCGAAATTGGGCAAGTGCAGTTACTGCGAGTTCAGCAAGATCTGCGGAGGATCGCGCGCCCGCGCCTACGCGCTGACTGGCAATCATCTGGAAGCCGATCCACGCTGCTGCTATCAGCCGTCGCATGAGGCCCCGCTAGTGACGACCGCTCCCTGACCGGTCAGGGCTCACGTCGCCCCACACCGCCGTTTTGCTTGTCTGCTACACAATGGAATGAGCGGCGGATAAATATGACCAGCGGTCCCAGTGATTACCTTGCGGCCGAACGAACGTTTCTAGCCTGGATCCGAACTGGTCTGGCGCTCATGGGATTCGGCTTCGTGGTTGCCCGCTTCGGCCTCTTTCTTCGAATGCTGCAGAGCGGCGGCCAGTCCACCCTGCCGCCCGAATCTTACGGATTCTCGTTCTGGGCCGGAACGGCGCTGATCACGCTGGGAGTGGTTGTCAATATAATGTCCGCCAGGCATCATGCGCGTCTAATTCGAGAGTTGAATGCGGGTGGATCGGGCTTCAATCGCCCGTCCTCGCTCGGCATAGCCGTCGCGGTGATTCTGGCCGTGCTCGGATTGGCGATGGCGGCCTACTTGATTTCAGTTCGTGATCCTAAACAGGCAAATCCTGCCGGAGGAGGCCAGTCGAAAGCTATGACAACCAATACAGGCGCTGGAATCGTCAGCATACCCAGCAACCACTCGGTGGATCAGACGGTTGAAAAGCTACAAGGAATATTGCAGGCCAAAGGAGTAAAGCTGTTTGCCTTGGTCGATCACAGCGGGGAAGCGGAGAAGGCCGGACTCAAGATGCTGCCGACCAAGCTCTTAATTTTCGGCAATCCGAAAGCCGGGACGCCGCTCATGATAGCCTCGCCCAGCATCGCGATCGACCTGCCGTTGAAGATTTTGGTGTCGGAGGACAAGAGCGGGAAAGTCTGGGTCGCTTATAATAGCGCCGTCTACTTACAGGGCCGCCATAAATTGCCCGCGGACCTAGTCCAGAACATTGCCGTGGTAGAAGCGCTGGCATCCAAAGCGGCCGAGTGAATAGCGCGGCCTCTACTCCTGCCGCAGCGCCTTCACCGGATCCACGCGGCTGGCCCGCCGGGCCGGTACAAAACTAGCAAACAGGGCAGCGATCACCAGCACGGGGATCATGATGGCGAAGCTCAAAGGCTCGGTGGATTGCATTCCCTCCACCAGGCGCATCAGGACGCGGCCCGCTGCCCACGCGCCCGCGACTCCCACGCCGATGCCCAGGAAAATCATGCCAAAGCTCTGCCGCATCACCAGCCCCATGACATCGCGAGCGGTGGCGCCCAGCGCTATGCGGACACCGATTTCCGGCACGCGCTGGCTAGTCAAATAGGCCAGCACGCCATAGATGCCGATGCACGCCAGCAACAAAGCCAAGCTTGCGAACACAGAGAACAAGAGCAAAAGGAAACGTTGCCGGGCCAGCGTGGCGCTCGCCAGGTGATCCATGGTTTGGACCTCGTAGAGCACTTGATCGCCAGTCGCGCCGCGCACTGCCCGCCGCAGTGGTTCGATCACGCTCAGTGGCTCGGTGCTGGTCCGGACGGCAATCGACATCAGTTCCGACCAACGGCGCAATAACTGATCCGGTACCTGTGCAAATGGATAGTAGAGCTGAGCGCGCACGCGGGCTTGATCGTCTCCGGCTGGCCCCCAGTATCGGACATGACCCACGACCCCAACCACCCGTAGAGGGTCGGTACCTAAACCGATCCAGAGGTGTTTGCCGATGGGCTCATGTCCGTGAAAAGCTTCATGAGCCATGACGTCATCGATCACCACGACGGGTTCGTTGCCCATGCGGTCGTGCTCATCAAAAAATCGGCCTTGGCGCAGCGGAATACCCATCACCTTCAGATAGTCGGGCGACACGCTGCTGGCCAAGACGAGCGGTTGTTGATTCTCGGGCAAAGCATCGGGAGCGGTTCGGTAGCCGATCTGGTTGTTGCCTTCGCGCAGCGGCACGGTGTCGACGGTTGCAATGGAGTGCACGCCCGGGACGCTCCGAGCGCGATCGAGAATGTCGTCCCAGGCGGCACGGATCTGCGCCGGGTTGGTGAGAGTTGCGGGCGAAATCGCGGTCCTGGCTGTTAGAACATTTTGGATGTTCACGCCCGGGTTCAGAGACGAGAGTCGAAGGAGCATGCGCCCCAACATCCCGGCGGAAACGAGCAGCACCACTGCCAAGGCGATCTCGGATATGACAAAGCCGCTGTGCATCCGGCGCGAGCTTCCCGTAAGAGACCGCGCTCCGGCTCTTAGGGTCTGTTCCAGTTCGCGCGCTGGAGCACGCAGGGCCGGCGCCAGTCCGAAAAGAAGACCGCTTGCGAGCGAGGCGGCGAGCGCGAAGAGCAGCACATGCCAATCCAGATGAACCTCGTCAACGCGCGGCAACGTGCCTGGCCAGTACTTCACGAAAGGGCGGACGCCGGCAGCGGCGAGCAAAATGCCGAGCAGGCCACCCGATAGCCCCAACACCGCGCTCTCAGTCAGACATTGGCGCACCAAGCGCCCCCGGCCGGCTCCCAGCGCGATGCGCATGGCCAGTTCACGCTCGCGTGAAACCGCCCGCGCCAGCAGCAAGCTGGCTACATTGACGCAAGCAATAAGCAGCACCAGGCTGACGGCGCCCAGCAGCAGCCAGAGTGTCGAACGGATATCGCCGACGTCGGGACGAAGTGGCGCCGCAATAAAAGTTCGGCCCTTATTCGATTTCGGGTACTGCTCAGCCAGATGGCGGCCAACTAAGGTCAGCTCCGCCTGCGCCTGGGCCAACGTTGCACTGGGACGCAGGCGCGCCCAAACTTGAACACCGTGCGCTTCCCGATTTTGCATGCGCGGCGAAGTGTCCTGACCGAGTAGCGTAAACACATCGACTTCGTCTCCTAACCGGAAGCCGGCGGGGGTGACGCCGACAACGGTGAAGGATTTCCCCTCGAAAACAAGCGGCATTCCGATGACGGCTGCGTTTCCGCCGTAAAGGCGCTGCCACAAGCCATAGCTAATGATCGCCACCGGGGTTACGCCCAGCCGGTCTTCATCGGGACGGAAGGAACGTCCTTGTATCGGTGTAACTCCCAAGAGAGGAAATAGGTCGGCCGATACTTCTCGACTGTCCACGTACTCGGCGTTGCCGGAACTGCTTACCGTGCCTCCGCCGTAGCGCCACGCCCCCAGGTCCAAAGAGTTGGTCCCACTCTTGCAATCGAGAAAATTAGGGTATGTAAAGGCCCACAGATTGCCCCACTGCGTACTGAAATCCGTTTTTTCCTGCAACTTGACCAGGCGATCAGGCTCTCGATAAGGCAGCGGTTTTAGAACCACACCGTTGATCACCGTGAACATGACGGTTGTCGCTCCGATGCCCAGCGCCAGCGTCGAGAGAGCGACTGCTGCGAACCCGGGCTTCTGGCGCAGGGTTCGGAATGCGTAGCGCAAGTCCTGCCACAGATCTTCCAGCCAGCGTGTGCCGCGCGCGTCGCGACATTCCTCTTTCACCTGCTCGGGTCCTCCCAAAGCGAGCCGTGCTTGTCTTCGAGCTTCCTCGGGTTTGTAGCCGCGCGCGATCAGATCGGCGGTATGTTGTTCCACGTGGAAGCGCAGTTCCTTTTCGAGTTGCTCCTCCATCTGCTTTCGCCGCAATAATCGATTCCACCAGGTCATTCTGAGCTACTCCTGCCGCAGCGCCTTGACTGGGTCCACGCGACTGGCCCGGCGCGCTGGTACGAAACTCGCAAACAGAGCCGCGACCACCAGGATTGGAATCATGACGGCGAACGTCACCGGCTCGCTCGATTGCACTCCTTCCACCAGTCGCACCAAAACACGCCCCGCCGCCCAGGCGCCCGCGATGCCGGCGCCAACCCCCAGGAAAATCATTCCAACGCTCTCTCGCATTACCAACTGCATCACATCGCGAGCATTTGCTCCCAGCGCCATCCGGACACCGAATTCCGGTACGCGCTGGCTGGTCAAATATGCCAGAACGCCATAAATACCGATGCACGCGAGCACTAAAGCCAAGCCGGCGAAGACGCCGAACAACACCAGAAGGAAGCGCTGCCGCGAGAGCGAATCGCTCACCAGCTGCTCCATGGTGTGAACATCGTAGAGAGCTTGATCGCCGCCGGCTCCGCGCACTTCCCGCCGCAGCGGCTCCACCACGCTCAATGGCGCCACACTGGTCCGCACGACCATCGACATGAACGAGGAGAATATTCGCAACAGCGAGTCGGGCACCTGAGCAAAGGGATAGTAGATCTGATCGCGTACCCGTGAGTGATCATCGCCCGCCAGCCCCCAATGCCGGACGTGGCCCACCACCCCCACCACCTGTACAGTTCCCCGGCCCATCGCCGGAATCCAGAGGCGCTTTCCCACCGGGTTGCTTCCTCCGAAGGCGTGTTGGGCTAAAACGTCATCAATCACGACAACCAGGTCATGCCCCACGCGATCCTCTTCGTTGAAGAATCGGCCCTGGTGCAACGGAATGCCCATGACCTTCAGATAATCCGGCGATACACACGATGCCAGCGCGAGTGGCTCCTGGTTCGGTGGCGGCGGGAAGGGAGTAGCCCAGTAGCCCACTGAGTTTTCGCCTTCGCGCATGGGGACGATGTCGGCCAGCGCGATTGACTGCACTCCTGGTACTCGCCCTCCGCGATCCAATACGTCCTGCCAGACCGCGCGAATCTGAGCGGGGTTTGTGAGCGCGTTGGGCGAAAGCGCGATCCGCGTAGCCAATACGTTCCTGATATTCACACCGGGGTCAAGGGATGCGAGTCGCACGATCGTCCGTCCGAGCATCCCGGCCGAGACCAACAGCACCACCGCCAGGGCGATCTCGGATATGACAAAGCCGCTGTGCATTCGCCGCGTGCCTCCTGCCAGGGTCCGCGCGCCGGCACGTAGAGTCTGTTCCAGTTCGCGCGCTGGAGCGCGCAGAGCCGGTGCCAGTCCGAAAAGAAGACCACTCGCGAGTGACGCGGCGAAGGCAAACAACAACACATGCCAGTCGACTTGGATCTCTTCGGCGCGCGGCAAACTGCCTGGCCAGAACACGACGAACGGCCGGATGCCGCCGGCTGCGAGCACGACGCCGAGTACGCCACCATAGATCCCCAGCACCGCGCTCTCGGTCAGGCATTGGCGGACTAACCGGCCGCGGCCCGCTCCGAGCGCGACGCGCATAGCGAGTTCCCGCTCGCGTGAGACCGCGCGCGCCAGCATCAAACTGGCCACATTGACACATGCGATCAACAGCACCAGGCTCACTGCGCCTAGTAACAACCAAAGTGTGGACTGGACATTTCCGACCAGTTCCTGTCTAAGCGGATGTGCTACCAGGCCACGGCCTGCATCAGTCTCCGGATATTGCTCAGCGTGACCCCGGGCAATCAGCGACAGCTCTGCCTGCGCCTCGGCTAGCCCAACGCCAGGACGGACGCGAGCCACCAGATGAATAAAACGTGCTCCGCGATTGTGCATTCTGGGATCCGTGCTTTGGGCTAGCGGCGTAAACAGGTCAGCCTCGCCGTCCAGCCTGAGTCCTGCGGGTGTGATGCCGATGACGGTATAGGGTTTTCCATCAAAGACGATCGGTTTGCCGATTGTGGCTGGGCTTCCCGCGTAGCGGCGCTGCCACAACCCGTAGCTAATAATGATGACCGGCGCGGCGCCAGGACGGTCTTCTTCGGGCAGGAAGGCACGCCCGTTTGGTAGAGAAATTCCCAGCACGGAAAATAGTTCGGACGAGATCTGGCGACTGTTAACGTACTCCGCTTCCCCGGGCTCACTCAAGGTACCTCCGCCGTAGGTCCATGCCGCGATGGGCCCTAGCGATCGGCTCTGGCGTTGGCAATCGAGAAATTCAGGGTATGAGAACCCCCACTGTTCGCCGTACTTTTCGGTCCGCCCATGCACCGTGACCAGCCGATCGGGTTCCGGATAAGACAGCGGCTTCAGCACGACACCGTTGATCACTGTGAACATGACAGTCGTCGCTCCGATTCCGAGCCCCAGGGTCGCGAGCGTCACCACCGCAAACCCCGGCTTTTGGTGCAGCGTGCGAAGGGCGTAGCGCAAGTCTTGCCACAGATCCTCCAGCCAGCGTGTGCCGCGCGCATCACGGCATTCCTCCTTCACATGCTCCTCGCCGCCCAGAGCGAGCCGGGCTTGTCTTCGAGCTTCCTCGGGATGTTGCCCGCGTGCGATCAGATCGGCTGTGTGTTGTTCCAGATGGAAACGCAGTTCCTTTTCGAGTTGCTCTTCGGCTTGGTTTCGCCGCAACAATCGACGCCACCAGGTCATTCCGCGCCTCTTTCCGACATTTTGAGGATCAATCCGACCGCTTCCGCCAATTGCCGCCAGCCCTCGGTTTCTGTATCGAGCTGCGCCCGCCCTTTCCGCGTGAGGCGATAAAATTTGGCCTCGCGTCCGGTCTCGGTCTCCTTCCAGTCCGCTGCCAGAAGGCCGCGGTTCTCGAGCCGATGCAGCGCCGGGTAGAGCGAGCCTTGGGGAACTTGCACGACGTCGCGCGACACCTGCTGGAGCCGTTGCGCGATGGCGTAGCCGTGCACCGGGCCTAACGCGACCACTTTCAAGATCAGCAGGTCCAGGGTGCCTTGCGGCAGATCCATTCTATACCTCGCCCTTCTACATGTACCACAAAATTAGGGACAGTGCACTCAAATACCGATTTCAGGCGCCCGCGATTCGCATCGGTCGCCAGCGATTTGGGAAGATGCGCGCTGGTACTAAATTGGCGCTCCAAAGCGCGTATCTCCCTAGATGTCCAAGCCCGGTCCGACAGCCGCAGCCGCGTCCCCAGGCAACACTTCCGGCTTCACGCCCCTCATATTCATCGTCAAGCGACCCGGCCGGATCGTTTCTACAAACGGCGACTCAAGGACCTCGTCCTCACTGCCGTAGTCGAAGTAAAATGACGCCCTGGCTTAAAAATCCACCGCTGGCTTTGGTTTGTTATCTTGAAAGAGAACCCTCCAAAAACATGCTTGGAACCAAAGTCGACACCCCCACAGACGCCAATCCACAGGAAACCAGCGAGTGGCTGGAAGCGCTCGACGGCGTGGTGGAAGAGGGCGGCGCCGAACGCGCCTCCTATCTGCTCGAACGGATAGTTGACCGCGCTGCCATTTACGGCATCGAATCGCCACACAAGCTGAACACTCCGTATGTCAACACTATCCCGGTGGAAGAGGAAGAGCCCTATCCCGGCGACCGCGCCGTCGAGCGGCGCATCAAGAGTCTGATTCGCTGGAATGCCATGGCCATGGTGGTGCGCGCCAATAAATATGATGCCGGCATTGGGGGCCATATTGCCACCTATGCTTCGCTTGCGACGCTCCAGGAAGTGGGCCACAATCATTTCTTCCACGGCCGCTACGACGATCAGCCTGGGGATTTCATCTATTTTCAGGGCCACGCTTCGCCCGGCACCTATGCCCGCGCATACCTGGAAGGCCGGCTCACCGATAAACATCTCGATAATTTCCGTCACGAGCTCCGTGAGCACCCCGGTCTCTCGTCTTATCCGCATCCGTGGTTAATGCCCGATTTCTGGCAATTTCCGACCGTCTCCATGGGGCTCGGCCCGATCAATTCCATTTATCAGGCGCGCTTCATGCGATACCTGGAGAACCGCGGCATCATCCCCAAAACCCCGCGCAAGATTTGGGCCTTCGTCGGCGATGGAGAATCGGACGAGCCGGAGACTTTGGGCGCCATCACGTTGGCTTCGCGCGAGCGCCTGGACAACCTGATCTTTGTAGTCAACTGCAACCTGCAGCGCCTGGATGGTCCGGTGCGCGGCAACGGCCATATCATTACCGAGCTCGAGGCGGCCTTCCGAGGCGCGGGCTGGAACGTCATCAAAGTCCTGTGGGGCGCGAGCTGGGACGACCTGCTGGCGCGCGATACCACCGGCCTGCTGGTCAAGCGCATGGGCGAGGCCGTGGACGGCGAGTATCAAGCTTTCAAGGCCAAAGACGGCGCTTACGTGCGCAAGGAATTCTTCGGAAAGTATCCGGAGCTGCTTAAGCTAGTGGAGCACATGACCGACGAGCAGATCTTTGCGCTTCGCCGCGGCGGGCACGATCCACAGAAGGTTTATAACGCCTATAAGCGAGCTGTCGAACACACCGGATCGCCTACCGTCATCCTGGCCAAGACCATTAAAGGTTACGGCATGGGTGAGGCGGGCGAAGGCCGCATGGTCACGCACCAGCAAAAGAAAATGAACGAGAAGGAGATGGTTTACTTCAGCAAGCGCTTCGAAGTTCCCGTTACTGAAGAAACCGCGCACACCGGATCGTTCTTCAAGCCGCCCGAGGATAGCCCGGAGATGAAGTACATCCGGGAGCGTCGCGAGGCCATGGGCGGGAGTCTACCGGCTCGCAATGTTCCTAAGATAACCATCCAGGCGCCGCCCGTCACGACGTTCGCCGAGTCGCTGGCCGGTTCGCAGGGCCGTGAAGTTTCCACCACCATGGCGTTCGTCCGCGTGCTCACGCTATTGCTGAAAGATCACGACTTGGGCAAATACATCGTGCCCATCATTCCCGACGAGGCACGCACGTTCGGCATGGAGTCGCTATTCCGCCAATACGGCATCTACGCCAGCCGTGGCCAACTCTACAAGCCGGTCGACGCGGAGAATTTTCTCTTCTATAAAGAAACTCGGGACGGCCAGATCATCGAAGAAGGAATCACTGAAGCCGGTTCGATGGCGTCGTTCACCGCCGCCGGCACAGCCTACGCCAACTATGGCGTGCCGATGATCCCCTTCTTCACCTACTATTCGATGTTCGGATTCCAGCGCATCGGCGATCTTATTTGGGCCTTTGCCGATTCCCGCGGCAAGGGATTCCTGATGGGCGGAACGGGCGGCCGGACCACGCTTGCGGGCGAAGGTCTGCAGCATCAGGATGGACATAGCCTGGTGTTGTCGAGCACGGTCCCCACTTGCCACAGCTACGATCCGGCTTACGCATACGAGATCGCCGTTATCATACAGGACGGCATCCGCCGCATGTATCAGGAGATGGAGGATCGCTTCTACTACCTGATGATCTACAACGAAAATTACGCGCAGCCGGCCATGCCTGAAGGCACGACCGAAGGCATTCTGCGCGGTATTTACCGGTTCAAGCAGGCCGAGAACGGCAAGGCCAGGGTACAGTTGTTCGGTAGCGGCCCGATCGTGAACGAGGCGCTACGTGCGCAGAAAATCCTGGCGGAGAAGTATCAAGTCCCATCTGATGTCTGGAGCGTGACCAGCTACAACGAGCTACGCCGGGACGCGCTCGAAGTGGAACGATGGAATCGTTTGCACCCGGCCGAACCGGAGCGCAAGCCCTACTTGCTTGATGCCATGAAGGGCGTGGAGGGACCGATCGTCGCTTCCTCCGATTACATGAAGGTAGTGGCCGACCAGATCGCTCCCTGGTTGCCGGGCCGTCTAACTGCGCTCGGTACCGACGGCTTTGGCCGCAGCGAAAATCGCGAGCATCTGCGCAAGCACTTTGAAAATGGCGCGGAGGCAATCGCGGCAGCGGCGTTGTCCCGATTGGCGCGGGATGGCAAGTTCGACAAAAAGCGCGCCCAGGCGGCTATCACCGAGTTAGGCCTGGATCCGGAATCGCCCGATCCCGTCAAGAAGTAGCCCAACGGCCTATGGGTCATCGACGCAATCCGGATAAGCTCGTCGACGAATTCCGCGTCCGCCAACAAAATATTGTTTTCCCGGACACCGTCCGCAATGGGAGTTTGGTGGATCTCTTCTTGTGGAAGGGATCCCCGAATCCAGCCTTGGTGCAAAGAATCGCGGCGTGGATGTTTGGACTGGTCTTTATGGGCTTTGGCGGAGAGACCTTTTATTACGCCGTTGTAGAACGCGTCGAAAATGGTTTCTCCTTTGGTATTGTTTTTCTGGCGGCTATGTCGTTAGCGGCTGTGTTGTTAGGTATTCGGGTATTCCGCAACGGATTCACAAGGCGCGCCAAGCCAGAGCCATAGTGATGCTGTCTCTATAGAAGTAGGGAGCCGAGCATGGCAATGCCACTTAGTTTGTGGGGCGGACGCCCGCGCCCGCCGACGGCCCCTTGGCCGTCGCTAAAACTTCGACAGGCCGGGCGGGGGCGCCCGGCGCGGGTCAGGGGACCCGCCCCACAACGCGGTGGCATAATGGCCGTATGCGCTGCTTTGTCATTGCTCTTGCTTGCGTAATCCCGGTCCTAGCCGCCGATCAAGTAGACTTGGCGACCGTCAATAAAATTAAATCCGAGGCGTTCGAACACTCCAAAGTAATGGAGCACCTTGAATATCTCGCCGATGTTTACGGCCCTCGCCTCACCGCCTCGCCGGAGTTCAAGGAAGCTGCCGACTGGGCGCTTAAGCGCCTCCAGGAATATGGCCTGGAGAACGCCCACCTCGAGAAGTGGGGACCTTTCGGCCGTAGCTGGACCCTCGAAAAGTTCGCGCTGGAGATGATCCAGCCGCGCTATTCGCTGCTGGCGGCGGCGCCCTTGGCCTGGTCGGCCAGCACCAATGGACCCGTGAACGGCGAGCCGATCTTTGCTCCACTCGCCGCTAGCCAGGCGGTTGGTAGGGGCGAGCGAAATCTCGAGCAATACATGCAGAAGTACAAAGGTAAGCTGCGCGGCAAGGTGGTGCTTATCTCGGAGGTTGTGCACAATGTCGCGGATGCGGAGGCGAAGCCGGAGCTCCACCGCTACACCGATGCCGAATTAAGAGAGCTCGAAACCGCGCCGCCTCCCGTCGAAAAGATGAAAATCGACCCCGCCAACCTCGATCCACCCGAGGAGCTCGAAGCGCGACTCCGGTTCTTTGCCAGTATTCCCCCGTCCGTGCAGGATGAGCTGCGCCATCGCCGCGAAGAGTTGGCGGCCAAACGCACCCAGTTCTTTTTGGACGAAGGCGTCCTCGCGTTAGTGCAAGACGACCGCCGCGCGCGCGATGGTATATCTTTCGCCGAGGCTGCCGGCTCGTATGATCCCAAGAAGCCAGCCCCGCCTCCGACGTTCGTCGTGACCTCCGAACATTACAATCGCATCGTACGGCTGCTCGAGAACAAAACTCCAGTCCAGATGCAGGCCAACCTGAAGGCGCGTATTTCCGACAGCGCAGTGGATGCCTACAACCTGAGCGCCGAAATTCCGGGGGGGAGCAAGAAGGATCAGCTCGTGATGGTCGGCGCGCACTTCGACTCCTGGCACACTGGCACCGGCGCCACCGACAACGCCGCCGGAAGCGCGGTGATGATGGAAGTGGTCCGCATTCTGAAGGCGCTTGATCTCAAGATGGATCGCACCGTTCGCATCGCCCTATGGAGCGGGGAAGAGGAAGGGCTGCTGGGATCGAAAGCCTACATCAAAGAGCATTTCGGGGATCCCAAGAGCATGAAGCTGACTGCCGCGCACGCCAAGTTGTCAGGCTATTTCAACCTCGATAACGGCAGCGGCAAGATTCGCGGCGTGTATTTGCAGGGCAACGATGCCATGCGCCCGCTGTTCGAACAATGGCTGGAACCCTTCCGCGACCTTGGCGTAACAACCATCACCATTCGCAACACCAGCGGCACCGACCATCTGTCGTTCGACGCCGTTGGTCTCCCCGGTTTCCAGTTCATCCAGGACCCCCTGGATTACATGACGGTCACGCATCACTCCAGCATGGATGTGTATGACCACTCCATCCCTGGCGACCTGATGCAGGCTGCCGCCGTAATCGCCTCGGTGGTTTACGACGCGGCCACCCGGCCCGACATGCTGCCGCGCAAAGCTTTGCCGAAGCCGGAAGAAGTCACTTCGACGAAGTAATCAGTACTCAACCGAGACCAGAAACAGCCCTCGCGCTGGCGCGGTCGGACCCGGTGGAATCCTGCAGCCAGGTTGCAGCCGCTCGATCAGTGCGGACTGATCCACGTTGCCCTTTCCAACTTCGATCAGGACGCCGACCACATTCCGCACCATGTGCTTCAGAAATCCGCTGCCGGTGACGCGATAGAGCAGTCGCTCGCCTTCCTGGGCCAGTTTCGAACAAAAGATCGTTCGTACCTTGGAAGCTCCTAGTTCGTCGCGATCATCGGTGGCCGCGAAGGCCGCGAAATCATGCTCGCCTTCGATCAGAGGCGCGAGATTCATCATTGCCTCCAGCGTCAGCGGGTAAGGATGATGGTACACGTAGCGGCGGTCGAACGGCGCGCAGATCTCGCCGCGGAAGATCCGATATTCGTAGGTCTTTGCTTTGGCTTGGAAGCGCGGATGAAAGTCGATCGTGACTTCATCGATCCGTGTCACGCGAATATCAGGCGGCAGCAGGCGATTGGCGGCCCTTCTCAGATTTTCAAGCGGAATAGGATTTTCCATCGACAACGCGGCAACCTGCGCGATAGCGTGAACGCCAGCGTCTGTGCGGCCAGATCCGGCCACTTGCACTGCACGGCCTTCAATTTCGCCGAAGACCTGTTCCAGTGTGCCCTGGATAGTCGGTAAACCGGGTTGCACCTGCCAGCCGTGATAGTCCGTGCCGTCGTAAGAAATCTGGATCTTAATTCGCCGCATGGACGGGCCGCGAACCCGGTTTCACTACCGGACTACCCGCGCGGCACAAAGGACAATCGTCAGGAGGATAGCTCACCACTTGCATGGTCTTCAGGGCAACCCGAGGAACTCCGAGATCGGCAGCGCCGCCGCTACGATCGATAATCGATCCTGCACCGATGACCCGCGCTCCGGCCTGCTTCAAAATATCGATCACCTCGCGCGAGCTGCCGCCGGTGGTGACGACATCTTCCACCACTACCGCCACTTCGCCCGGTTCCACCGAGAAGCCGCGTCTCAGAACCATCTTTCCGGTGGCGTCGCGCTCGGTAAATACGAATCGCGCGCTCAGCGCCCGCGCCACTTCGTGCCCGATGATTAGTCCGCCGATCGCTGGAGACGCAACCACGCCGGCGTTCAGTGTTGGTTCCAGGCGCCTGAATTCGGTTGCCATCAGCCGCCCGAAACGCTCGGCGTGCTTGGGATACTGCAGCACCAGTGCGCACTGCAAATACTCGGGGCTGTGCAAGCCGCTGGTCAATCGGAAGTGGCCATTCAGGTACGCGCCCGTTTCGTAAAAAGCGCTCAGAATCGGGTCCAACTGCGGAGTCACAACGCCACTATAACAGTTCCGGCTAGCCAATCCCGCAAATCGTATTACCATATAGAATCAACGAAACGCCCTAAGTTTGTTTTCGTTATAAACCAGCTGAAGAGGTCCTTCGAGGTATTCATGAGACGTCTTGATCGGATAAGGGTATTGTGTTTGGCGGCGGGGCTTTGCTTGCTCACGCCAGGCAGCTATGCGCAGCAATCGACACTGCGGCTCGATTCGGAACGGCATTGGTACTCCGGCTTCACACATGCCTACACGTCGCCGGTCTTTCCGGCGGTGAGTCTCGCGAATTCTACGCGGTTGGATTCACTCCTTCACGCCGGAAAGCTTTACCTGGCGCTTTCCGATGCCATCGCTTTGGGCATTGAGAACAACCTGGACGTTGAAATCGAGCGATACGTGTTCCCTCTCGCGAATGCCGATCTGCTGCGAGCCCAATCTGGCGCAGCAACTTTGGGAATCCCGACGACGGTACAGCCGGCGATCAACACATCCACCGGGCTATTGATCCTGGGCAGCAACAGCGCTGGCCTCCCTTCCCAGGGCGTTAATACTTTCCTCCCGCTGGGTGTGAGTTTTGATCCTATTATGCAAGGAACGGTGAGCTGGGGACATCTGACCTCGCCGCAATCGAATACGGTTCTTTCGGGCACTACCGAGCTGGTCTCTACGAATCAAGTCTACAACGTAAGCATCGGCCAGGCGTTCCCAACCGGCGCCATAGGGGTCTTGAGTTTCACCAATCTCAACCAGGAGCAAAACTCCTTTCGCAGCGCGATCAATCCAGCCATTACCTCAAGCATCGATTTAACAGTCACGCAGCCTTTGTTGCAAGGCTTCGGCCTGGCTACGAACAACCGCCCGATTCGGGTCGCGAAGAATAATCTCAGGGCCGCTGATCTCGTTTTCAAGCAGCAGCTAATCAATGCCGTGGGCAACATCGTCCAGCTCTATTGGACCCTGGTAGCGGCCAACCTGAACGTAGACGTGAAAGGTCAGGCGGTGGCTGTCTCTGAGAAGCTGTATGAAGACAATCAGAAACAGGTGGAAGTAGGGACGCTGGCGCCGATCGAGATCGCACGCGCGGAGGCGCAGGTGGCATCCGACCAACAAGCCCTGGTAACCGCACAGAGCAACGTTCTTCAGCTCGAGGCCGTACTGAAAAGCGCGCTCAGCCGCGACGGTCTGGCAAGTCCTAGCGTGTCGGAGGCGCGCATCGTGCCAACCGACCGGATCCGGATCCCGGAAGTCGAACCCATCGAACCGGTCCAGGATCTGATGGCGAGAGCCCTTGAGAACCGCCCTGATCTGGCGCAGAGCCGGATCCAGATCGATAACACCAAGATCGCCCTGCAGGGTACTCAGAATGCGCTATTGCCGACGTTGAACGCCTTTGTAGATCTCCGTAACAATGCTTTGAACGGTACGCAGAACAATATCTCCGGCATCAATGCGACGACCGGCCTGTTGTCGCCTCCGCCCACGGCGGATCCGTTCTTCCTGGGCGGTTACGGCGGCATTCTGGGTCAGCTATTCTCGCGGAACTTCCCGAACTATACCGTCGGCTTGAACCTGACCATTCCTTTCCGCAATCGCGCCGCTCAATCCAACATCGCCACCGCGGCGTTTAGTCTTCGCCAGAGCGAGCTGCAGGTCCAGAGGCAGGTCAACCAAATCCGGGTGGACATCCAAACCGCGCTGATCGCCCTGCAGGAGGCGCGGGCGCAGTACCAGGCGGCTGTCAAGCAGCGTGTCTTGGAAGAACAAACAGTCGATGCCGACCAGAAAAAGCTTGCGCTAGGCGCCACCACGGTTTTCCAATTGATTCAAGATCAGCGGGACCTTTCTACCGCGGGCGGGAACGTCGCGACGGCCGAGGCGGCCTACGCCCAAGCCCGCGTCCAACTCGACATCGCGACCGGAATGACGCTCCAGAACAACAACGTCGAGCTCGATGAAGCGAAGAGCGGCCGGGTTACGCGGCCTCCTTCGGCGCTGCCCCCGGACCAGAATGGATCAAGAAACCGTCCGAACGGGTCGCGCTGAGGCTTAACTCGTCGTAACCTTAGCGATTTTATTTCCACAACGGTTACCTTCCTGGCTGGAATGCCGGGTTTTGCATGTCGAACGTTCCAATCTGGTAAATATTTCTGCTGGCTTCCGATCATTTGGTCAGAAAATAAACACTTAGACTTTGGCAGCGAGCTTGCAATCAATAGGAGCGAATGGAAATCATGCAAAGCTCAAGGAGCCAAGGTCGTCCCTCTCTAAGATCTGCTAGATAGACTCCACCAAAAGACTTTCTTCTTTTATTCCCTACGAGAATCCCTCCCGACCTGCTCCTTGAGTCTTTCCTGATAGCCTCCCCTAGGCTATCGAACATCTGTCCATAGGCCGACACCCCTGACAAATCCCTGGCATGTGACAATATTTCGTCACGACACCCTATTTGCCCTCGACATCCCCGCGCCTCCTACGCCTACTAATCTAGAAGTATGCCTCGTATCGTCTCGCTAATCGCGAGCGCCACCGAGATCGTCCATGCACTTGGGCTCACTTCGCAGCAGGTGGGACGATCGCACGAATGCGACTATCCTGACGAAGTCCGCAGCCTTCCCGTCTGTACGCGTCCCAGCTTCCCCATCGAAGGATCCAGCGCGGAGATTGATCGCCGGGTGAAGAATCAAATTGTCAATGCGCTCTCTGTTTACGAGGTTTTTGAAGATGTCCTCGACAAGTTGCAGCCTACCCACATTGTCACGCAAACCCAATGCCGGGTCTGTGCCGTCAGCCTGGAAGATGTTGAGCGCGCTTTGACGGGCTGGATCTCGAGCCGGCCCAAGCTGGTAGCGCTCGAGCCGAATGCCTTGGCCGACATCTGGCGCGATCTCCGTTCGGTCGCGGCGGCTTGCGGAGTTCCTGAGCGGGGTGAACAGGTGGTCCAAGCACTCCAGGCGAGGATGAATGACATCTCGGGCAAAGCCGGTCGGGCGGTGCGGCGCCCTCGCGTGGCCTGCATCGAGTGGCACGAACCTCTGATGGCAGCGGGAAATTGGGTTCCGGAGTTGGTCGAAATGGCGGCCGCGGAGAACCTTTTCGGCGAGGCGGGACTCCATTCGCCCTGGATGACTTGGGAAAAACTCCAGGCTGCCGACCCCGACGTGATTATCACCATGCCTTGCGGCTTTGATCTGGAGCGCACTCGCCAGGAGATGTACTGGCTGATCGAGCGTCCTGAGTGGGAGAAACTCCGAGCCGTCGAAAGTGGGCAAGTCTATCTGGCCGATGGGAATCAATATATGAACCGTCCGGGTCCGCGGGTAGTCGAGTCGCTGCAGATCCTGGCCGAGATTCTGCACCCGGAGATCTTTGAACCAAAGTTACAGGGTTCGGCATGGGAGACGATGTAGCTAACGCGAAGGCTCGTTTAATGCTACACTATTGTTTACACAGACGGATGTGTGCCGATGCCCACCAATCTTGCCATCGATGACAAGCTGATCGAAGCAGCGCGCCGGATCGGCCATCACAAGACGAAGAAGGAAGCAGTCACCACTGCGCTTTCCGAATACATCGCGCACCGCAAACGCCTCGAAATCCTGGATCTATTCGGAACCGTCGACTTCGACTTGGCCTACGATTACAAGGCCGAGCGTCGAAAGAAGCGCTAGTGCAAGTTCTGGTCGACGCGAGCATCTGGTCCTTGGCCCTCAGGCGGGCAAATGCACAGATATCCGATGCCGAAAAGAGAATCGCCTCGGACCTTCGCGACTTAATTCAAGACGGTCGAGCCCGTCTAATCGGAGCGATTCGGCAGGAACTGCTTTCGGGAATTCGTGACCCGGCTCAATTTGAGCCACTGAAGACCAACCTACGTGCTTTTCCCGACGAGCCTCTTTTGCCGGACGACTATGAAGAGGCTGCCAAATGGAGCAATCAATGCCGATCTCGCGGCATCGCCGGAAGCGGAACTGACTTTCTGATCTGTGCTGTCGCGATCGCCCGCGGCTGGCAAATCTTTACGCGGGACGACGACTTTCAAACCTACGGCCGCGCCATACCGATCAAGCTGTTTGCCGCGACCGGAGCAAAGCATCGGTAAACAACCGATCCGGGAGCAGCGAATAAATCAGAACCGCCGACAGCGGATGCATCAATCCAGACAGCAGGAACACTGGCGCGTAGGTGAAATGGGTCACTAAGTAGCCCGTGCCGAGGCTGGCGAGCATCCCGCCTACGGCGCCGCCCGATCCGGAAAATCCGCTCACGGTGCCGACTTCGTGGCCGGGGAACAGATCGGTCGGTACGGTTTGCAAATTCGCTGTCCACAGCCCATGCCCCAGAGTGATAGAGCAGGTGGCGGCAATCGCCAGCGCCGCGGTTGGGACGAAGGGTGCGAGCATTGCCACCGGCATCACAGCCGCGCCCAGGGCCATCCCGAACTTCCTGGCGCGCGCAAGAGTCCAGCCGGCGCGCATCATTCGTCCGGATAGCCAACCGCCGAAAACGTATCCGACTCCTCCGAATACAAAAGGCACCCAGGAGTATTTGCCGACCATTGCGAGATCGAAGCCGCGCTCTTTCCTCAAATATTCGGGAAGCCAGAAGATCACGAAGTAGATTACCGGGTCAGTGAAGAATCGCGCCAGAATCAGCGTCCAGCAACCTCGCGCGCGCACCAGCGATTGCCATCGGACACGTTCGGCCGAAGCGGGACGAGCTTCCTCGGGCGGCGGCAGCAGAGGCTTGAGGGCCGCGTATTCTTTTGGCCTGAGCCAGCGGTTCAAATGCGGCGGCTGATACAGAATCAACCAGGCGGCCAACCAGATGAAGCCCACCAGGCCGGTGAAGACGAACGCGTATCGCCAGCCATAGCGGATGGTGAGTAGCGCGACGGTTATAGGCGCCAGCAGCGAGCCGAGCGACGTGCCGGCATTGAAGATCCCCATCCCAAGCGCGCGTTGGGATGCCGGAAACCACTCCGTCACTGCTTTCGACGCGGCCGGCCAAGCTCCCGGTTCGGTCAACCCGAGCAGGAATCGGCAAGCTCCCAGGCTCCACTTACCGACCGCGAAGCCGTGCAGTAGCTGGGCGACCGACCATCCGGCGGCGAACAGCGCGAAGCCCCGGCGCGTGCCGAGCCGGTCGAGAATGTAGCCCGAGCCCGCATACATGATCGCGTAGGCAAGGAAGAAGAACGTCAGGATGTAGGAGTAGTCCTGCTCAGTGAGTGTAAACTCATGCCGAATGTCTACCGAAACCACACCGATGGCCAGGCGATCGAGGTAGTTAATCGTGGTGGAGAGGCATAGGAGTAAAGCGATCACCCACCTTAGCCTCGGGATTTTCATCAAGTACGAGTGTACCTTCGAATTTCGAGCGCGTGGCCCGTGGCCGGGTCCACTGACACGATGGTGGCATGCAACTCGGCGCCACCGTTGGCGCTATCGAGGCGGATCGGCATGCCGGTGAGGAATCGCCGCAACGCCAGACTTTTTTCAGAGCCGATCACGGAGTCATACGGGCCGGTCATCCCAACGTCGGTTTGATAGGCCATACCGCCCGATAGAATCCGTTCGTCGGCGGTGGGAACATGGGTGTGAGTTCCCAGCATGGCTGAAACGCGACCATTCAAGTGCCAGCCCATAGCTTCTTTCTCGCTGGTCAGTTCGGCATGAAAATCGACCAGCCGGACTTTGACCCTGGGATCGAGCCCTCCGAGAATTTCATCGGCTTTTCGAAAAGGGCAGTCGGTGGCAGGCATGTGGACCCGGCCTTGCAAATTGATGACGGCGACCCCGGTGCCATCGCGCGCTTTGGTGACAATCCAGCCTTGCCCGGGCAGTTCCGCTGGATAATTCGCAGGCCGTAGAAGCCGGGGCTCGCGGCCGAGGTAATCGAAGATCTCTTTCTTATCCCAGATGTGATTGCCGGATGTCAGTAGATCGAGGCCGATGGAGAAAAGTTCTTGCGCGATCAGCGGAGTGATCCCAAAGCCACCCGCAGAATTCTCCGCATTCGCAACGGCCAACTGGATCTTTTCGGTGGAAATGATCTCCTGCAGGAAGCGAGCGACTAAACCTCGTCCAGTCGAGGCGAAAATGTCGCCGATGAAGAGAATATTCATGAAAACCGGGGGCTAGGTGAGGAAAGGAGCGTACCCACCAGCGCGATCGGCCCCGTCCTTGACCCCAGATCTCAACAGGGGCGGAGCCCCCCGAGCGTCTTTAGGCTTCTCCATGGCGGTTCAGAACCACCGGAGCTTGCACACCAACGCATAAACCGAGTCGGACCCCAAGACAATTGACTGTCGGATCAATTATAGGAAACCGACCGCCAGACTGGCCAGAAACGCTCCTGGGACAAGGATACCAGAGTTCCGGCCCAGGAGCCAGAATTCATTGGGTCCTAAGCTTTTTTCGACAGCGTACTACGGAATTTAGCGGCCTTTCAGGCAGTCGGCGATATCCTTTTCGCTTACGGCGCCTTCGCGAATCACCTTCCAATATGGCTCGGTGATATCGACCGTGGTGGCGCCTTGGCCGGAGCAGGTGCCGCCGTCGAGGACCAGATCGACGCGGCCGTCCATGGTTCCGAACACCTCGATGCCGCTGCGGGAGGTTGGCTGGCCGGAAATGTTGGCGCTGGTGGCGATGAGCGGTTGATCCAGCCAATCGAGGAGCGCCTGTGCCACGCTAGAGCGCGACTGCCGTACGGCCAGTCGTCCCGTATTACCGGTCACTTTCAGGGGGACTTTGGGCGAGGCCGGAATGATGATGGTAAGGGGGCCGGGCCAGAAATGGCGGGCCAGCAAGTGGAAGCGCGTGGATAGCTCACTGGCCAGCTCTTCGGCCATGAATGTTCCGCTAATGAGGAGGGGCAGGGAACGGTTGATCTCGCGCCCCTTGGCGGCAAAGACGCGACCGACCGCGTTCAAATTCAGCGGATCGGCCACCAGCATGTACAAGGCCTCGGTCGGGATGGCGATCACGTCGCCCCGGCGAACGTGCGCCGCGGCGCGCTCGATCGCTTCCGGCATCGGCTGCTCCGGATCTATCTCGATGAGGTCAGTCGCCAAGTTTAATCTCGTGATCCGATCGCTTCCGCGACCTCGATCGCCATGGAATAGCGCCCAAAAGGTGCGCTGAGTTGCACTCCCGCGACCATCTTTCGCACCCGTCCGACCATTTCCTGCGCAATGGCCACGCCTTCCTGCCGCGCTTTGTCGGCATTGTCGACGTGACGCATCCGCTCCATGAAATGCTCCGGAACGGGTACGCGCAGTTCGTTGACCATAAATTCCGCGTTGCGGTAACTGGTAAGCGGCCAGATGCCGCAGATAACCGGCAGTTTGATATGCCCGGTGCGCTTCAAAAACTGCTCCAACAGATCCAAATCGAAAACCGGCTGCGTCACGATGTACTCGGCGCCGGCTTGGGCCTTCCACTCCAGCCGCCGGATTTCTTCGTCGAGATTCAACGCTCCGGGATTGGCGCCTACTCCAATGAGCAACGCGGTTTGCGATCCTGTGGGATTGCCGCCGATGTCGAGCCCATGATTGAGATTGTTCACGATGTTGGTCAGACCAATCGCGTCCACGTCAAACACGGCAGTCGCATCCGGATAAGTGCCCATGCGGGGCGGATCTCCGGTAATACAGATCAGGTTCCGAACGCCCACGGCATGTGCCCCGAGCAGCTCGGACTGGATGCCCAAAATATTCCGGTCGCGACAACAAAAATGCAGCACCGCCTCGATCTGCGCCTCGCGCTGGATCAACTGGCAAGTCACCTGAGCGCTTAAGCGCGCGCTGGCCCGCGGCCCGTCGGGAACATTGATGCAATCAATCCCTTGGGCGGCGCACAGGCGAGCGCCTTCAATTTCCCTGGATGCATCCACTCCACGGGGCGGCAGGATTTCCACGAACGCGACGAATTTTTCGGCCGCCAGCTTCGCGCCCAGCTTGCTCTTTGCGGCGACTGGAACTTTCGCCAGCGCCTTCGCTTTTGCAACCGGCTCTTCGATGGTGATGCTCAGCTTCTGAGTCTGGGGTTGGAGCGAGTGCGCTTCGGCTCGAATCAGCTTGATGTGATCCGCGGTGGTGCCGCAGCATCCGCCCACGATCTTCACGCCCGCCCACAACATCCGCCGCGCGTACTGCGCCATGTACTCAGGCGAGCACAGGTACATCTTGCGCCCTTCGACGACGGCCGGCAATCCGGCGTTGGGCATGGCGCTCATCGGCTTGCGGGAATATCGCATCATCCGCTCGATGGTCTCGAGGGTGGCCTTGGGCCCCACCGAGCAATTCAGGCCGATCACGTCGGCCGGCCATTCATCCAGACTGCGAGTGAAGATCTCCGGAGTGGCGCCGCCGGGCATATCGCCCTGATCGTCGATAGTAACTTGCGCGACGATGACCATTTCGTTGCCGGCCACTTCGCGAGCAGCGAAGATCGCTTCGCGAATCTCGCTGAGATCGTAGAAAGTTTCGAGAATCAACAGGTCCACGCCGGCTTCCACCAGTGCTTGTGCCTGCTCGCGAAAAACCTCGCGCGCCTCGGCGAAGGAAACCGACCCCAGCGGCTCGATCCTTACACCCAGAGGTCCGATGGCGCCTGCGACAAATGCGACATTGCCGGCGGCCTCGCGGGCCAATCGAACGCCGGACAGATTGATCTCCTGGAGTTTCTCGGCTAACCCGAAGGCGCCCAGGCGGGTCCGATTCGCCCCAAAGGTGTTGGCCTCCAGTATTTCGGCGCCGGCCTTGACGTATTGCTTGTGGACTTCCCTCACTAAGTCGGGCGAGGAGACGTTGAGCTCGTCAAAACAGCGGTTAATAAACACGCCGCGGGCATACAGCTCGGTACCCATGGCGCCATCGGCAACTAGCGCGCGGGAGAAGAGTTGCTCACGAAACTCCTGCGGCTTGCTGCGGCTCTTGGGGGGTGAAGTCGCGGTCATTGGAGGTAAAATTAGCCACCCGGGCTATCATCGCTCGAAGGCTGGCGCGGGCCTACCGGGTAAGAACAGGATACACGCTCAGTGTACCGCATTGCGCCAAACTCGAACAAACGTCAGGCGAACCGATCGCGTCAGTCCATCGGCACTGAGCCAGTGTATCTCAGGATATAGAGACCGCCGGTGAACCGGTCGTTGGCATAGATCAGACCGTTTTCGTCCACGATGGCGTGGTTCATCTGCGAGGTTCCGGCCGGATTCTTGGGAGGCGCGGCGGGAATGTAGAAGCCGATCTCCTCGATGTGAGGCGGTGCGTCCGGAACTCCAGCCACGCCGGGCGCGACGCGGAAGATTCGCACGCCTCCGTTGAACCAGCTTGCGACGGTGGTGTTCAGCAGCCTCTTGGAAGTTGAGCTGGGAAAGTTGGGATGCAGATTGTGCGCTCCGAATCGGCCGCCGCGCGTGCACAACTCACCATCGTTGGCATGGTAAGGGGCAGTGCCGATCACCATCGGATTCTTCTCGGCGCGAATATCCATCAACCATACGAGTTTCGGTGAATCTTTGCAATTCTCCGCCGTGTCTTCATCCGATACCAACGCATAGCCACGATTAAACAGCGGCTGGAAGGTGTGCGTGAAGCCGGTGTAAGGCGGTCCAAATTTTGCCTGGCCTACGACTTTCGGCGTGAAGGTTTTTGCGCGGCCGGCTTTCACGTCGGCTAGCCCCGAGATGTCCATGATAAATACTCCCCCTTCGATGTAGGACATGTAGGCGCGATCGGGATGATCGGGCCACACCTCGATCTGATGAGGCCGATAGCCGCTGTCAAACCGTGGGTTCCGGGCCGGCAGGCATTCCGGCAGACACGCGTCGCCTTTGTGCGTTCCCGGATACCACCAGCGACCGACCTCATGCGGGTGCCGCGGATCGCGTAGGTCAACGATCAGGTAAAACTGGTCGTCGCTCTTATTGGTGGGCTCGACGTCGGCCGTCCCAGTGGTGACGTGCGCGAATTCGCCGTCGACAAACCACAGGCAGTGCACGCCGCGGGAATTCGGCCCCGAGTAGTCGACGAATGACAGCTGGAGATCCTGGAGCGTCTTCGCTTTCTGAATGCGCGCGAAATCGGAAACATCGAGGACCCACATCCCCGCCATTTTTTGACCTTGTTGGAGCGTCTGGTTCGCCACCGCCAGCACGTTGCCGGAGAGGCCGAGCGAGTTGCAGCGCGTAACCCCGGGCGCCGGTGATGGCAACTGGTTGATCATCACTGGATTTTCAGGATGCGTGACATCCACTATGCTCAGGCAGGTTTTTTGTCCCTCATGGGCGAGGTAAAGAACGCGGCGGCCATCGGGGAATTGCTGGATCGCGAGGCCCTCGCCGCCGTCGCCATTTCCGTTGAGATCGTTGTGCCCGACCAGCGAGACGTTCCGCGCTTCCGCGGCCGGCTGTGCGTTAGCTGCCGGAGTCACAGAAAAGACTGCCAGGCAGCCGACGAAATACAAAAACGCCATGCTGACAATGCGTGCCATTCTGCTTACGATAGCACCGCATGGGCGTGATCGGTATGGAGCTGTACCCGCGCCGGCGGCTGACATCACGGATCGTTGGCGCAAGCGGTCGCGCAGCCAGCTTCGCCTGCGCGCTACCCTAACTGATAGGAGTTTCCTTCGTGCGGTATAGAGCTGTCATTGTCCTGCTGTCGTTTTCTGTCTGCTTCGCTCAGACTCGGAACGGCCTATTGAGAAGCGCTCTGGAAGGCGACGGGAGGTCGCAAATAGCATTGGGAGAACTGTACCTGGCGGAAGAGAATTATTTGCAAGCTCTCCGCTTCTATCAGATGGCGGCCGATCAAGGACTGAAAGAAGCCGAATGCGCTCTCGGCAACATGTATCGCTTCGCACAGGGAACCAATCAGAACTACACGGAAGCGGTTCGTTTGTATAAACTCGCCGCGGAACAAGGTTGGCCGGAAGCTCAGTTCAATTTAGGAGTAATGTACGACAATGGCCTGGGAGTTACTCAAGATTACACGGAGGCCGTGCGCTGGTATAAAGTAACTGCCGCAAAGGGCATGGCTGACGCCGAATACAACTTGGGACTGATGTATGCCAATGGAAGAGGAGTTACTCAGGATTATAAAGAAGCCCTGCACTGGTATCGATTGGCTGCCGACCAGCGAAAGATGCCGGAAGCTCAGTTCAATATAGGGGCCATGTACGACAACGGCCAGGGTGTGGAGCAAGATTACAAGGAAGCGGCACGTTGGTATAAGCTGGCCGCCGATCAAGGGCATCCTGAAGCACAATTCAATCTGGCGCTTATGTACGCCAACGGCCAAGGTATCGATCAGAATGACCAGGAGGCTTTTCGCTGGTTCAGACTCGCCGCGGAACAAGGTCAGCGAGAAGCGGCCTCTAATGTCGGAGTAATGTATGTGAACGGCGTGGGGGTTTCCAAGGACTATATGGCGGCGCTGAAGTGGCTGAGTGTGGCGGTAAGTGAGGGCGATCGGGACTCCGTGGATGCGCTAGACCAAGTAGTCGCCAGAATGACTCCGCAACAAATCGATCAGGCCAGGCAAATGGCGGAAACGTGGAAGCCCTGCCAAGGCAAGGCGGAGTGTGACGCCAGGGTAAAGCAGTAGCCAGACAGTTTATTTATTGGCGGATTCGAAGGCACCGAGCCGATATCAAGCGATGGTCAGCGGGAACCAAGCGTCAAATGGGACGAACACGCCCAGCGCCCTGGTGTCCGGAGCGGCGGGCCGCAAGACGTCATCGGTCTGAAATGTAATCTCGAATTGCTCGTGTACGGCGGCGTGCGGAATCTTCTCCTGATAAACGTGTTCCCCGGCGGTAGTGTAGATGTGAGCGGGGAGTTTGAATCCGTTGATCACCGCGTTGAGAGTCACACTTGGACGCGCGGCGAGAATCACCTCCGGCACTAGGAACCGAAGGTACAGCTCGGGAGTGGAGCGAGTCAGCAGCGGTCTCTGAACGACGAAGGAGAATTTCTGGGCGGTCCATCGACAGGTGCCCTCCTGCCCATACCAGCCTTCGGCCAGGCGAGCATCCAGGTCCAGGTTGGTGTTGCGGCTCTCGAGTAAGCAGAAGGCCCGTTCATCGTTTGCCGCATGCACTGGATCGGAGGCCTCTACAGCTCCGACAGTTGTGAAGTCCAAAACGCTCCACCCGGTCCGTTCGAACAATCGCCTCAAACCGGCGCCTGAAAAAATCCAGTAATTGGTGCAGTCGTCATTGGTCTCCCGATCGCCCACCAGATAGGCGGCGGGAATGTCGCTCAGATCGGTCTTATGGTCGGGCGTAAACCGTGCGATGCGGGTGCTCAGCAGACAGTACTTAGCTCGCTTAGAGAGCTCTTCCAGTACAAAAATTGGATTCTTGAGGTGATACAGGACGCCAAACAGCAGGACCAAGCCGTAGGTCTGACGTGGAAGGGCGAACTGGCGGTCCAGGTCGACCTCGCCGATCTCGACCGCCGAATGCAGCGCCGCCTTGAGCGCTCGAACGCCCTCCATGCCGTTGTAATTGGTGGACGGGTGATCAATCGCGTGCACGGGCAGGCCCAGGTCTTCGAAGAAGAATGACAACCCGCCATCTCCGCATCCGACATCCAGTACCGGATAACCCTCCGTCAATGCGATCAGCTTACGGCGCTCTCCCGTCAAAAGGCCTGCCAGCCTATCGATGCTGGAAAACGTGTGATAGGGATACCAATCCCGGCCGGAGGACAAAGAGCAATTGTCCCGGATTGCGTTCAAACGCTGCTCGAATTCATGAACCGCCGCGACTATCTCGGCGATGTTCCAAAATCGAGTGTCGTTGGAGCGGGCGCTAGATGGAAGAGGTGCAATCACGCGTATCCTACAATATAAGACATAGAGCAAGATTCTCGATTCCCCTGGGTCTGGATTTACACGTTCACAGCGCTGGTGTTGGGCATTGCGGTAGGAGTGTTTGCATGGCTGGCCGTGCAATCCCGGAATGAAGCCGGCTTGGGCAGAACGGCGAACTCACCCCCCGCTGCCATGCGGCACATCCCGCTGGAGCAACTTGCGCTGCTCGCCCGCTTCGAGCCGCCGGAGTATGACTCCGCTGCTAACGCACAGGGATCGCCTGGGTTTCGAGCGGCCATGGAACACTACCGCAAGGGCGATTACGCGGGAGCCGGCTCAGGCCTTCGTACAGACGTCCAAGCACACCCTGATTCCGTCGAAGAGCGGTTCTATCTCGCGATTTGCTTGCTCCTCACCAACGACCGTCCCGGGGGTATCCAGTTGTTGAAAGACGTGACCGCCAGCGGCAACACCCCCTATCTCGAATCCGCGCGCTTCTATTTGGCGAAGGCCCTGCTAAGCGAAGGCAATCTGGCCGGCGCCGATCTGCAGCTTCGAATAATTATCGAAATGCACGGAAAACTCGAGAAACAGGCCCAGTTATTGCACGCGCAGATTATCCCCCGGCCTTAGCGTATCTACTCAGCGGCCACGTACCGGTACCAATCCCTCCATGTTTTGGGAGGAAAGGACTGTTCTTCAGACACGATCGCGCGGCTACTCTGAACGTGGATAAACACATCATGCTCAAATTTATACTTCCGTTCGCGGCCCTGGGAGGCCTTCTTGCGACTTACCCCGCAAACGCGACTACCATCAATTTTTCCACGGCCCTGCCGGCAGGCCATCAGGGCCAGTCGGTGACGGTCGGAGGAGTTATCGCGTCGGGTTGGGACGTTTCCAAAACCAATAACGCTGTATGGATAAACGACGGCGTGATTCTGAATAACCGGCAGGAGGGGCCCACCGAATTGGGCTTGGGTGTTTGCCTGGCTTCCGATTGCCCCGCGACTGGAAACGGCGACATCAACGAGATCGACAACAATGGGTACACTTTCGAAGTAATCCGGCTCGATTTTGGCACCACGACGTTCGTCAACTCTATCGGCTTGTCATCGCTCGACAGCGGCCTGAAGGACGGTTTTGCGATCTTCGGAAGCAATACGGCCCAGCCGACACTGTCATCACTGACGGCGATTGCGCAGGGCACGAATACGAACGTGGGGTCGATAACACCGAATATCACTATTAACCAATCAGACCGGTATTTCTTTGTCACCTCACTAAATCGCGGGGTTAATGATTCGGGATCTGATTTCTTGCTGGCGAGTGTGACCACCGCGCCGGAGCCGTACACCTCGGCGATGTTGGGGCTCGGGCTACTGGCGATCGGCGCGACCCTGCGTTTGAAAACCGCCAGGCAGCGGAACGAAGACTCGAAGTAGCTAGCCTTCCAGCGCTGGGACATTCACCCAGGCGCGTTTTCGCCACGATTCCAGGCCCTTTTCGGCGAGTTGGACGCCTTTGGCCCCTTCCAATAAACTCCACTGGAAGGGCTCATCGGCCGCTACGTGCCGCAGAAATAATTCCCACTGGCGCTTGAACGCATTTTCGAATTCAGTCTGTTGCGGAACTTTCTGCCAGCCCTCCAAATAATCGAGCGGGCTGTCGATGTCGGGATTCCAGACCGGCCTGGGCGTGGCGGAATAGGGCTGGATCCAGCAGTGACGCAATCCAGCGACTGCCGAGCCCTGCGTTCCATCCACTTGAATCGTGAGCAGATCATCGCGGCGCACGCGTGTGCACCACGAGGAGTTGAAATGCGCGATGATACCGCCCTCTAGCTCAAAGGTCGCATAAGCCGCGTCATCGGCTGTAGCATCGTAGGGCCGGCCGGCTTCATCCCAGCGCCGCGGGATATGCGTCGCTCCCAGACAGGAGACCGCTTTCACCGTGCCGAAGAGATTATCGAGCACATAGCGCCAGTGGCAAAGCATGTCCATGATCAGTCCCCCGCCATCTGCTTTGCGGTAATTCCACGACGGCCGTTGAGCTGGAATAGTGTCGCCCTCGAAAACCCAATAGCCGAACTCGCCGCGCACCGAAAATATATGGCCGAAGAATCCCAGGTCGCGAAGCGTTTTCAGTTTCAGCAATCCAGGCAGCCAAAGCTTGTCCTGCACCACGCCGTGTTTCACGCCTTTATTCTTCGCGAGTTCGTATAGCTCACGAGCGCCCTGTAAGCTATCCGCGCTGGGCTTCTCGCAGTAAATGTGTTTGCCGGCGGCAATCGCCTGGCGAACGGCCTCCACGCGACGGTCGGTAGTTTGAGCGTCGAAATAAATTGAATAAGCGGGATCTTCGAGCGCGACCGCCAGGTCGGTGGTCCAGGGCAGGCCGCCGCTTTCCTGAGCCAGAGCTTCGAGCTTCGCGGCGTTGCGCCCCAGCAGCAAAGGCCGCGGCATAATCGTCTCGCTGTCGGAAATTTTCACGCCGCCCTGCGCCATGATCTCGAAGATGGATCGCCGCAGATGCTGGTTGACGCCCATCCGTCCCGTGACGCCGTTCATGATGATTCCAACCGAATGAACCGTTTTCGAACTCACGCTCGCTCCTTACTTACCGCAGCATTGTGGCTTTGCGCCCGCCGGAAGTGGCGGAGCTTCGATGCCCGCGCGCGGCAAAGTGCCGTCCAGTTCCTGACGCCAGTGCGCTACGTCACCCGCCGGACCGTAGCAGTAAACCATACGCAGGGGCGACGAGCCGGTATTAGTCAATTGATGAAAAACTCCGGGCGGAATGTAAACAGCTTGCCCAGTCGCTAAAGTGGTTTTCTCATCGCCCAGGCACATTTCGCCGGTGCCTTCCAGGATGAAATAAATCTCCTCTTGCTCCTGATTGTGCCAGGGAACCTGTCCGCCATTGGGCTCGAGCGTGACGTGCCCCATGGAAAAGTTGGACGCCTGGATTGGGCTTGCGCCGCCCACCAGGTTCTTCGTGCGCCGCCGAGCGGGGTAGGCTCGTCCGACGATCTCGGAAAGATCCGCGATAATCATGAGCTAGGTCCTTGCTTAGTTTTCAAAGGCGCTAAATTTTCAAAGAACCGGGCCGATGCGCCATGGCACGAATTCTTTATGGCCCAGCCGCTCACTGCAAGTCTTCTCGCCGGAGGCTACTCTGAGCAGCAGGCCGAAGATCTCGCGCCCGATTTCCGCGACGGTCGCTTCTCCGTCGGCGATGCGCCCGGCATTCACGTCCATGTTGTCGCGCATGCGCCGATAGGTCGCGCTGTTGCTGGCAATCTTGATCACCGGGATGGTGGGAAATCCGATGGCGCTGCCGCGGCCGGTGGTAAAGGCAATCAGATTGACGCCGCCGGCGGCAAGCCCCGTTAGGGATATTGGATCATAGCCCGGCGTGTTCATGAAGACGAATCCGGGAGAAGTGATTCGCTGGGCGTAATCGACCACGTCCATCAACGTTGACGTGCCTGCCTTAGCGACCGCGCCCAGCGATTTTTCGAGAATGTTACTGAGTCCGCCAGCTTTGTTTCCGGGTGTGGGATTGTCGTCGAAGCTGCCGCCGAATCGATTCAGATAAGTCTTATAGCCAGCAATAAACCCGAGCAGCTTTTCTGCAACCTGGCGGTTGCGCGCGCGCCGGACCAAAAGATGCTCGGCGCCGAATATCTCGGTAGTCTCCGCCAGAACGGCCGTTCCGCCTCGGGCGGCCAGGGTGTCGCAACAGATTCCCAAGGCCGGATTGGCCGTGATTCCTGAAAAAGAGTCGGATCCCCCGCAATTGAGGCCCAGAACAATCTTGGAGGCGGATGTTTCGACGCGCTTCTCGGCCGCGGCGCGATCCATCATCTTTGCGATCTCAGTTCTGGCAGCCTCGACGGTAGCTCGAGTGCCGCCGCTCGATTGCAGCGTCATCCCGATCAGGCGATCGGTCCGCGGGGCTCCCTCGCCCAGATAATGATCGATCTGATTCACCTCGCAACCCAGACCGAGAATGATCGCGGCCGACACGTTGGGATGGTTGAGGACACCAGCGAGAGTCCTCTGCAGTTGCTCGGTATCGGGTCCGATGGAATGCCCGCAGCCTTCGCCATGTGGGAATGCAGCGACGCCATCGACATTGGGCGGCAAAGTTTCACCGTCAAAACTGGCGGCGATCAGCTCGGCCGTATGCGCCGCGCAGTTGCTGGCGGCCACTACGGCGATATAGTTGCGAGTTCCGACGCGTCCGTCCTCACGCTGATAGCCGAGAAACGCCGGCGTGTCTTTTGGAGGCTGGGGAACGGGGAAATCGGAGGCAGGGAAGTCGTAGGCAAACGACAGCTCTTCGAACGCGATATTGTGCGTGTGCACGTGACGGCCGGGTTCGATACGAATACGAGCGCGTCCGATCACCTGTCCGTAGCGAAGAACATTTTCGGCGGCGCTGACTGTAGCGATCGCGACTTTGTGGCCGGCCGGGACCGGATCTTGCACGGTAATGGATCGGCCGTTCACACGCAGCTCTTGTCCTGGAGAGAGCGAGACACGCGCGACCGCGATATTGTCGGCAGGATTCAAGTGGATGACCGCATTCTCCGCGGTCGGCAGCTTGGCAATCTCGAGCAAACCCATGTCGTTTAGCGCTCCAAAACCGTTTCGTTTATCTGCTCCCCGGTGTGGACGTGGAACAACTTGCCCTCCGGATGAATCCAGCATCCTTCGCCGGTCGCTGGAACAGGGATTTCCTCGACTTTGGCGACGGTTATGAACTGGCTTGTCTCGACGCCCGGAATCAGCTTGCCCATGTGCAGATGCACGTGGCATTGCGTCTGGACGCTGGGCGCGTTATAAGCGATGGCCCATTGGTCGCCGAACAGCGATTTCGCTTTTGCGATGGCGGCGGTCCACAGATCGGCGCGCTGCTCGCTGCTCAACAAGTCGATGGATCGCTCATGCGTGCGCGGGAGCGCAAGCCATCGGTTGGGTTTTGTAGGGTTGGAATCCTTGAGGAAGAAAACTTTCAAATCAGCCGGCTGCTTCTCCGTTTCCTGGCACAAGCTGCACTGGCGCGCTTCGAGAGTTCTAGGTCGTGCAGGATCGCAATCGCAGGTAACCAGGTCCGCGCGCAGAGCCAGCGCTGCCAGCAGTGCCACGGGAATTAAGAATCGGCGCACTCGCAATCATTATACTTAAGACTTGTTTTCCTCAGTTCAGAAGCGCTGGGCGCTGCTGCTGGTTTGCGCCGCGGCGCTATACTTCCTTTACTTTTTCGGATTGACGCGAACCGGTCTGCTTGGACCCGATGAGCCACGATACGCGGCAATCGGGAGGGCCATGGCCGAGAGTGGCGACTGGGTCACACCCCGGCTTTGGGGCGAGCCTTGGTTCGAGAAGCCCGCGTTGCTCTACTGGATGACGGCCGCGGGTTTTGAAGCGGGACTCGGCCTGGATCTTGCGCCCAGGCTGCCGGTGGCGATCGCGAGCGTAGCGTTCGTCATCTTTTTTTTCGTAGTGCTGCGGCGCGAATTTGGCGATCGCACGGCGTTCTACGCGACCACGATCTTCGCGACTTCGGCGGGATGGCTGGCCTTTAGTCGCGTGGCGGTGACAGATTTGCCTATGTCCGCTGCCTTTGCCGGCGCAATGCTCGCGGTCATGAGCGGGCGCGGCCGCGTCTTGGCCGGCGCACTACTGGGAGTCGCCGTGCTCGCCAAGGGATTAGTGCCGCTGGCGATCTTCCTGCCGGCGTTGTGGTACTGGAGGAAGCGAGTGCCCGACCTCCTGGTCCTGTTAGCGGTGGCCTTTCTCGTCGCGGCACCATGGTACGTTCTGGTAACGTTCCGCAACGGACCGCCGTTTCTAGAAGATTTCTTCTGGAAGCAACATTTCGCGCGCTACCTGACCAGTGCGCTCCAGCACGAGCGGCCTTTCTGGTTCTACGTGCCCGTGCTGCTGGCTGGTTTCTTCCCCTGGACTCCGCTAATGGGGCTTCTGTTCGAAAAGCACGTCTACAAGGACGCCCGTGCTACGTTCCTGCTCGCGTGGCTGGCCTGGGGTTTCCTCTTCTTCTCGATTTCGCGCAACAAACTGCCGGGTTATCTGCTGCCGTTGCTCCCGGCTGCGGCGGCGCTCATCGGTATCGCAATCGCACAGGCCAAACCCCGCACAATCGAGATGGTTTGCCTTCTCGGCGCCTGTGCTGTTTTGCTGGTGCTGACGCCCATGATCGGGCAAGTATTGCCGCCAGCGCTGGCCTCGGGCTTGTCGCATTTGGGCGTTTTCGCTGTAGTCGTTTCCAGCAAATGGGTCGTTCCTGTCGTGCTAATCGCCTTGATTTGCGCAGTTCTGGAGTGGAAAAACCGCCGGGAATGGGCGGTTGCGATCATCGCTGTGATGACAACGATCGCGGTGGCGCGCCTAATCTCGGACGTCTATCCTGCTCTGGATCGCGAGGCTTCGGCCCGGGCCCGTTGGCGTTCTAACCCCGAATCAATAACTTGCATCTCAAACGAAAACCGATCCTTACGCTACGGTCTCAACTATTACACCGGTCGCAACCTCCCAGATTGTAATTGAGGCTTAAATATAGTAATCTCTATAGGGATACTAGTATATGGCCACAACTGAAGAAGCCATACAAATCGAGAACCTCCAGCTTCAGACCGAAGGGGAGTACGACGCGACGGTGCGCGCGGATATCGAACTGTTCCGGTCGCATGCTGAGAAGTTCGTAGCCGGCGAAATTACTGACGATCAATTTCGCGCCCAGCGCTTGCGGCGCGGCATTTACGGCCAACGCCAACCCGGCGTGCAAATGATCAGGACCAAAATCCCCGGCGGCATTTTGACCGCGCGGCAGATGGATCAACTGGCCCTTATCGCCGACGAATTTGGCGGCGGCAAAGGGCATCTCACCACGCGCCAGAACATTCAGTATCACTTCGTGCCGCTGTTGCGCGTGCCCCCGTTGCTGCACTTGCTGGCGGATGTTCGCCTGACCACGCGCGAGGCCTGCTACAACACCGTCCGCAACGTGACCGCCTGCCCTTTGAGCGGACTGCTGGAAGATGAAGCTTTCGATGTACATCCTTACGCGCAAAAAGTAGCCTTCGCATTTCTGCACAAAGAACTCACCGACAGTTTGCCGAGGAAGTTCAAGATCGCCTTCTCCGGCTGCAAAGAAGATTGCATGCTGTGCGCGATCCACGATATCGGGCTGCGCGCTGTGGTCCGCGACGGCCGGCGTGGGTTTCGAATGGTGGTGGGCGGCGGACTCGGTCCTTTGCCCTGCGAAGCGCATTTGTTGGACGAATTCGTGCCCGAGGAACGCCTGGTCAATCGATGCGAAGCGGTTATTCGTCTCTTCAGCAAACATGGCAATCGTCAGAACAAGAACAAAGCCAGATTAAAATTTGTTGTTCGAGAGCGGGGCTTCGATTGGGTGAAGGAACAGATCGAGAAAGAGTATCAGGATATTCTCACGAATGGCGGCATTCCGACTCCGGAGACTGTGCCGGACGGGTTTGGTGGTTTTCAATCATCGCCACCACCGCTGGGCACTGGCGATCTTTTGCCGGTTCTGGGGGCCAATGGTCACGCCGATCCTGAATATGACCGCTGGCTGCAGACCAATATTCGGCAGCAGAAGCAGACTGGGTACGCCATTGTAACGGTGAAAGTGTCGCAGGGTAATCTCACTGGTGACCAAATGCGAGCGCTGGCGGGTATCTCTCGAAACGCTGGCGATGGACTGATCCGAGTTGCCGTCGACCAGAATATCGTGCTCGCTTATGTTCCCCTTCGCAGGCTGCCTCAGGTTTACAAGGCCTTGGGTGAGATTCGACTAGCTGACGCCGGCGCGCGCGAAATTGACGACGTCACGACATGTCCGGGAGCTTACAGTTGCAATCTTGGTATTACGAAAGCCATGAGTCTTGGCGCCGCACTGGCTGAGACGGTCCGGGATCACCACGATCCGCTGGTCCGCAAGCTCCAGATCAAGATCAGCGGGTGCCCTAACTCCTGTGGGCAGCACTGGATCGGCGACCTGGGTTTTTACGGAAACGCGCGTAAGATTGACGGGAAAGAGGTCCCTTATTACCAGATGCTGCTGGGCGGGGGATACGATGAAGCGGGTCTCATGCGCTTCGGCATGGCCATACAGAGCATCCCGGCGCGGTTGGCCCCCACTGCCGTGCAGAGAGTGCTGGATCACTACGTCGCGAACCGGCGTGAAAATGAACCTTTCCGCGACTATGTACTACGCCACAAGGTCGAGACATTCCGTCTCATGACGAACGATTTGGCTAAACCGGCCGAGACGTTCCCCGAAATGTACCGGGATTGGGGAGACGAAGTGGGTTATTCTTTACAACTCGGCCGTGGAGAATGCGCCAGCTAGCCTGATGGGTTAGTTGGGCCCCCAGGTGTGTTAGGACGACCCAACACCACCTGTAGAATCTAACACCTTAGCAGGGGACCCAACCGATGTCGGCCCCGTTACGCTCTCTTCGAAGATCGAGCGCTTTGAGTTTTCGCAGCTTCGATTAATGCGCCATTCGCCATGGCAAAGGCTGGGATCGAGATCGATCGATCGACCAGATCGGCCATTGCGTGTACCGCCAATCCCTCAGCTTCCTTGACGAAATTCAGCATCTTGTGCTCGGAATCTAAGTCGACGAACACGCAGTCTCCGCCGCGTACCTGATCGGTGGCGATGAGATTCGACATCGGTTGCACCAGCAGCCGCTCGATGGCGCGTTTGAGATGACGCGCGCCGTACTTGAGATCGGTCCCTTCCTGGAGCAGGAATTCCTTGGCGCCGTCGCTGGCTTTGAATACGAACGACTTTTCCGGTGCAGTGTTGAAGATGCGCTGCTGGACCATGTTTAGCTCGATGTCCAGGATCTTCTTGAGCTCGGCGCTTCCGAGTGGTTTAAAGGTGACAATCTTGTCCAACCGGTTGATGAATTCTGGCGTAAACTTGCGCCGCGCCGCATCCACTCCACTTCGGCCAATTTTGGCGCTCAGTTTTTCGTCCAACGTTCCAATTTGGCTCTGACGGGACGTCTCGCCGGCATTAAAGCCCAGCCGCGGATTCATCAGAGCGCTCATTTCAGTCGCGCCCAGGTTGCTGGTCATGAAGATCAGGGCCCGCGAGAAATCCACTTTGCGGTTGTCGCCGAGTGTCAAGGTCCCTTTGTCCAGAATGCCTAATAGCAGATTCCACAGCGCATCCGAGGCCTTTTCAATTTCATCGAACAAAACGAAACTGAGCTTGATGGTTTCGGTGTGATACTGATTCAAAACTTCCTGGCTTAACAGGGGATGCGTCTCGCGATGTCCCAAGTATCCGGGAGGCGAGCCGATCAGCTTGGCAATTTCATGGCTGTGCTGAAACTCCGCGCAATCAATTTTGATGACGGCGCGGGCATTCTTCAACAGCGCTTCCGATGTGGCTTCCACAATGCGAGTCTTGCCTGAACCGGTGGGGCCGAGGAACAAGAAGTTCCCAATCGGGCGCGAGGGCGGCGTCATCCCGGTCAGATACATCTGGTAGATGTTGACAATCTGTTGGATGGCTTCATCCTGACCGATAATCATGCGGCGCAAGTTCGTTTCCAGCGCTTCCGCTTCTCTTCCCGTCCGGGAAGGATCTAAAGGAACATTAACCCGTAACATTTTCTGGGCCCCTTTCAACTTACAACTCCCGACTTTTACAGAGCAAATTGCGTGCCATACTCGTCCAAACTCGCTAATGCCTCATTTCAAAGGCTTTGCTGGTCTGACCTCCACTCGGCTTACTAGCGTCCTTTCCGGCATTCTCAAAAGCATGAGTACGATCTCCCCGATATCTTCCGGTGCAATCTTCCAGTCCGCTCGACCGGCGGCCGAACTGAATTTCGTATCAACGCTTCCCGGCATCACGTAACTGACTCTCACATTCTCATATCGGTGATCCAGCATCATTGCTTCACTAAATCCGTTGAGTCCAAATTTCGACGCATTGTAAACAGCTCCACCACTGAAGGCGTTCTTGCCAGCCAGGCTACTTATATTGACGATGTAGCCGCCCCCACGTTCCTTGAACCTGGGAAGCGCTTCACGGCAGCAGTAAAAAACACCCGACAGATTTGTCTCAATCGTTTTTTGCCAGTCGTCGACACTGAGATCGGCCGTGCTCTTGAACACTCCGACGCCGGCGTTGTTCACCAGGACATCTAGTCCGCCCAACTCGCGATCGATCAAAGTAAACAGATCCACAACCTCAGTGTTTCTCCTTACATCGGCAACTTTTCCAAGCACTTTACTTTTTGCCCGGTTGGTGAGCTGGCTTACTGCGCTTTTCACGGTTTCCTCAGTGCGCCCACAAATTGCCACGTTTGCGCCCGCGGCCAGTAGTGCTTCTGCCACCGCGAGTCCTATGCCGCGTGTACCGCCAGTGACCAGTGCATTTTTTCCTGCAAGAAATGTATTCATGGATCTATGCTAGAACGCCAGGCCAGAACCAGCGCCGCATCCGATTTCGAACTGCGATGTTCTGCTATCGCCGACCAGCGCGCTATCATGGATGTTTTGAAGGGAGTTTCGTCCATGCACAATTCCGTCCTGGTGCCGATGGTTGTCGAACAGACCTCGCGCGGGGAACGCGCTTTCGACATCTACTCGCGCCTGCTGAAGGAAAATATCATTTTCCTGGGGACGCCCATCGATGACAATGTGGCCAACCTGGTCATCGCCCAGATGCTATTTCTGGCGGCGGAAGATCCGGAGAAGGACATCTCGCTCTACATAAACTCGCCCGGAGGGTCCATTACTGCAGGACTGGCTATCCTCGATACCATGAATCTCGTGGAGCCCGACATCGTGACTTACTGCGTGGGACAGGCGGCCTCCATGGGCGCGGTGCTGCTGGCCTGCGGAACCAAAGGCAAGCGCTACAGCCTGCCGCATTCGCGAATCCTGATTCATCAGCCTTCGATGAGCGGCTTGGGAGGACAGGCCGCCGACATCGACATCTATGCGCGCGAGATCCTGCGCATGCGTGAATCGCTCAATCAGATTCTTGCGAATGCCACCGGACAGCCGGTGGACCGCATCGCTCGCGACGTAGATCGCGATTATATTCTCGAGCCGGACCAGGCGCTGGAGTACGGCATGATCGATCGCATCATCTCCGACCGTACGCTGCAGCCCATACCGGCGCGGTAGCTGACGCCCGTGACTGGCCAGCTCCGCATTTTCGCTGGCGCGCTGTTCGTCTGCAGCGCATTTGCGCAATTGATTCCGCCCGGCACGCCGGTACCGCGGAGGTCCCTGCCTCCGGTCCTTTTCATCAATGGCTTTGAGCTGGATTGCTCGGGCGTGTCATTTTCCAGCACCTTCGGAACCGCCGATCAAGTGCTCCAAGCCAACGGGGAGGCAAGCGTCTTCTTCGATATCTGCAGTGTGCCCGGGACTCCTACGATCGAAGACCTCGGAAACGCGCTCGGCACTCTGCTGGCAAACCTTCGTTTCACTGACGGTCAGCCAGTGGATCAGATCGATGTGGTCGCGCATAGTATGGGCGGCCTGGTACTGCGCAGTTATCTGAGTGGAAAGCAGAACACCTCCGGCACGTTCCAACCGCCTGCGCAGATTGATGTCCGCAAAGTAGTTTTTTTGGCGACACCACATTTCGGATCCGGTGTCGCCCTCAATTTCGGTGTAACGCCTCAGCTTCGCGAGCTTGCCAGCGGGAGCGGCTTTCTATTCGACCTGGGCACTTGGAATCAAGGGACCGACGACTTGCGCGGAGTGGACGCGATCGCCGCGGCGGGCAACGGCGGCACTGGCCTCGCTACCATGTCGGGTTTCGATGATGGCGTAGTCGCACTGACTAGCGCGTCGCTCGAGTTCTATCAACCGGGCCGCACCCGCGTGCTGCCCTATTGTCACGTGAATGGCGGCGGGATCGTGAGCTTTGCGGGATTGTGTTCTTTCAGTGCTCAAGGCATCGCCAACATCAATTCAGCGATGCACGAGTCGGCGCAGATGATCGTCTCGTTCTTCAATGGAACCGGCGCTTGGAAGAATGTTGGCGTGGCGGCGGAGAACGATCCATTTCTATCGGTGGATGGAGGGCTGATCGTAGAAGCGCGCAACGCTGACGATACGTTGCTCAGTATGTCGTCGCTGAAGGCCACGGCGTCCACTGGCGTATCGAAGCAGTTGAACATTCCCTCCGGCGATGTCGCTTACACGGATCTGTTCCCCGCCGGACCTGTGACCCTCACGGCCATCGATCCGCTAACCGTCACCAATTCAGTCATGTTACCGGCCGGTGGAACAGAGCCCTACACAGTCAAACCCGGCCCCCAGATCGCGCGCGTGTTTCCGGCCCCCACGAATGTTTTTCCGTTGAGCCTGGCGCCGGGGATGTTCGTCTCCATTTATGGAACGGCTCTAGCTGCTGAAACGGCGCAGGCTACCGGTCTGCCGTTTCCAACGCAGTTGAGCGATGCTCAGGCGTCGGTCAACGGGACGCCGATTCCACTCTCCTACGCGTCGCCGTCGCAAATCAACGGCGTGATTCCGGACGATGCCAGCGGTCTCGCCACGCTCCTGGTGAGCAACGGGTCGGGAAACCGCACGGTGAACGTCTTCGTCGAACCCGCCGTGCCGGCAATTTTCACGCTGGATGGATCGGGATCCGGCCCTGCCGCGGCAATCAATGCGTCGAATAACGGTGTGGTTTCGAGCAGCAACCCGCTGCATGCCGGGAATTACGTCGAGCTTTACGCCACCGGTTTGGGCGCGACCACCACCCAGAACGGCCTGGATTACGCCAATCTGCAGCCGACGGTGACGATCGGCGGCCAGGATTGCCCGGTGACCTACGCCGGCCGCGCCCCCGGCTACGCCGGGTTGGATCAGATCAACTGCATTGTGCGTGCCGTCCCTCCTATCCCCCTGGTCGGCAACCTGGTTGTCATCGTTACTTCGGGTACTCGAAGCAGCAATGCTGCGACTCTCGCTGTGGAATAAATCCGGCTGTGTTAGATTGCCCTTGTGGCGTCCTCATTGAGCGAAGCATTGGCCGACATCACGCTGCCTGATTCTTCAGGCGCACGGGTACGGCTCGGCTCGCTATGGCAAACGAACCTGGCTGTGATCGTTTTCCTCCGCCACTACGGCTGAATCTTCTGCCGCGAGCATGTAGCGCAGTTGCGCGAGCACGAAGCCGAATTCCAAACCAAAGGCGCCAAGCTGGCTGCCGTGGGGCTGGGCGATGCTCGCTATGCTGCGCTGTTTCGTGAAGAGACCGGCATCACATTCCCGTTACTGATCGACGAAGAACGGCAGGCTTATCACGCGGCTGGACTGAAGACCGCTAATCTGTTTCATCTGCTGCGCCGGGACAACGCGCAGGCGCGGAAGCGCGCGCAGGGCGGGGGATTCCGGCAGCATAAGCTGGGGCAGAATCCATTTCAACTCGGAGGCAGCTTCATCTTTGCTCCGGGCAATGTGGACCGCTATGCGCACGTCAGCCAGACGTTCGGCGACAACGCGCTAATCGAAGAGTTACTGGCTGAGCTGAAATAACGCGCTTTCGCTACTGCAGGGAAATCACGGCGCCAAAAAGACTCACTACGCCGCCGACTTTGGCTTGCAGCGTAACATCACCCGTGCCGAGACCCGCTGGAACAGTCAGGTTGAGCTGATAGAGACCGGCGCCCGACAAGCCCGTAAATCCCGGCGTCACGCTCAGGTTGTTGATCTGGAGCGTCACCGGATTAGTGGTGGGAGCCGCGCCGGAGAATGCCTGGCCGGCAGGCACCGTCGGATTGGTTGGCCCAAATCCGGTGCCGAAAAGTTCCACAACGTCGCCTGCCTTCGCGGCCACGGTTGGATAGCCGAGTGAAGTTCCGGTGGGTCCAACGATGTCGTACGCTCCTCCACCGAAAGCTCCCGATCCATCGGATCTCAGAATGATGCCGGCCACATGATTGCCGTCGAGCGTGAAGAATGCAGGGCCAAACTGAGCCAGCTTTACCGAAGATGTTGCACTCCCACCGCCGGTGGTGACCACGACGGGCACGGAGCCGGTGGCTGCATCATTCGGAACTTGCAAATTAATCTGTCCGGGGCTGACATATGAGAGATAGGCTACTTTCCCGTCAATGGTCACGCTGGTACCGCCGAGGGATATCGGAAAATTTCCAGTCCAGGTCGTCGGGACGCTGGCCAGATTGGTTCCGTAAATCGACACCCATTCGCCAGACTCAGCCGTTGCGGGTACGACGCCACCCGAAGAGATAGTCGGGGGTGGAACTGGCCGCCCAGTTCCTGACAGGATTGCGATCCCCAAAGGAGTGCTCCCCACGGGCACGGTGGCGATCACGGTATTGCTCGACGTGTCGATCACGGTGACGGCGCCGGGGCCGTTCCCAATGAGATTGGTTGCAATTGCCACGTAAGCGCGCGTTCCGTCCGGAGTGATGGCGATCCCAGATGGGCCGGTTCCTACGCCGACGGTGCCGACCACGGTGTTAGTCGATGTATCGATCACATTGACGGGGCCATTTCCGCCGAAGCCATAAGTCACTACGTAGACGCGCGTTCCATCCGGCGTGATGGCGACGTTAAACGGGGAGTCTTCAATGCTCGGCACGGCCACTGTGGCGACCACGCTGTTGCTCGAGGTGTCGATCACGGAGAGCGGGCCACTGGGACTCGCCACATAAGCGCGCTTTCCATCCGGAGTGATAGCCACACCCACCGGCCCCGGCACGCTCACCGTGGCGACTACCGTATTGCTCGATGTGTCGATCACGGAGACCGACCCGCCCCCAGCGACGCCGCCCACGTTCGTCACATAAGCGCGAGTTCCGTCCGGCGTGATGGCCACACCACCGGGGGCTGTCCCGACGGTGATCTTAGCGGTTACGGTGTTGCTCGACGTATCGATCACCCAGACCGAGTTGGCGTTGTCTCTGGTCACATAAGCGCGCGTTCCGTCCGGGGTGATCGCGATCCCGCTGGGGTAGCCTCCCACCACCACTTTGGCGAGAACGGCGTTGTTGGAGGTCGCGAGCACCCAGACATCGCCCCCGCCATTCGTTACATAGGCTCGCGTGCCGTCCGGGGTGAAGGCGATCCCATTTGGTTGGTTCCCCACCGCGATCGTGTAAATTAGCGTGTTGCTGGATGTGTCGATCACCGAGACCGAGTTAGAGGCGAAGTTTGCTACATAGGCTCGGCCTTGGGCATGGGCAATCTGGCTGGAACACAATAGCCCAATCAAGGCAAGGATATATTTTTTGGCCATGCGATAGTCGCAAGTATACACTGCTTGCCTCCAGCAGCCCGCTATTGCAAGGAAATCACGACACCAGAAGGGGTCGCGACACCGCCGACTTTGGCTTGCAGCGTAACATCACCCGTGCCGAGACCCGCTGGAACCGTCAAATTAAGCTGATAGAGACCGGCGCCCGATAAACCTGCAAACGCCGGCGTCACGCTCACGTTGTTGATACTGAGTGTCACCGGATTGGTTGTGGGCGCGGCTCCTGAAAACGCCTGACCAGCCAGAACTGCCGGATTGGTTGGCCCAAATCCGGTGCCGAAAAGCTCTACAACGTCGCCTGCCTTAGCGCCCACCGTTGGATAGCCGAGTGAATTTCCCGTGGGCCCAATGATGTCGTACGTGCCTCCACCATAGGCTCTCGACCCGTCCGATCTCAGGATGATGCCGGCCACATGTGTGGCGTCAAGCAAAAAGAAGGAAGGGCCGAACTGAGCCAACGTGACGGTCGACAATGCGCTTCCAATGCCAGTCATGATCACCACAGGCACCACGCCCGTAGCCGCGTCGTCCGGAACTTGCAAATTAATCTGTCCAGGGCTGACATACGAGAGGAAAGCCGCTTTGCCGTCGATGGTCACGCTGGTGCCTCCGAGAGACATCGGAAAGTTTCCAGTCCAGATTGCGGTACCGCTGGCCAGGTTGGTTCCGTAAATCGACACCCATTCGCCGGGCTGAACCGTTCCGGGTACGATGCCGCCTGAAGAGATTGCCGGCAGAAGCGCCGGCTCGGCGATCGTTGAGAGATTCTCGCTCGCCAGGTTCAACAGATGCTGCGCCGTCACGGCGACGCTGACGCCGTTGGTCTCGACGACCTGGGCCGGAGAATTGATTTTAGCCGCCGCGTATTGAATGTCGGGGGCGTAGATTTGCAGATAGTTGAGTGGCGCGACACCAGGTGTCCCACCGAACGACGAAGCGGCGGACGTCCCGGTGAAATAGATATTCAGCACATTGTATTCCGCCTGTTCGGGCGGGATCAAATCCTTGGCGGGGACCTGACTGAGTACCGTGTAGCTTGCCAAATCCGCCGCCGTGACGCCTGGTGCAAGGCAGGCCTGCGGGATGCATGTGATCGGGATGCACCCTTGTACGGTGCAACCGGGCGGAATGCTGCATGCTGGTAGTGGGTCGCTGGCGTTAGGCGGAAACTTGCTCGTGCATCCCTCTTGCAACGTAAAGGTCGCAAACGATGAGTTGAATTGCGCCCCTCCCAGGACCTGAGCCGAAGGCGCCGGTAGCTGCGCTGTCATCTGCGACACCACCTTTATGCCGGTGACGCCCAGATTGAAGGGGCCGACCGGCCGGGCCGCCTCCATTCCGTCCTCCTGCGTAGCCTTGGCGTTGGCCCCGCCGCCCATGGGATTCTCGAAATAGGACAGAATCGTAGTCTCCGCCGCGCAATCCATGTCAGGGTTGGGACAGTCCGCGCTGAAGGCGCTGGGCACCGTGAAACCGGTAGCGCTGAGATTGGGAAGGCCGCTACCGGTGGTGGCGATCAGAGTCACGCCACTGAAGACCTGCCCGTACATGTCGATCGCCGTTCTCCACTCATCGATGAACCCCTGATCCGAGTTCAGGTGCGCCGTCATGCCGGAATAGTGGAACGCCAGCAACACCTTCCACATTGCGTTCGGCAAGATGCCCCCGAACTGGTCTTGCGCGGGCGTGTTCGCGTTATCGGGCAGGATCATCTCTTCTGACGAGGCTGTGGGTCCCGCGACCGAAATGGAGACGAACGCCAGGTTTGATTCATAGCGGGAGGCGAGCGTGGCCAGGAAGGTCCGGCACGAGCTTTTGTACAAGGGGTTCCACGGCATCGGTAGCTCCCTAGTGCCGCCCCCTTCCACGAAGCCCGAAAACGTGGCCTTTCCGCACGTGCTGGCAGGAGTTTGAACGGGTGACTGAAACAGTCCGTCGCAACTGGGAATCTGATCCAACAGCCATTGGGGCGAATTGAAGCCTGGATTCACGACCAGCTGGATCGTCTTCATGGCTTGGGCCGCTTGGTTGAACGCTTCATCCAGATAAGTCCAATCGTACGCATTGGCGGCAGTCGGAGGATTGGGGTTGAGCGTGGCCCAGTTCTCATAGATTACAAGTCCCGAAACGGCCGGGTTACTGAGGAGACCCTGGTAAAGACCGTTGAAATAGTCATCCAACTGCGCAGGCGTGATCGAGGGATTGGCTTTCTGCTGGACGGCGATTTGTTCCATGATGTTGACCACGGCGTAGATGCCTCGCGGCCTGCGTGGAGTTGTCTGACCTTGCGCTAGCCAAACCGGCACGAGCCCGAGGAGACTCAGTACGAGCGCACGCTTTACTGAGCATCTCCTTGCTGGATTACGCATTTGTGGCTTCCTTCGCTAATCCGCCTTTGCCAATAATTCTGCCGCAGTCAGCGCGTATACCTGCGCGCACTGCACCATGCGATCGATGGGAACAAATTCGTTCGGCCCGTGCGAAACGGAAAGCAATCCGGGGCCATACGCGAAGGCCGGAATTCCGCGCTCGGCGTAGAAACGGATTTCGAGGAGTCCGGGGCACATTTCGAAATCAGGCGGTTTGCCCGTCACTTTGGCGATGTTGCGTGCCAGTGTTTGCGCAACCGGATCCTCTTCTGCCACGCCGCACGATCGTCCTTCCTGCAGCGTTTCTATTTCAAGACCGATGCCCCCGGCGCGGGCCTGCTGGAGCACCGCGAGTAAGCACTGCTTTTCGCGGTCGAAATCCTCCTCGGGATTGAGGCGACGGTCGATCGTGAATGAGCAGCGATCCGGCACGACGTTGAAGTTAGTTCCGCCCTCCGTGCGGCCGCCCAGCATCAGGATCGATCGCCGCGCGGCATCGGGGGCAATGTGAAAAGCCGTGGTCCGCTTCTCCACTTCCGCTTTCAGCGCCGTCAACGCCTGGGCGACTTCCAGCATCTGGTCGAATGCGTTGAGGCCCTCGTGTTGGCGGCCGACATGGGCGGACTTGCCCTTCACCGTAACCCGCAGCGTGATGGCGCCGCGATTGGCGTTCCATACCACGCCGCCGGTTGGCTCGGGCGTTAACATGCCGACCGCGTTGTGGCCGAGCAGGCCGCGCTCCACTAGACAACGGGAGCCTCGCGGTCCCGCGGTTTCTTCGTCGGGAACAAAGACCAGACCAATGCGGCCATCTATCGGCACTCCGCAATCCCGCAGTGCCAGAGCGGCATAGATCATCGCTGCCAGCCCACTTTTCATGTCTGAGGAACCTCGCCCGAACAGATTCGCGCCTTTCACCATGGGTTCGAACTGAGTGGGGCTTTGGGCGGGAACGACGTCGTAGTGGCCGCTGAAATACAGGATGCGACCGCCAACGCCGGAGAAACTCAGGACGCAATCGCCTTCGACATGAGTGTCCAGGAAGCCGAGTTCGCTCAGCCGGCGGCATAGCACTTTGACTGCATCCGCATATCGGTTACCGGGCGGATTCTCGGTCGGAATGGACACGAGCTCTCTTGTCAGGTCGAGCATCGCGTCCCGATAACCGGCGACGGCCTGTGTAATGTTGGAATGCATCGGTTAATCTAAATGAAAGTGTCCCACAGCGTTACACGCCGAAATTTTCTAGCGACGATGGCTCTCGGTTCGGCTGGAACCAAAGCTGCCGGCCGCAAGCGCACGGTGGTCTTTATCTGCATGGACGGTTGTGATCCGGCCTACCTGAAACTGAGCGACGTTCCCAATCTGAAGCGCATGATGGCGGACGGGATGTATCTCGAAGGCCATTGCGTGATGCCTTCGGTCACCAATGTCAACAACAGCTCCATTGCAACCGCCTGCTTTCCGCGAGAGCATGGCATCACGGGAAATTACTATTACAATCGGGCGACCGGGAAAGGAATGTACATGGAATCGCCCGAGTTTCTGCTACGGCCGACTATATTCGAAAAGGCGCGCGCGGCCGGGTATCGCACGGCGTTTCTGTCGTCCAAGGGCAAGCTGCTCGAGCTGCTTCGAAAAGGGGCTGACCTCGCGGCCGCCTCCGAGGACGCGCCCCCGGAGCTCCAAAAGGTTGCCGGTCCTCAGGCCGATGTCTATTCCGCCGATCTGAACTACTGGACTTTCCGCGCCGCCCGCCACGTGCTCCGCTCCGGCTACAATTTTCTCTACCTTTCCACCACCGACTACATGATGCATACCTATGCGCCGGACCAAGCGCCGTCGCTGGAGCACATGCATCAAGTGGACAAATTGCTGGGCGCGATTGTCGACGACCATCCCAACATCGAAATCTACATGAGCGCCGATCATGCCATGAACGCGAAATCGAAAGCCGTGGATGTGGGCCGGCTGCTCGGGCGCGAAGGCATAGCTGCTGTTGCCGTTCCGATCATTAAAGACCGCTACGTGAAGCACGCTCAGAATCTCGGCGGCTCGTCCTATATCTACGTCAAGAATTCGAA
>Ga0210401_10000468_pt1 | contig 50002 bp, 85 predicted proteins | sample IncBWH32MmetaG_FD_150866 | JGI IMG/M metagenome (GOLD analysis project Ga0210401, IMG submission 150866) | Forest soil microbial communities from Barre Woods Harvard Forest LTER site, Petersham, Massachusetts, United States - Inc-BW-H-32-M | ecosystem: Environmental > Terrestrial > Soil >...
TGTTTGTCCTTTGATAAACAGTGGGGCAGCGATAGGGATTGGCTTGCGGAACTTCTCTAGCGTGCGGACAGCTATGGCGTATAGCTTCTTGGCGTCTACGCGGCCGCTGTGGTAGTCAAACTTGCTTGTCCGGGCCTTGAGCCTGGGAAAGCAGCGCTTGACCTCTACAACGCCTAGGATTGCGTTCTTCTGTAGCACCTCGGGATTATACTCGAACTCCTCGCACTTTGCTCGATTGATTACGTGCGAGGCGTGAATGGCCACATGCTCACCTGGCTTAACCGCGTCCGCCCACTCTTCGCCCTTAATAACAATGTGCCGGCGTCGATCAACAATCAGTTGCGCCCAAGGTTGCTGTACTGAAATGACTCTCAAGGCTTCACCCTCACCAGTCGCACTCTCCGCTCCAGCCCTAGCAAACGCAGGAGTCCTTCGCTCGGCTCACGCTGGCCGTTTAGCCAGTAATAAACCGCTGCCGTGGTGACGCCGAGCTCTCGCGCTACAGCGACCACGCCTCCCACTCGATCAATCTCTCGCCTGAGAATCTGCTGGCTCATGCTACATTGATAACAAATCTGTTGTACGTCAGTCAAGCTGATTCGTTGGTACTGGTATTATCATATTCGCGCTAGTACCAACATTTGTGTTGACAGACTTTCAGCCTTCTGCGATACTCTCTGACATTGGAGGCAACATGACAAACACTGGCGCAATCGTGGTAATCGCAATCATGGCTCTGGGGCTAATCTCGCCGTTCGTTGCTTTGCTCTGGAACATCAAAGTCGAGAATCGCTAGCCGCTGGCCAGAGACCTAGCCCACCACGCCAACGAGAGGAGCATCTAATGAATAACACGCCAAGTATCAATATCTTAACTCACAAAGCGGTGGAATATCTTACCACTCGCTACAACGAAGAGTGTTTGCGCTATCCGCTCATGCGCCGTGATGTTTCGCTCAAGGGCTATATCAACGCCAACCTGAAATACGCCATCCGCAACATGCGCAATCGGAGGAACCATGCTAAGTGAGTCCTATCAAAACGGAATTTACTGGGCGATAATCAACGCTGAACAAGCGCGAGAAAGGGCTGCCAATGCTGAACTGGATTATTGGATTAAGCGGGCTGCGAAGGATGGCCTTGTGGATAGTATGGAACGTACCGCTGGGACCGTTCGCCCCGCGAGTGATGGGATTCGCTCTAAACAGCAGGGGAGCTAAGCAATGGTCCGCTACAAAATAACCGATGCTGGCGACGTGGCGCGATTGCTGCTTGCGCTTGGCGATTGGATAAAATCAGGATAGAAAGTGAGGCACGCGATGGAAAACGCTAGCTGGGTAATCCGGGAGAAGTCGACGGGCAAAGTGATTTGCGAAACTTTCAATCCTCGCGTTGTGGCTGCTCTCAATGTCGACAAGTATGAAGCGGTGCCGATATTGCAGTATTTGGTTTCGATCAATGGCTCGTCGACGAAGCCTGCTCTTACCGAGCTGGAATCCTTCATGCTGAATCACATCTCACGCTTTGGCTCAACGGGCTATCCAGTGCAGAAAGTTGGCTCACATCATTGGAGCTGGCAATATGGCAATGGCGACGATTCACACGCTTGCCCGGTGGTATTCCCTACGAAGAAACAGGCTGTTGCCTCGTTCGAGGGACACTTAGAGATTCTCCGCGATAAGAAAGCCGGTAGATTGTGATAACGATTAGGCGCTTAGACAGCGGCTATCTACGCGCTCAAGGTTCGGGTCCTTGTGAGTGGGCACAGTGGCCTGAGTGGAGAAGTCCGCAGTATTACGATTTCTTTCCAGAAGCCAGCGACAAATTCAGACGTGAATTGCCTAAATTTTTGGAGGAGTGGGGGAAGCAAGAAAGAAATAGGAAGCTCGTATGAAGAAGTGGAAATGCGGAAATTTCGACCATGCCTGCCAGTTACGCGGATACTGCGTTATGAAGAATTGCTCCCAGTTCAAAGAGGAGCCTAAAAAGAAACTGTTTTGCAAGCGCCTTGCGGGCGGATTCATTTGCTACACGAACGAATTGGGGAGGTTACGTTGAGCGAATGCAAACACATCACGCTTAAAAAAAGGTTAGTAGGCGAGCAAAGCTGGTATGCATGTAGCGGTTGCGGGCAAAAGTTCCTGCCGGAGCCGTGGGACGGCAAGGTAAGAGTGAATTTGCCCGATGGTTGCTACTGCCAGCCGGGGAAGTGCATGGCTCCAGTAGTGATGGGCAGGCAGACGCCATGCCGCGACCCGCAGAAAGCTGCTCAAGGAGGCTGAGAGTGGGGGCTATTTTCTTTTTGCTAATGAGAAGGCTGGCAGATTTAAAGGACAGGAGAAGCACTATGAATCAGTCTGAAAACCAATGTGAAGTGACTTTATATGGTGAACGCTGCCGTTCACAAAAAGGTCACAAGGGATTACATGACCGCGATTTCATAGAGATTGCCCCTGAAGTCCCTGATACCACCGCACCGTTCAGCTACAAAGACAGCAACGTGCGCGACACGGCTACCGCCAAAGCAATCCTCTTAGCCCATATAGACGAAGCTCAAATGCTCTACGATGTGACTGTGAATACACCAGATGCGCCAAAGGGATTAATTGAGTTTATGGACAGGCATCTTGACGACTTAAGAGCCAAGAAAGTCAGTTAGCCAGCCCCCAAGGAGACTTAGCTGCCGCTGGCCAGAGACTAGCCCAAGGCAAACACAAAGGAGAATGAAAATGGTTGAAAAATCGAAGTGCTTCCCAAATGAATCGCTTAATACGGTTGATGTCAATCAACTTGCATTATCTTCTCGCAACTGGCGCGCTGAGAGGTATGGCTCCTCATGGGCAGTTATTGATGACCGAGGAAGAATCGCTTATGTCTACGGGGTATTCGCTGATAGGCCAGATGAGGAAGCAAAAGTAAACACCGAGTTAATGGCTTCCGCTCCTGCCCTCCGTGCGGCGTTAATACAGATTGCGTCTCGCCACCACTCGGATACCTGCTCGCTCGCACTGACTGGCCAACATGAATGCGATTGTCACGTCAGTATCGCTAAGAACGCGTTGAGGAGCGAATGTTCTAACAGATGAACGCAAGACCAAGTAGCAAGCCAAAAGGAGAAACGAAATGAGCGACGAGCAAATCAAATACATGGTGAACCGTTTCCTTATGTGGCGACTGCCCGAGAACTTTAACCCGGATGCTGGGATTAGCTTTAAGCCCGTGTACAACGAACATACGGCGTGGCCGATGAAGCATGAGCCAGTAGGGACTAATCTATTCGACGCCACGCAAGCGGAAGCGATGATTCGCTATTTAATCGAAGGGATGCCAGAGGCCCCCAAGGAGACTTAGCTGCCATGAGCCAAAAAATTACACCGCGTCCAAATATCGCCCAGCTTGAGGATTTGCTCAATCAAGCGGACGAAGGCGAGATTGAAGTGCTGCCTAATGGTGACGTTGTGCGCCTCGATGCCACCGAGATTCTGGCGAAGAACTATCAGATTGAAAAAGAACGCTCTGAATGGTTGCGAAAGGAATGCGACAGACTTCGCGCATTCATAGCTAACATTCACAAGATTACAGAGAAGCCCTAGGAGGGGAGACTTAGCTGATTATGGCCCGCAAACTCTACAACATTTTCGTGCTTCGCTGCGTCACCTGCAAGAACCGTGAGGAGCGCGAATGCAAGACTGTGACTGAGCAGCCATTCTGTGACCGCTGTTACTCGCCAATGGTGACGGAAAGCGTGATACTCAACTCGCGCAAGCCGCCAATGGCCAGCGAGAAAGGTAGCTGATTATGGCCGACACGCGCACGAACGAACCAATTTGCACGATTTGCGGTCATCCACGCTCGCATCACGGCGAGGAACCACCCTACGAATGTTGCGGACTGACGGCTATGTCCCTTGATTATTGCCAATGCAAGGGCTTTAGCTACGTCCCGCAGCCAGCCACCACCGAGAAAGGACCGAAACAACCATGAGCACGTTTCTAAATTTTCTTTACGTCTACCTATTCGGATGCGCCTTCTTGACTCTGTGCTTCGGTGCAGAGTGGGCAATCAGCTGGTGGGATAGCTTCGATGAGTTCGACATTGGCGAGTACTCTGCTCTCGAAGAGGCAGAGTGGAAGGATCGCCGCTGACTCTTCGCTGCCCACGTTCTCTACCCGTCCTGGGTGTGAGTTCTCCAAGCGGCAAGCGTTGCCTAATCAGCTCCGAGGCAGCACGTCAAGCTGCCTCACCCGCTAATCGCCACTCTCTTCGCCATCTTCAAAGTCACCCACTTGTCGCGCCATGCTTCCAGTTTGTACCAGCGTTCATCTGTTTCGCTCAGAAGCCACCGCTCTACGATCTCGCCTGTGTCGCTGACATAAGCGTTGACTTGTACAAGCGTACCATCCTGCAAGTGTGGCCGTGGAACTCTGTGGCCATCGAAAGGTTGCGCTCCAATCGGACGCGAGATTAGTATGCGCTGAATCTCATTCCAGCGTGGAAGAGAAACTTCTAGTGTGTCCTGTCCTGTCCTGTAATTTTCGCTCACGCTCGCCTCGCTGCACGCGCTGCTACTTTTTGCCGCGAATGCTCCAATACCACTCCACGCCTCAACTGTCCGATGAGTTTGTCTAAGTGGCTCAACAGCGATTTTACCGGCCACAATCCAGACTCTTTGCAATCGGTCGTTCGCAACTCGTAAATCATATAACTCAGCCGATCAATTCGCCGGCGCACCGTGCGGTAGCATGATTTGTGCGATTTGTTTGGATTCGGAATCACGATCGCCTCGCTGCAAACCTAGGCTTCCCAATCATGGCTTATACTGTGAATTCTTGGCTTTGGTGACAAGTGCTCTAATCTCCCTGCGCCATTCTTGGCGTTCGTCCTGTGTGAGGGTGAGCGCCAACATGTAGTTGGCATTTTCGAGAGCCGCGATCAACTCAGCATTTAGTGCGCGTAGGCGGCGAAACTCGTCCCAAATTGGCTTAATCGGTTGCATGGCGGGAAGAGGAGTGTCCCAGTCCATCATGCGCCTACCTTATTTTTCTCGAATACGTCAGTTCTAGCCTGCGCCTTTCTGAATTTCTCGCAAGCATCACGGAATTTTTCGCAGGCAGGGCAACTGCACATGCAATCCGATCTGAGCCAGTCTCCAAGCGAAAGAAGTAATCTCGCAACGTCTCCCGCGTCAGTTATTTTCCAGCGCATCTCACGCCCTCCGTGCTGCAAACCTGTCAGAAATTGCTCCTCTTACAGCGAATCCAAAGAACATTCCGCCAAGCCAAAACATTAAGTATGCAAACCACATCACGCCCTCCGTGCTGCAAACCTGTTCTCCAACGTACCCCACAGCTTACCCACGCGCTCTAACGTGACGCGCTGGAACTCTCGGCAATTCGCGCACAGAAACTTTCCGATCTTCCCGCAACCCGCGCAGGACGTGAGGCGAGTTCGCTTTATGGGAGCTACGCGGGTCACGCCCGACTAACCTCGTCAGCAAACAAAACACCGTCCTTGTAGGTGCTCACCTCACAAGTCCACGGCACATTTCCAAATGGGGGAAACACTTTCGTTATCACGCCAACGCCCCGCAACTCCCGCTTATGACCCATGCGGTTTACCAGTCGCCAACGCACTTTATCGCCCTTCTTTAACTGCTTCTTCGTTGTGCTCATGCCGCTACCCCGTTTCCGTTTTGAATCAATGGTAATTGTGGAGAGTGCTCGAATAGAGCTAAGGCGATTTCCACCCTGTCCATTGGCCAACCAGCGTGACGCGGATTCACTACCGCCAGCACGTCCTCGATCTTCACGTAGCTGAACAGTGGACGTTCTAAGTCCGCGTTCTCGCCTATCCCGTTGCGCGGGATTGCGGAACACGCTTGGGTGATCTTGAAAATCTTCTGGCTGAGTGTCAGCCTTTCGGGCATGTGCAAGCCTCCGTCTCCTGATTGCAGGTCAAGCAAAACCGTACACCGTTCTCCAAGCCCACCTCGAACGGTTGAGGTTTCTTCTGATAGTGCTGTTTCAGTCGCCAGGTGCGGATCATTCGAGAGTGAGACTCTGGACGCTTACTTCGGATGAAGCCGGCGAGTTCCCACTTCCGCGTAAGGAACAAGCGGCCTAGCGCGTTCCCAACTTTTAGTGGTCGCTGGTAATGTTTGAGGAACTCTGCGCGTACATCATCCGCGGTTACAAGTTCCCCGCCCATGCCCAACATTTCGGCTACCAGTTGGGCACGCATCATGTCGGGACCGTGCTTTTTGATGGCGCGGTCTAAACCTTCAAGTTTAAGTTGGGTGCCAGTAGTCACGGTTACTCTCCTGCCAGAATGCTCTCGGGGCACTTCCACTCGTAAATGGGTTCGGTGTGCGCTGCAACGATCTGTTCCGGCTTGGCTGGCTCCGCAGGAATAACTTGCTCGGGGATTTCCTTCTCGCCCACCTTGACGCGCTCACACACGTTTTCGCGCATCGTAAAGAACTCCACCCAGACGCTGCCGAACGTCTTGAGCAGAGAGAAGTAACTGTCCCGCGAAATTTTCTCGCAAGCCCCGATGTGCTTCGCCAGTTCTTTCAGGTCGCTCACGTACACACTGAATTGCTTTGCTGTGATCTCTTCCGCCACCTCTGGACGTTCATTGAGATACTGCCCCAATGCGATAAAGTCATTTCCGATTGACATTTTCAGTCTCCTTTCAACTTCCCGCCCGGCGCGTTATAACGGTCATGCAATTCGCGCCACGTTTCGGGAAAAGCTCGCTGCAACTTAAAAAGGTTATACGTGTCTGCCTGCCGCATCGCTGCCATGACTAATGCGTAGAATGGTTCATCCTTTTTGTTCAACTCCAAGCTCCGAACGTAGTCATACAGGCTCATCAGTTCCTCGGTGCCGTAGCGTGCATCCGCGTTTGGCAGGCGTTCCAGTGGTCTACCGCCCGCGACAGGTGTGCCTCGGCCTGCTTCACCAGTTCGTAAGCTCGCTTCTCTTGCTCGACCGCTACCGCGTGCGCGATTGCTCGTTGCGTCTCGTTGTAGTGCTGCGCGAGAGCGACTTGCAGCGGGTCGTTGGTCAGCCGTGATCCTTCTTTGATGGGCTGGCGCGTCAAGTCGGCAATGCGTTCTGCTGGGTCCTGGCCGAAGATTAAAGCCTTTCCACTTTCCTCATCGTAGCGTTCCATCGGTTTGTCCCTCCACGCGCAACATTACGCGCACACCGTTTCCATGTCAAGTACCAAATATAAAAACAGTACTTGACTTTCTCAAAACAACCTGAGAACCTCCATCTATGAAAAGGCAGCGCCTCTGGCAGATAAGCAAATTGAAGGCTGGCCGCTGTATCAGGTGTGGCAAGCGGAATCGGACGAAAACGCAGATGTGCCGCCCATGCCGTGACCGCCACAACGAACTAAGAAGGACCGCATGAGCAAGAAATCCCCAACCCAACTCTCCCTCGACTACCTCAACAAATGCGGATACACGTGCGCCATAGTTGAACGTTGGAACTCCTTCGCCGGCATCCGCCAGGATGTATTCGGATTCGCTGACATTCTCGCCTACGGGCGGCACGGGATCGCGCTAATCCAGACGACGACTCAGAACAACTATGAAGCACGCAAAAAGAAGGTACTCGCAAGTCCGCACTTCGAGGGCTGGAAGAAGGCGGGCGGGGTAGTACTGCTCCACGGTTGGGGTAAGGACGGTCTACGAGGGGAGCAATTATGAGCAAAAGTATTGACCAACTCATCGAAGAAACCCACCAGGAAGCCGCTACGGTGCGCTAACGTGTGGTCGCGGCCAGCGATTTATAAAGCTGCCCACGCCACGGTTGCCGATGGGCGATAGCCATGATGCTGCCCACGCCGAGTTGTGTGACAAACTTTTGGAGCGGGGGAGAAAGCGGAAGAGTTTTTGGGGGCGGGGCGGGAGCGAGGTGAGCGATGGCAAGTGAGCTTGAGCGCGACAAATGGCCGAATCAACGCCCACCTCCACATATTACGGACCACTTGATTGAGCGAATCAAAAGATGCGGATGTATCCAGTGCTATCGATGGCTGGCTGAACTAAAAGTGCGGTGGGAAAAGGTCGTGCCCCGTGGCTGACAAACCGAACAAGCAAATATTAGAAGACTTCACCCCCAAGTGCCCGATCTGCCTCAAGGATGATGAGCTATTTCTGCGGGGCAAGGGCATGAAGAAAGGCAAACTGCTGGAATGTTTGCGCTGCAAGAAGACTTTCGAGGTGCATGCATGATGGCTGACAAACCGGACGTGGACTTGGAGAGGGCGCTGGCTGACTGGGGCGAATGCATAATCTGCGGCGTGTGTTCAGCGATTGGCCATGACTGGTGGTGCCCGCGCAATTCAAATAAGCCGGACTGCCTAAAGAATGGTAGGCATGACAGACATATTCCGAGGGAGGCCAGCAAATGAGCACCGGCGAACGACCAGCGGATGGGTTGGAAGCGTTGCAGCGGGAGGCGAAAGCTAACTCGCAAATGGAAACCTACAACACCGTAGCCCGAGCAGTTCACTGGCTTTATGCTCAGGCGTTGGGCGAGCACATAGCAGTAGCGAAAGAGCGGGAAGAGAAAGTGGCCAGCCTTCTTGAATGGGCGAAGGCAGCACTGAAAGCAGAGTTCAGCGATCTGGATGCAGCCGACCTAGCGCCAGGAACCTATTGGGCGAAACTTCAATCTGCAATCAGAGCGCTGGAGCGTGTGCCATGACCCAGCGCGGGAGAGGAAGGAGAGTAGAATGAGCGAGCAAATAGCGGAGATGATTGACCGCTTGGAGAATCTGAACGGAGCGTTGCAGTTGCCGCTTCGCGCAGAGATGCACGTAGACCAGCTTAAAAAGGCGCTGCCCGAAGTAATCGCCAAGCTGAAAGAAGCCTACGTGTACGAATTCAACGACAATCCGTGGGAGTGACGAAGATGAAGAGCGACAGAGAGCAGGCAATAGACCGCTACGAATACATTCCCGGCGAAGAGGACGATTGGGATGAGGACGAAGAGGAAGACGAGTTTGAGTCGTTCGATTGCCACATGGATCGAGAAGGCTATTGCGGAAAAGCGGGAAGCGAAGAGTGTGAGTTTGAGTGTCCGTACAATCGGCTAAAGGGAATCAAGAATTGAAGCCCGTCGAGTTGCTGGCGAGGACGCGGAAAGGGTGAGTGACCGATGAGCGAACTATGCGGGGCGTTTATGGCATTGGTAAATGGTGGACCTGGCGCGATGTACTGCAACGCTGCGAAGGGGCATGAAGGCCCTCACAGCTTCACGTTTGATTCGTATATTAGCAATGCCGCCGCCCTCGCGGAGAAGCCAGCCGAGCGGCCAGCGCCACAAGCGGAAACTCCCGCTCAACTAGTCGAATGGCTTGGAGGTTCCAGCCGAGCGAACAGCGTTGAGCATGTGCATCAGCGTGATTTGGCCATCCGCCGAGAGGCCGAGCAGGTGGGGCAGCAGAAAATGCGCGATATGGGATTCGCTCACCCTGCCGACGTATCAGCGATGATTCTGGATACGGCGAAGCGGGCCGAGCGTGCGGCGTTCGAGAAGGCGGCCACAGCCGTTGGGCAAGTTCCATTTACATCTACGCCAAACACGAACTCCCTTAGGCATCCGCTGGATGTGCGGAACGATGCGGTTGAGGCAATTTTGGCCCTAGCCCAGCCCGCCCAGCCGGTTTCAGGCGCGTCCGCCCAGCCGGAGAAGGGGGAGAACGCGAAATGAATTTATTGCTGATTTTCGGACTGGCTTTTGCCGCTATAACCTGGGCTTCGATTACCGCATTCCTATTGCTCAACGAATGGACGGAACGAGATTGGTTGCGCTGGTTTTGTACAGCAGCATGGTTTTCATTCGGAATTACAGCGACACTTTGGTGCTGTAATCGATGGTTGTAAATCGGGGCCGAGGGGAAGGAGCAAAGCAAGTGAGCGAACGAAAACTAAGCTTTATCGTGTTTGGATCGTGCATCCTAGTCGCGCTGGTTGTTCTTGGCGCTTATGAACGTACCGTGGGGCGCGCCGAGATGAAGCTCTGGCAGGAACAGTGGTACGCGGCGCATCCGGTAATTAGCCAGCAAGCGTTGGAGTTCCCAACGCCTAGTGGGAAATGGATTCCATTTAGCATCACCTTTGATACGTTCGGCCCTGGTATGGAAGGTAGGGCGTGGATGACGAAGGATGGGAGCGTACTTTACATCCAAGGGATACCGCCCACGCCCGCCCCGAAGCCGAGCAAGAGGAGCAAGCCGCGATTCGGTGCCCATCCAACCATAGACGGAGTTTCTTCTTTCATTGTGCGGCCCGGTCAGATGTGTGCGTCCGTCTCACTTGATAAGAATCTTCACTACGAGGCGTCATGCGAACCGGACCCGGACGTGCACCCACTCACTAGTTTGGAGTGCTCCTCCATCAACACCTCGACAGGCGATTGCACGATTAAGTTGGATAAGTTGCTGCCAGCGGAGAAGCCGTGACCACAGCCCTCAAGGTAGCTGGGATTCTACTTTGGCGTCTCGCGGTTCTCTACCGGAGGTGGCTGCGGGAGTACTATCTAAACACAGGAGGCAGAGGATGAACGACGGAATAGACCCGGCATTCTTTAATCAGGTTGCACAAATCGCTCACTTTTCCGCGACCTACGCGCTGACGCTCACTGCTATGCTGTTCACGAAACTGCAGAGCAAGCACCGTTGGCTTGTGGTGTTCGGGCTGATTGTTGCCTACGCATGTTTTCACGAAGGATGGTACGACCCGCACTTTGAAAATGCTGCCACGCGTGGCAGCGACGTGGAGGACTGGTGCTTCCTCGTCGCTGGGTCAGTGGCCGCTGAGATAGCCGCCGAACTGAAATTCGGAGTAGCTTTGTACAAGTCTAAGGGAGTAAAGTTGGAACGATAAAGGAGCCTCTATGATGCAATCACGCAGGGCCTTCGGGAAGCAGCTATTTACGTTCTTCGCCATGCTCTCCGTACTTGGTCGCACGTTCACGCTGGCTGGCTGCACGGGAAGTATCTGGTCGCAAATCCTCACTTGGATTCCAGTGGGTGAAGCATCGCTAAATTCCATCCTCTCTGTGCTCACTGCGAACGGAGTTCTAGTCGCGCCCGGGCTGCAAGCCATCGTCTCGCTCATCGAAGCGGGATTCACGGCTCTCACTGCGGCAATCAAGGAATATCAGGCGACAACTCCACCGCCTGTTGGCGTGCTCGCCAAGATCGAAACAGCCTTCGCGGATATTGTGAATAACTTCAAGACGTTCCTCGCCTCACTGAACGTGAACGGCGGATTGCTCTCCATCATCGTCGGCATTGCTCAAGTAGTGCTCTCTACAATCGCGGCGTTCATGGGACAGTTGCCAGCGGCGTCGAGTCTCAGGCGCACGGTGCTCCTCGGCGATTCGTTCCGTGTCGGCGTCGGCATGGGCACCATCGTTCCGAAGTCGCGCACTCGCGGTCAGTTCAAGCGGGATGTCAACACGGTGCTGGGCGAAAGCGCGTCAGTCGGCGTTGTCTGTCCGCATTCGGCGTACCTGCCGCTGACGTTCTGGGAGAAGTTCTAAGGAGGAATCGTGCCTCAACTTCTTAAACTTGGGAAAAAGCGCCCGAAGTTCCATCCCAAGACGATGTTCTTCCGCCACTACTTCGTGGCCGTTCCTCCCGCCCCTGCTGTCTGCTATTTCAACAAGCGCTTGGGGCAGAACGCATGGAATATGTACTTGAACGATTCGCTCGGTTGTTGCGCTATCGCAGATCCCGCGCATCACGTCCTACTTGAAACCTCCTACACAGGCAAGGTCGCCAACCCCACGGATGCGGAAGTGTTGACCGCTTACGAGGCGGTCGGGGGATATATTCCGGGGAATCCCGGCACGGACAACGGTTGCGCCATGACAGACGTGTTCAACTACTGGTCCACCACGGGAATCGCGGGCAGCAAGATCGCCGGATGGGTGCAGATTGACCCTAAGAATGTGGCTCATGTTCAGCAAGCAATTTACGCCTTCGGTGGCGTCCACATGGGCGTGCAGTTGCCAAATAGCGCGATGGACCAATTCAACGCAGGGCAGCCGTGGACCGTACTCGCCAATGACGGCGGAGTAGCTGGCGGTCACGCGGTATACGTTCCCGGCTATCTCGGAAGCGACTGGATTTGTCCCGTCACCTGGGGCCAGAATATCCAGGCATCGTGGGCATGGATGCTCAAATACTGCGACGAAATGTACGCGACGATCAGCTTGGATTGGCTCTCGACTCAGGCAGGACTTTCGCCAAGTCATCTGAATCTCGCCGCGTTGCAAAACGACTTGCAAGCTCTCCAGCAATGACCTGCGAGCGATGCCACAAGGAGTTCCAGTCGTTCAAGATTCAGTTCAACGGGCACGAGGTGGACAGCACGGTTTGCGGCAAGTGCCTAGCGGCGGCGAAAGCGGAACTTGACAAGTACCCGAAGGCGCCGCAGAGCAAGAAGAAGCAGTGAATGATACGGGACAGACGCCCATTGACATCTGCGGTATATTTGAGGCATGGACTTCGAGCAGGAGGGTGACGTGGACAAGATTTGGCCCTTCAACCACGATGGCGGCATCAGTGACAAGGATTTCAAGCTCCTCGTTATCCGAATACTCGAATCCATAGATTCCAAGCTCGGCACCCCCGCGCAAGGTTTCAAACTCTCTCAACTTCAAAATGGAGGATTTATGGCAATCACAGGAGTAACAGCAGGTGGCAGTGGCACGTTTCAGGAAACTCCCGCTCCGGCCGGCTCGCTCGGTCTACAGGCTGGCAGCGTCCCGACTTACTCGGTGGATGATCCGGCAGTGACCCTCGGGCCGTCTCCCGATGGCGATGTCACGAAGGTTGTTGCGTCAGTTCCGGCAACGGACACGGGCGCTTCGTTCAATCTGACCGTCAGCGGCACCAACACGGCGGGCTCGGCGATTTCGTCTGTGTTCAACATCCCAATCCTGCCGGCTGCGGCCACTGTCTCGACGGGCTTTACACTGAATCAGTTGTAACGCCTTTTAGCAGGGGCATCTCGCCCTGCGGAACGGAGGATGTGGTCACGTTGGAGGGGCCAGCGAACCCGAATCTGGGGAGGGCGCTGGCCCCTTTTTATTGGAGGGACGCATGGACGCAATCACGAAGCAACGTATCGCTGCACTATGGCCGGAACTCGCCAGGCGATGGGTCAAGGTCGATGACAAACTGGTTTCAATGGGGATCACGGTTCGCGTGGACCAAGGGTTGCGAACATGGTCCGAGCAGGATGCGCTCTACGCTCAAGGCCGCACCGCTCCTGGTCCGATCGTCACGGACGCAAAGGGTGGCGAATCGTGGCACAACTACGGGCTTGCGTTGGACTTCGTGCCGATGCTCAACGGCCATCCGCAGTGGAACCGCGCTTTCCCTTGGTACGCCATCACCATAGGAATTGCCGAGGGCTGGGGATTCATTTCCGGGTCGAAGTGGGCCAATCCAGACTTCCCGCACCTGCAAATCACGGCGCCCTTCCCCGAAGCAGAGCCGGATGACTACTGCAAGGCCCTGTGGCATGGGGGAGGAGACGCGGCGGTGTGGGCAGAAATGAACAAGTACCGGAGTATCTATGCGGCTTCTTGACCTTTTCTGCGGACGCTGGGGCTGGTCACGCGCTTTCGCTGCGCGGGGATGGGAGTGCGTGGGAGTTGACCTTACAGCGCCTCCAGAACAGTTGAAAAACTGCATTTGGTATCACATGGACGTTCTGAATCTTGATTGGGAATGGACGCGGAGTCATTTTGGCGAGTTCGATTTCATCGTGGCATCAAGTCCCTGCGAGCAATTCAGCGTTCACGGCATGAAGCACTTCCACCCGAATCCGCCATACCCGGAACTGGGCATCAAGCTGTTCAACCACACGCGACAACTGTGCGAAGCGGCTGGCGTGCCGTATGTGATGGAGAACGTGAAACCCGCGCAACGCTTCGTTGGCCAGGCGAAGGCGCATTGCGGCTCTTTCTACCTGTGGGGCAGCGGCATTCCAACGATTCTTCCGCAGGGAATCCGCAAGGGCGCAAGTCAAATGCGCCGCGATGGCCGTTACCGCCGGCGAACTGGCGTAGATGAGTTGATGTATCGCGCAAAGGATGAGAGGGCCGCAAGTTTGGCCACCATTCCACCCGAGCTAGCCAACTGCGTAGCGGATTACGCAGAGAGGATTTTGGAGCAGCGTTCAGCCCAAGGAAGCCGCCACGCCAGCCAGCTATAAGCTGCCGTGTGCATCCAGACAGGCGCTATCCAGTCCCAGTGGTCCCGCCACGCGGGTTTTAGCACCCAACTGAACCAGAATAGCCCCACCCCAAGGAAAAGCCCCGCCAGCGTGCCCGGAATGAGTTTGTACGGGAACCATAGGAGCGCCAGAGACAGCGCCACGGCGATCCCCACGGCTCCTGCGGCCTGAATCAGTAGGATATGCTCGTCCAGCGTGCCCCGTGGATGCAGGGCTAGAGACATGGCGAGCGCCCCGGCCCCCATCATCCCGCCGAGAAACCGGGCGCGCAGCGTGGCGAACATGCGGACGACTTCCCAGCCGGCGAGGGTGGTAGCGATGACCGTGAGCAGGACGTAGCTAACGCGGTAGTCGGCCTCTGACGCCGTGTTCTCGTAGAGGCCGTAGTAGCAGCAGGAAATTACCTGGACGAGCGCGTAGGCCCTAAGACTTGGCGGGGGGCGCTTCACCCACAGGGCCAGTGCTCCCGGCATTGCGAACCACGGTCGAATCGACATCAGAAAGTGTAACAGGCCATTCAGCGTAATAAGCGACAGCGCGTGCGACATCGGCAGCCTCTACCTTGTACGATACAATCCCCTCGGGCGTGATGCCAACGAAGGACATTTTCTTGAGCTTGATTCCTGGTGCGTGACCGTTCGACATGATGCCTCCTAATCTCCGTTCGTCTCGATCCCTTGACGTTCTAATTTTACCACCAGTTTGTTGAATTTTCTCTCCAGCGCTTCAAACTCTTCCTTATTCACTGAATTGGCCCGCGCCCTGAACCAGTCGATAATTAATTGAGCGAAGATGATGATGGCCACTCCTAGCGCGATAGAGTAGGCGATGTTCATGGGCGGGCGCGGCTCCTATTTCCAGAATCGAATCGCTAACTGCAAAAGCGCAAACACAAATCCGATGATAACGATTGTGGCGGTCCCCCTGCCCTGTATATTCGAGATAGCCTTGTTCATCTCATCCTTCCACGTAGTGAACTCGGCATAAAATCTGTTGTGTGTGTCTATGGGCAAAAAATCCGCCCTGTCTCTCACCATGTTTTCGTGGGCATGGTTCAGAACGTCCAGTCTCCTTTGCAGTTCCAAATACGCAAGATCATTCGCCTTGGCAAGCGCCTTAAACTTCTCATCCATAAGTTCCCGCAGATGCGCGACTTCTGGATTCTCGGCCATTTGCGTTGATTATGCGATTAGTTATCGGCTTGTGCAAGCGGATTTACGGGCGCTTCGGCGTGTAGGTTTGGCCGGTGACAGTTTTCGTGCCACTGCCTTTCGTGGAGTGGTAGATAATCTCCTGCATCACGAAGGATTTGAGCGCAGAGTATCCGAATGTGCCGATGGCCGCGAGCGAAAGCCCAGTGATCGTCAGTGAATGCGCGTCTGGATTCCACACCCAGGCGATGCCAACACTGGTTAGCGCGGCACCGATAACCGAAAGGGCGCGAAGTAATGCTACTTTTTCCTTGGTCACCCACGGCATGTAGGGCGACGCCTTGAGCCAGTTGATGAACGCTACAGTGATACCGCTCATCGTCACCGTTGTTATTGCTACGTTTTCAGCAGCCATGTTTTCTCCTTTATTGAATCCCGAGCACCACGTTTCCCTTCTTGCCGTTCACCGAAGCAACCCCCATTTGCAGGAATGCCCCACCGCTCATGGACAGCCACATGCAACCGCAATCCATAGCATAGCAAAGCTGCGTCGTGGCCGGCACTGCCTTGCAAAGACTTCCAGTATTCACCCTGCCAGCGAACATGACTGTCGCCGGAGCGGGAGGCCCTGTGCTGACTCCGCTGAGGTTCAGTGCGTCGGGATTGTTCGCTCCTGGCGAAAAGAACACCGTAGCTGTGTTCGTGAAATTTGGAGTTGCTGGCGTGTAGACCACGTTGAATCCGCACGACTGTCCTGGCGTGAGCGTGAAGCCCGTACCGGGAATGCCGTTCGTGATCGTAGCGGGTGAGCCACAGGTGTTGCTGGTGAGCGAAAATTGCGCGCTTCCGAGGCTTACTGCTGTCACCACAAGATTGGCCGTCCCTGTATTCTGGAGCGTGACCGCTATCGGGTTGCTGCTCAGGCCGACAGGTGCTTGGCCGACGTTGATTGGAGAGGCGGGAGTAAACGTGGCGATAGGACTTCCAGCCGAACCGGAATAGCAAATCCCTGCGTCGAACGCCAGAACGCCGCTTGAGCCATCCGGTGCGCCGCCCATCGAGTTCAGGTAGCAGGTCATGGCGGCGTTTGCGTTGACGTGGCCAGCCCAGCCTGTTCCGCCTGATGTGCAGGTCGTTCCGTTCGTTGCAAGCGCAGGGACGCCATTGAACTTGCCGACCGTGTTGATCGTCCCACCGCACTGGATGACGTTGCCGCCGCTGATGTCCGGCCCGATTCCCGGCCACGGTAGCGAGCCGAGCCACGATGGTTTCGAGGTGAGATAGAAGCTCGCCGGGAGCGCGGGTTCGCCGATGGCCGTGTCACCGACGACGGGCACGAAGTTCGGATAGATGCTCGCAACGGTGGGAGATTCGGATGTGCTTCCACAGGTCGCGGACCATCCAGTATCCAGCGAGTTCCCACAATAGCGCACGGTCCCGGTCACGTTGTCATAACTCGCCCACTTGAGCGTCGTGGACTTCGTGAGCGTGTCTGTCGGCACCGATGTTGCACCGCCACCAGTTCCTTCGTTGTAGACCGACGTAGCTGTTGAGACTGACGTGTAGCTTGTATGGTAGCCAGGAGTTCCCTGCACGTTCGCGATGTCCGCGATATAGCGAGCGAAGGCGAAGTCTGCGGTGCCATTTGTGAATGTCGTAACAGGCGTTGATGGAACAGACTCCCATCCCGGCCAGAAGTTCCGAAAGCGTGTGCTGAGGTCGCAACTGCCGTGGATGTTGTCGCAGCTTACCCCAGGCCCGATGGTTCCTTCGTGGTGATTCAACTGGTCGCCTGAGTGCTCCGTGATTGGAGTGAGCGAACCGCCGTTTGTGTTCGAGTCGGGGAAGTAGTTGTAGGCTTCCACGCAGCCGACGCACGCGCCATCGTAGAATATCTGCCCACCTTGAATATGTGAGCCGATATTGTTTTGCAGGACGAGATACGATGACGCACTCGCACGCAGCCCGTAGTTCGATGGCAGCGAACCCGTCGAGTTAAACCAGTAGCTATTCTGAACGATGAAGTTCACCGCCTGGAATAGGTTGAACGCCGCACGCTTGTTGTTGACGCACTTCACTCCGCTAATCCATGAGAGCGTTGCGTTGAACACGTCCACGCATCCTGTTGGCGCGCTGGCGCTCGTCAGGTCGATGGACAAGTTCTCGATGCCGACGTTCGTAAGCGGCTGGACGACGTAGACCTGCGGCGACTGGCCGGAAGCGAAATTTGGATTGGAGACTGGCGGCGTGATAGTGACTACGCTCCCGGCGACGTTCGTTACCGTGTGCGCCTCAAGCTGATTGCGATTAGTCCGCGAGCCTCCTGCATCGGGGCCGTCGAACGAACAGCCGTTTGGAGACGACCATTGAGCACCGCAGACGAAGTAATTGCCGTTGTCCGTTACGGTTCCCGAGCACGGCGTCCCAGTCATACCCGTATCGCATTGGTCCATGAACAGCAGTGAACCGTTGACGATTCCCGTCACGCTCGAAAGTGTCAGTTGCGTCGAGCCTTGTGCGAGTCCCGCCGTCACGTTGTAGATGGTCGCCGGGGGAAGCGTCGTGTAATTATGGTCCGCCGCGTCCATGCAAAACGCCGCGCTGATTTGCCCCGCGCAGCCGGAGCTTCCGGTCATGGTGATAAAGGTAGAGTTGCTGCCAGAGCCACGTACCGCTACGTTGCCCCCCGTGGGGATGTTGACGGCGCTAGTCCAAGTAAACGCGCCAGCACCGAGAAGCAGGTAGGTATTCGCCCCGCACGCATTCAGGAGCGTCTGCACGCTCGCCGCCGAGGTTCCCGCCGCTACCGTTGACCCACACTGCGTCCACGAAGCGTCCGGCAGCGGCCCGGAGTTGGCCGAAGGGATGCCGGATTTAGTCCAGTCGATTCCGCGTCCATTGGAGAGAATCCCTAGCCACGGGTTACTCGGCAGGAGCGGAAACATATTCGCCGAGCAGCCTATCCAGCAGGTCACGATGTCTGAGAACTGCATGTGATGCCCGGAAGAGAGCGCCGCCGCGTTACCGTTGCCGAAGGTCTCGTAAGCGATGGATGCCCCAGCGGGAACGCTGGAATCCTCTTCACCAATCATGTTGAGATTGCGGTCATAGACCGCCAGTCGCACGCAATCGGTATGGTTGGCGTTAGCGCACGCCGCCCCGACCACATGCTGCCACGCGATGAGGACCGTATGCCCCGGCGTGTAGGGAATCGTTCCCTGGCAGGGGCCTGTGCACGCTTCGATCCCGAAGTTCTGCGATGACCCGTTCGAGTTGTAATTGGCGAGGCGCGAATTCCCGCCTATCACTTGCAGGAAATCATTGGACGTTCCAAACGAATCCGTAACCGGGATGTTCGACGTGAACCAGAAAGAACCCATCGTGAGCGTTCCGACCTCGTTGGGACTACGCAGGAAGATGATTTGATTGCCCTGGCCGTTGCCCTGCGTTGTCGAGTAGTCGAGCAGTTTACCCGAATGCGTGGTCACTCCGTTTATCGTGAGTGGCGGGCCTCCATCAGTCGCTACAGTGGTGTTCGAGTAAGTCAGCGTGGAATTGCTATTCGAGATGGCCGTAAACGGCGTCTGTCCTGAGAAGCAGCACGTCCCGAGCGTGCCATAGAGCGCATTCCCCATGTCGGTCACTGTTGGAGCGGCGCCAACGGTACCTTGCGAGAAATTCTCGAAGTTGGTGCCCTGCGCCATCAAGCCAATCGGGAACAGCAGAAGTGCGAGTATGCGTAGTGTTCTCATTCAAATGTCGCCGTGTCGAAGGCAACCGTATTCCCGCTGCTGTTGCCTGTCGTTAGAGTGGAAGTCACCGAAGATTGCGTCGTCGTGTAAATCTTGTACTCCGTAGCGCCGAGCATCGAACTGCACGCGCTGGCAATGTTGGCGAGTGTGAACCCACTACCCGCCGCGCCTGTCCACGTTGGGCCGCAGTTCGTGTCGTCGGCCATCGAAGAAATTGCTATCTCGTTCGCCACGGCGGTTGTGTAAGTGTTCGAGGTAAGCGTTGCGCCAGCGGTCCCGCCAACGACAGTCGGATGTGCGTCCGCGCAACCTGACGTGACCGAGTGATTGAACGCCGTGATCGTAAGCGTCTCATCTTCCGCCCCGGTCAATGTGAAGGAGAAAAATCGGACGTTCGCGGCTGCGTTGCAGGTATAGAAGAATTGCGTGTTTGGAGACCCACCGGAAGTTCCCTTTGTGAGCGAAGTATAGGTACTGGCTGATGAGGTGCAGGTTGCATTCGTCGTACTATCGCAGACGGTAGGAGATGCCGTACCGGGTCCACCCGCGAAGGTGATACTGAGAACGATTCCGCTCCCAGCCGCGATTGCCGATCCGAAGTCCACCGCGCTGACTGTGGCTACTGTTCCGCTGTCAACGGACTTCGTTCCGATGATGGAGATGGAGCCGCCACCTCCGCCGCCCGAGCCAACCGCTCCTGTGCGATTCGGCACTGTGGGGGATTGCTGCCAGAGCAGCGCGAATAAGCAGAGGGCCAGTCTCATCGTGCTCCTACGTTCCACGCTACGGCGCCGGGCGTGATCGAGGTAGCCGTCTGATTACAAATTTTATAATTTAACTGGTTTGCCGTGAACCACGCGACGATTACGAGGCCGCCAGTAGACCCCCATCCCGTTGACGCTGAGATGTCCGAAGGCGCTCCGAATAGCGGAATCATCGTGGACGTTACGCCTGTCATCGTCACCGTTGTAGCGGATGCGGAACAAGCATTCCCGCCAACCGCCGTTGTCGGATTCGTCGTCGTCGTGTTCTGGATGCCGCAGACGAGGCCGCCGCCATCAGCGAGTTGCTGATTGCCGCTGGTGACGACCCACTTGGCGCAATTTCCGGTTGTTGGCGTGGTAGAGGTGGTCGGAACAATTGCATCCGCACCGTTGGAGAATAAGTGCGGATTCTTGTTCGTGGAGTCATAGCCGAGCATGTCGGTAGCGGAAGCTGTAAAAGCCGCTCCGGTATGAATCTTGACGGGCATAGCCGACAAATCCTGCAACCCGCCGCCTGTGTAAGTGTTCGCCTGATTGTTGAACACCACGGTCGCCGGGAGATCGCCAGCCGCGATTGCGACGTAGGCTCCTGCCGCCGTACTTCCAGTGTTGTTGCCCCAGTATTTGTGAGCGCCGACCGTGTTCAGTGTCAGCGTTACCACTCCAGTTGAACTGACGTTCGACGCAAATACGCTGTCGCCGCTAAAACTGGATACGGACCCCGAAGCTCCACATCCGAAAGCGCCAGTAGCAGTGGCGAACGTGATAGCCGTCGCGCAGTTAGGGAACGCGCTGAAATCTGGGAAGCGTGACGCGAGGTAATTCACGCCGTCCGACCATAGGAAGCGAGTCCATGAGGGAGGAACCAGCAGCGATGCGCCGCCGTTGACTGTGAATCCGCTGGCACCTTCCGTCACCGCGCCCGTGCCGATGTTCTTGAGCACATTCCCATAGTTGAAACCAAAGCCCGTTGTGGATGGATTGACGAGCGTGTAGGTCTGCGCCCCAGCGTTGTTGGCCGTGATGAGCGAGAAGCGGTCGCTGTAGAGATACGTGTACGTCGTCCCAGACTGTGGATTCACGGGCACGCCGGGGAGAGGACAAGTCGGAGCCACCGACGCGCTCGCCGTAACGAAGAATCCGCAAAGATAGTTGCCGTTTACTACAGGAGAATTAAAGCCAGCGAACGAACTGCCACCGCCATTGTACTGGAGGGCGTTCGGGCCGCCTCCTGGCGATCCTCCGCCTGTCCCACCGCCACCGCCGTCATAAAAAGCGTCACCGTTTTTCAGGCTGACGTGACCGCCAGTGTTGGGAGAGATGGTTATACTTCCTGTTGAGGCATTGCCGTGAAGAGTACCAGCGTTCACAGTAAGTGTGCAGGTCCCGGATTGGCAGTAAACGTCCCAGCCTTGGCCGTCGCCCAAGGTCGTGTCCACGGTTAGGGTTCCTGTGCCGTTAAGGATTACGATGCCTTCGTTGTTCGTAAGTGTGTGGTTTCCGGTGTAGACGATCGCTGATTGGTTGACGCTCGGCACCCGGATTCCACCAGAGCCGTTGTTGCCCATGCTGAGGATCGTAACATTGAGGTTCTGGCCGACAAGAGAAGGAATAGTCTCGGCTGCACCTTGTATGGTCACAGCGGAAAAAGGCTGTCCAGTTAAAATTGGAAAATTTGCGCCTTGATTTACATTTTGAACCGTGAGAGGAAAACCAACACTAGTTGAATTACTCGTTAATGATGCCGCTATGGAATAACCGCAAGTATCGCAAGTAACGTTTCTAATCATTACTTGTCCGCCGACATTCCCACCCCCCGGATTAGCATTGTAAAAACTAAACAATGGCATGTCGGTCAAACCCTGATTCTCCTCGCCCATATCAAGGTCAGCCTGTATACCGTATGAAGCGATACCGAACCACATGCCCTTAATGCTCATCGGAAAATGATGCATGTTAATTTCCGTGTCATTCTTAAAGATTACGAATGGCGTCATCGTCTGTCCATCGCCTTGGGCCATACCAGACGAGAAACCGTTATTCCTCATATCCACGCCGAAACCACCACCGGCAGAGGGCCAGCGGTAGTAGAGGACTCCCATGAAATCGTTGGAGTTGCCTGCGTTGAAATAATTATCGCGGGTAATGGTATAAATGCTGGAAGTATCGAACATCAACAGATAGCCATTGCCTTGTGCGCTGATGGTAGTGCCCGACCACGAACCCCCTGTACGCCAGATGCCAGGATATGCACCCTGAACAAATATCTGATTATGGGCTTCCGTTCCAAAGACTCCCGTAGAGGATGCTATCGGGTTCAGAGTGAGGTTGCCAGCCCAAGTACCTGCAAATTTAAGCGTGCCTCCAAGCCCCAACCGCGAAGCCTGCGACACCGCTCCCTGAATGTTCAAATACGAGCTTGTAATAAATCCTTGTATAGTTCCCGGAACCTCAGGCACGACCGGAAGATAAATCATTCCGCCGCCACTGGAGAACGTGAACGAAGCGTTATACGCAGCAAGAATTGCAGGAACGTTATCGGGGCGCATCCCAGCGGAAGTTACTGTTGTGCTAGCAGGAGTTGCCACCGTAACCGTAGTGCCGCTGATGTTAGTGATTTTTGTCACCAGCATGTCGTTGAACGGAGAACTGGGTGCGGTCGTTGGTGCCCACCAAGGCAGGACCATGTTGCCTGACATAGTTGCGCCGTAATCTTCCCACACATTGTAAGTGGCATCGGAGTAGCCAAGATTTGCTGGCAACGAAACACCGATTAAGTTGTAGGCCCCGGTCGTGCGCCCATAGATGAGATAGAACGCTCCAGCGCCCGTTGGTGTAGGGAGAACAATCTTATTGCCAAGCGCATAATAGACCGTTCCACCAGTTGCAGTCGTTGTGCTAATTCCCCTTGAGGCATCCACGCCGCTCAGATAGTTAAAGTGCGTTCCGTCAACGACTGACAAGATTTGCTTCACGCCTCCGTATTCCTTGTCATTCGAGGTGCCCTTGATTACCACTGTCTGCCCAGCGGACATTTCCGTTGTGCTTCCAACTAAGCAGGTAAATGTATTGGTAGCGCCACTGGTGCAATTCGTGATCGTAGAGATCGTTGGCCCGCGCATTCCCAAGTTGGCTAGACCGTTGGAAATCGTCGCCGCCGAACTAGCCGCCGTGCAACCGTAACCGATGTCGCACATGGCGATTTTGTAAGAGTATTGCGTGGAGCCGATTGGCGAGTTGACAAGAACGCCTGTGCCGCTCAGTGAAGCCGCACCGGAAGGTATGACCGAAGGAGCCGCTGGAGTTGTCATGGTCTGCGCCGCGCCAGCTCCCACGCAAGCAAGCCCATCCAAGTTTGTGATATTCGCCGCGCTACCAACCGTCATCGTGCTTGAAAAAGCGTTGATGCTACAGGTGCTCACCAGCGATCCAGAGTTCAGATTCACGGGATGCGCGCCGTAGAAGCGAATATCTACACCGTTAGGGTTTGGCCCACGATTGATGTTGTCGTCGCCATTCGTGAGAACTCCGCTAGCTTCCGATAGGTTCCCAATCCCAAGCACGCCGCCATTGTTCAGTTGGTATTGCCCTTGCGCTCCTGCCGCCGCCCCGCTCGATGCAATCGGTGCCCACACTGATGCTTGGCAGGTGTAGATAACTCCTGTGCCGATGACCTGCTGCGGAATAGACCCTGGCGTGCAAGCGCCCGATGGAGCCGATACCACGTTGATGACTCCACCGATGGGATTCCAGACGGTACATGGAAGTATGTTGCAGACGTGAATGAAGGTGTCTGTGACGTTGAAATACGATTGCCCTAGTGCACCGTTTACAAGCTCGCCGTCGCGGTAAGCTCGCGTGTTCGGCGCAGGACTCCCCATATTGATCCGCACACTCGGAGGCGATGGGCTGAATATCTGCGTTGTCCCGGTCACGCTCACGCTCTGCACCGTCAGGCAAGTTGCGGTGGCCAGCGGGCAGAATGTGACATCCCAGGTGCTTCCTGCCGGCGTGATTGAAGTATTCGAAGGTACGCTTACGGAGTAGTGCGCTGATCCGTCCAGTGTCCCTGCTATCGTTTGTGCCGAAGAGAAGGGCACTCCGTTCCAGAAATACTGTGCCGTGGGATTCGAGGGTGAGACGCGGAACACGAACGAATAAGTCCCGCCGAACCACGCCTGTCCGTCCGGGGTGTCTGTGATCGTGCCACTCACGGTCGTAGACTGCGCGAATGTACTGGCAGAAAATAGAACTAGCAGCACGGCGATAAACGCCAGTTTTCTAATCAAGGCAGCACCCGGACGGAGTACGTTTTAGAAGTTGGCGTTAAAGCCAAAAGAGCACAAACATTAACCGTCACCGTATTCGTCGCTGTCACCGTTGCGGTGATTGAGGTTCCTAAAGCAGCGATGTTCGTTCCGTCGCTCGCCGTGGCAATCGCTGGCATACCTACCGTAGCTCCGGTAACTGTCGCCGTTCCAGAAGCACAAGCCCCAACCAAGAGAGCGCCTCCACCGATTGATCCGGTTGTTCCGGTCATCATGCCGGAAGTTGCTCCCAAGACCCACACTGATGCCTTACAACTCCAAGCGTATCCCGTAGAACTGTCCGTGTACGTGCTGCCTGAAACACAAGAACCGGATGGAGCGCCGCTGCCATTCTGCGTAGACGTACCTGGGAGTTGGCCGCCGCGTGTGTATGCAAGCCCCGCTATAATCAAGCAGAGGAATACAACAAGAACTGGATTCAGTTTGCTGTGCATGTCACCCGCCAAGTATCGCTCGCCGTTGGTGCCGTGGCAGCCGCCACGTCGCTAAAAAGCTGTAAGGTCACAGACGTTGTGCTCAAAGCGCCCGTCTGCTGAATGATGAAGTTCGTCGTTGAGATCGCACTTACGTGATTCGCTTCGCAATGCCAGTCTGTTGTCGCCGCTGGCATTGTGACCGTGCAGCCTCCAGACGTTGGAGCCGTTCCAGTGAAGATGTTGAAAGAGGCTGTACCATTTGGCGCTGAGATCGCCGCCGCTGAACCACCACAGCCAGCCGCCGCGATAGTAGGGGCAGTTGGCGAAATAAGTAAATTTGCTCCACCAAGAGGAACCTGCCCGAACGCTCCGTTGTTGTAACTGCACTTTAGTGCATGGGCCGTGGAATCGCCGTAACAGACATCTTGACTAGCAATTCCAGTCGGTGCGGCGATTTCTTGTAAGCCTAACTTTGGAATCTCAATACCACCTTTGTTGCTTTGAATGATTCTAAAAAGTGGAAGCCCGTAAGCAAGCAAATCGTTCTGTGAGTAGACATCGAAGGTGTCGTCCTGTGTGCCACAGCAAGAAAGCGATGAGTAATGATTAACCTTAGGACCAACAATGTTGACTGTTGGTGAGTGAATTGTGTCGCTGATAATTTCCGACATTGAAGCGCCACAGCCGGAGTAGGAGTTATCCATCGTGACTGTATTGGTTCCAGCAGCCACGGTTTCGGCTATCTTCATCCCTATAGTCGCGCTCGCTCCCGAAATGCAGCCGAAGAAACCATTGCGAATGGCTACGTTATTTCCGTTGTTTACGTTCACCCCGATTTCGCCAGCGGAGTTGAACTCCATATACACACCATCAAGTTTTACGCCGCCGACCTGATTTGTCCCTGTGGCTTGAATGTCGATGTTAGCTTTTCCAGGTCCGGCGTGGTTGTATGTCCCGCCGTTCACGTTCACATTCACAACGCAGCATTGAGCGGAAGAGATGAGAAGGGGTTCTTCTGTTCCCGTGCCTGCTAGGTTTACATAGTTGTTGTCGAGATTGATTGGTCCAACAGTGGAACCCGCTCCTGTATTCGTGATTCTAATTCCGTTGGTATTGGCAAAGCCGCCCAGCACCATTTCCTGAATGCGGCTGGAACTCGTCATGTTATTTGTGTCGATGACGGCATTGGCGATTGTAGCGGATGGGCTGCCTTGAATCGTGCATCCGCGAAGATAGCCGGTCCATTCAGCGCCAGTGCGCGGATAGGATGCAATGATGGAGTTGGCTACGAGCGTGGAAGTCACCTGCCAACCGCCTGTGCCGGTCCCACCGGTATTGATTCCGTCGCATGAGATGGTACTGTTCTTATACAACTCGATCATATCCACGCCGGAGTGGTTTCCAGTGAAGGTAAGTTGAGCCGAGCGGTCAATGGTGAGGGTAATGCAAGCCCCTCCAGAAGTACCGATAATCAGCGGCGGACTGATTGTTTCAGAATACCCTACGGGAACGTGTACCTCTGGACATCCTTGAGCTGCTGCCCCTAGCGCCTGCGCTCCAGTTATTGCGGCCTGAATGGTTGTGTACTTATTGCCGTCAACAATTTGAGTTCCATTCAGGCTATAAGAGACGATGATATTCTGCCCCGCAGTTTGAGTAACATTTCCTGATAGTGTCGTCGGTCCCGTAAACGCTCCATTTAGTGCTCCGCCCCCGTTGGCGGATAGCGTTCCGCTTACTGTTGGGTTCCCACTCAAAGTTGGATTCCCGGAAAATGTCCCTGTTATCGCTCCCGGTCCTGTCAAGTTCGTTGCTGTCGTTGCGCTCGTTGCCGAAGTCGCGCTCGTCGCCGTTGCCGCGTTGCCTGCGAACGTGCTAGAAGGGTTGGAGAATGTCACCACCCCGCTCTCTGTGTGCGTACCGCTAAAACTTCCTGTGATTGTCCCTGGACCTGCCAAATTGTTTGCTGTACCTCCGGGAACCACCCATGTGGTGCAGGAATTTCCGCTAATGGCCGTGCAGGTTTTTGTGGATGTGGATACGAGGTTGAAATACGTAGAGCCGAGAGCCGCACCGGTTACTTCGCTATCCGTGTATGCCAAAACAGGAGGTTGAGTGGATTGCAAGTTGATGAGGATGGCGGGAGGTGTAGCGTTCAGCGTTTGCGTTGCTCCGGTGATCGTGATGTTGCTGACCGTGAAGCAACCCGAGCTTGCCTGTGGGCAGAACGTAGCGGTCCACTGGCTTTGGATGGGAGAGATAGCTGTGTTCGATGGGATGCTTACGGAGTACGTCCCTGTTCCGCTTAACGAGCCGCCGAAGTTTGTTGGCAGCGTGCCGCCTGTCCATGTGTACGGACCTACGGGATTCGCTGGACTGGGAACAAAAACAAAATTGAAAGTTCCGTTATTCCACGTCTGCGCGCCAGCATCAGTGATGGTGCCAGAGACCGTGGTTGACTGCGAAAAAGCATGGGCGGAGGACAAGAGAAGAAGTCCGAGCGTAAGAAGGACTTTGCGAAGCATAGAATCCTCACTGTGGAAGATTCTAGTACCATTACTACTGTAACTCAATCATCTTCTTCGTCCATCTCGGGGATTTCGTCGTCCTCAGCGGACTCGTCCTCTTGCAGGATGTCCTCGGATTCGTCTATCGCGTCGGGCATGTCAGTTGAAAACGAGTTCAACATTCCAGCACACTCCCAACGTCACTATCCAGAATTGAAATTGGAAGTCGCTCTTGCCTCCAACGATCTGCCAGATTTCTGGCATCACTTCAGCATCCCCGCCTCTCTCAACTGCCGTCGTGCATGTCCATGTGCCACCGCATCGCTCCGTTTGCGCTTTCGTAGGTTCCGAACTCCTCAGTATAGCCACAGTCGCATGTCACCTTATGAAAGCCCGTTCGGTTGGTTCCCTTGTAAGGCAGTTGCAGCATCGCATGGGCTGTTAACTTTCCATCGCCCATCATTTCTCGTTCAAGTTCTTTCGTCCACCCAGCAATCGGTCTTTTCATAAGACGATAACCAGCATTTTTCGTCATTTCCAAATCCGCAATGGACGGAGAGTTTTTCTTTTCTTCATCTTCACTAGCGTATTCCCATCCAAACGGCAGCATCCTATCTGGTTGCATCGCCCAGCGATAAAACAAGTCAGTCATTTTAGCATCCCTTCTTCCCGCAGTTTCCGGTAGCGTTTACAGGCAGCTTCGCAAACGTCGGTTCGATACTGTGCATTAGGTACTCGCACTTCTCGCAACATCTCATATGCAGAATCGAAGGCTTGTCCTGGCGTCTCACCCACAGCCAATGGACTGCCCACCCATCCGCAAAGTCCCGCCGTTTCCAATTCGTCCGAATCTCCACGCTTCCGCACATCGTAGATGTAGAAGCGGTCAAGGTTCTTTTCGTGCAGTCCTTCGATGGGCACGCCTGCTTTATAAAACTTGTCCGGTAAACCTTCGCAAGGATACGGCGGCACGGACAGTCGAACGGAGGCACAGAAGGGATGTTTCAAAATCATCTCCGGTGGTCGCTCCTCGGATGCAACCGCGTAGAGAAAGTCTCCGAATCCCATCGGCAAAAGGCGTGTTAGTAGTGCGGTCGCATCGTAGCCGAACCGTGGCGTGAACTCCAGCGCCCAGGTTCCTTCCGCGTTCGTGATCGTGTTCAGGTCTATGGGACCCACGTAGCCGAGTTCTTGTAGTGGCTCCACGCATTTTTTAAGTCCCTTCTCGAATAGCGCGTTATCCTTGCGCGACATCCAGCACAGCGATCCGCTGCATCCCGTGTTCGGTCCCAATTCCCCGTTTAGAAATTTCTTCGTTTCGATTGTGTGGTTCAGCGCATAGTAGCCGGTGGAGTTTATGTAGACTTCCGTACTCGCTTCCACGCCTTCAACGAAGTCCTGCAAGATGTACTCGGAAACTTTAGCAGAACGAAAGAGCACGTCGAAGTACCGGAGCATGTCTTTCGCATCGCGGGAAACGTAGGTCGTGGATTTGTCGTCCTGCTCGCCAATCGGCTTGAACACGAGTCGCTTGTCGCGTTTCTTGATATGCCGGATGCCGTCCGCTGGATTGTCGAATGCTTCCCACGGCGCAACCAGCAAGCCGCAGCGCGTCATAAAATCCAAGCCGTAGATGCGATCTTCTTCGAGGGTGTCGGCTAATTCGGAGTCGCCAATGGTGGGAACTTCGTTGCTGGCTTCGTCTGCGTCTTTACCTTGCCCAGTGGCATCGAATACCACGCAGTCGTAATTACCGGGAGACACTTCGTTACCGGGCATTGTGGTAACGAGTCCTCCCAACGCCTCGGCGTACCGTTCTTCACCAACTGCAACGGATACGTCGTTGCCCTCTTGCGCCATCAGCCAGGCCAACCAAGCGCCTTCTCCGAATTGGCTGGCCAAGCAGATTCGCATGAAGAAGTCCTACAGTACGCCGCCCTTTTTCAGCGGAACCGGATGCAGCTCGCGCTTGAGCGTGGACGTGTGGCCGACTTCGCGTGGCCGCGTCCGCTTGTCCGTGAACGTCTTTTCGCCTTCCAGGTTCAGATCGAACGCGCCATCCGGCGACTGCCCGTTCTGCACCGGCGAAGTGCTGCCGGCCTCTAACCCGTCAATCTGCATCGAAGCCCGCTTCGCATTCGCCTTCGCGTCATCCATATTTCCGTAAAAGCTCATAGAGCCTCCTCGTAGTGACTACCGTAGCACATCTTTAAGGCACAGGGGTAGAAGGATTATCGCTCGACAACCACTTCCGAAAACGGGGACTCTGCATCAGGTGTTTCAACGTCGTCTTATAGGCCAGCAGCGGTGGAAACATCAGTTCCCACTTTGACGGTGGGCGACTGTAGAACTGGCCCTTCCCTTCCAGCATGGACTCCCGCGCCGCTTGCGGCGTGAGCGTTTTCTTCGCTGGCACTCCCGGCAAGGATGGGCGCTCGGGCATCGCTGGCGCTTTACCGCCGCCGCTAGGAACTTCTTTCAGCGCCTTGTGTAGTGCGCGAATCTTTCCCAACTGTTCTGGCTGCGCTCCCATGTTGCGGTAGCGCCCCAGATAGTCAACCGCTCGCGCCCCCGTCTCTCCGGTGATCGGCCCCAGTTTCGTGCTCGGGTCTTTTGCTTCCATGATCTTCCGCAACGGGGAGTCTCGGTCGGAGAATGTCTGCCGATACTGCTTCCAGTCGGCTTGCAGTTTGCGGTAATCCCGTAACGCGTCCGCGCCACCTTTCTTGGCAATGGATTTTGCGATGCTGCTGTCGAGGGATTCACCCACGGTCGCCAGCGCACGCGACACGTCACGCGGCAATTCGCCCCCGCCCATTTTACGGCCGATTTTTGTGTACAGTCTCCGCGCCACGTCGAGCGGAACATCCACCACTTCCGGTCCGCCTTCCTCAAATCCCTGAGCCTTTAGCCTCTCCCGCACTTCCGGCGAAGCCTTGCTCAAGAACTCTTTCATGCTCACGCCACCCTTGCCGCCAAACACCGCCGCCTGTGATAGCGGATCTTCCGCCGTAATCTCTCCCATGATCTGCTTAAAGATGGGGAGACTCTCTCCCGTCAGTATGTTGCTCTGCGCGTGATCAATCGCCTCGGCCACTCCATCCGTTTTTACGGGAGTGTTTTCCATTCGCCCACTGAACTCCTGCCATTTCTTGCCCTCGGATTCGTTCACCTTCTGCTCGATTTTCCCAACGTGCTCGCGTGCTGTGTCTGCCATCTCATTCATTCTCTGGTAGACGGGGCCATGCTTCGAGGTAAGGGCCTCCTGCTTAACTTTTGCGGCAGTTTCTTTTGCGGAAGCCTCAGCGCGTTTCTTGAGCGCGTCCGAAACCGCTCCGGCGTAACTCTCTTTTGCTTTTTCAACTTTCTCCAGTGCCTTTGCGTGGGCCGCATCTTCCTTCGTCGCCGCCTTTTTGGTGAATGACTCCACATCCTTTTCGCCAACGCCGAGTACATCCCGAACCGCAGCTTTGCCACTTACTTTGGAAACTTTCCCTGCACCCTCCGCTCCGCCCAAGATATTCGCCGCGCTCCCTACTACTTCTCCTGGCACTGGCGTGTGGAAAGATTCTCCCGGTTTATCAGGCAGCCCCAATCCGTGCGTCAGTCCAGACGCCATTGCGTTCAGCGGGTCAATGATGTGCGCGGGGTCTTTGAGCACGTTGCCGGCGTAATTCTTTAGGCCGCTGAACATCTCGCCGCCAATCTCTTTCACCTGCCCGACTGTGCCTCCACCTTTGTACGCCGAGCGAATCTTCTCCGAATCAAGGCCCATCCCAGTAGCCACATCCATGCCAAATTTATCCACACCCGTAGGCTTGGCGACGACGTTCCACTTCTTCCCATCCCATGTCCACTTCTGCCCTGTTTTCGGATCGGTGGCTTCGTAGGTTGGCGGCATCACTGCACCTGCTTAACGGTTGCTCCAGGCACCGGAGGAGGCGGGGGAGCCTCTTCGCCGCCAGCGCCCATGATGGAGTATGCCTTGTCCATCACTTCGCCCAAGTCGGCCTTGCCGTGGACGATCGCGTCACGGTTCTTTTCGATGTGCTCGATGGCCTTCTGGAAACTCTTTACGTCATCCTCTGCCGATTTAATGTCATCCTTCCCCGGCCCCGTGATCCAGTGATTCGACGCGGAAGTTTTCAGCGAGCGGAGAGACTGATTCGCCTGTGCAAGTTGCTGGCGCAAGGTTGTAACGGAGTCATTCACTTCCTTGTTCAGCTTCGTCGGGTCGGGCTTGAAAAGTTTCTCTGATTGCGCGTCCAACTTCATTCCTAGTTGTTTCATCATTATCATGTCATGGCGATTTGAGCGCTCCTCGGCAGAGCGTTCGCGCATCGTCTCCATCGTTTGATGGAACTGATTTTGAATCTGGTCACGCTGGCGGGTAAGCTTGTCTTTCAGTTCGATCTCTTCCTTTTGCTGCGCGGCTTTCTGTTCCGCTTCCTTTGCGCGTGCCTCTTCCTTCTTCGCTTCCGCGTCCGCCCGCCCTTCTTCCTTCTGCTGTTCAAGCAAAGCCGAAGCCGTTGTCTTGTCCAGCCCAGTCGTCGTTGTCGGCGCTTTCGCCTGAATCTCTTTCGCCATTCTCTCTTTCTCGTCCAGCGTCATTTGCAACTGCTGTTTCTGGCCGAGCACCTTCATAAACGTCTCTTTGAGTTTCTGTGCCGCCGTCTGCTTCTGCGCGTTCTGCTGGTCCTGCTGCTTCTGCTTTGCCGTAACTTTCTTCAGCGCCTCCCCATACACCGTAGTCTTTTCCGGGTTGAGCCAATCCTGATTCAGCGCCTTCGCCATGTTCTTGAGCTTCTTCGGATCGCCCAGCGTGGCGTCTACTTTCTTCTGTGCCGCTGCCACCGCTTGCTGGTCGCCGCCTTGCTGCGCGGTATAGAGTTCGTTCAGCGCCGATTGCAGATAGGTCCAGTCGCCTTCGGCCTGTAGCAGTTGCTTTTCCTTCTGCGCCTTCACGCCATCCTTGATGTTCGCTCCCAGCGTGGCAAGGAATCGCTGCGTACTCCATGCGTGCGGGTTGGCTGTGTTCATGCCGATGCTTCGCGCTGATTGCAACGACTCTCCGCCAGCGGGGATGGCAGCCGGCACAGCGGTATTCGCCACCTGCTTGCGCTGCGCGGCCTGCTTAATCATCTCGATAATTTGCTGCGCCTTCGCGTTAGGGTCGGACACCTGCGGAGGCAACCCAGGCACAGCACCGCCGCCGAATGTAGGAGTCGCAATCGGCGCCAACGGAGTTTGTGGCTGCTGTTCCTGTAGGTCCATTATGCCAATCCCGCAATCACGTCAAGGATGCTTCCAGCGGTCCCGCCAACTCCCGCCGCCGATGCCGCTCCCGCTCCTCCGCTAATCATCGGCAAAAGCCCGCTCAACGTATCCATAAAGCTCGGGCTGTTAGCCATACGCGAAGCGTTTGCGCTACCTGTGCCCATCAGCGTGCTAATGTAATTTTGGATGGACTGCTCGTACATCTGGGTTTCAAGCTGCCCTTCGTTCAACTGCACCTGCGAAAGATAATCGGCCTCGCCAATCTGCGCGCCGCTCCCGAATCGGTTCCCGCTGGTAGAAAATTGCTCCATCAGTGATTCCGTCCCGCGCTCGATTCCCGGTTGCAACGAAGCGAACAGGTTGTTGATGGCGTCCTGGTTGAACCCTGCCCCGCCCTGTAAGAATTGAAATAGCGCCGCCCCCATGCCCTTGCCGTAGGTGGAAATCAGATTCTTTTGTAGGTTTGAGAGTTGGGCGGGATTCATGTTGCTGATACCTGTCCCCGCACCTACCCCAGTACCTGTACCCGACCCTGTACCGCCACTTGGCAATAACCCCGTACCTCCGGGAACTAAACTCGTTGGTGAGTACCCGCCAGAGTTCGCCCCAAAAGTAGGCACCGCGCTACCCGGCGCGTAAGGATTGGATGCTGGCGCTCCAGCCGGCAGGTTCGTTGGGGGCAATGCGGGATTCTGTCCGCTACTCGAACCCGTGGAGGGTACAGACGATGTTCCCGCTCCCGTGCTGCCAGTCGGGTTGCGTCCAGGCAGCAGACTGCTCCAGTTAGAGTCCTGCATAGCGAGAACCGGATTGGAAACAGAAGCCATCTCAGTACCTCGAAGCTCCCACCATAATCTGCACCGGACTCAACCGCTTATCCCTCTCAGGTTGGAGTATACGCGCTGCAATTAGTCCGGGTCTACCTTCTTCTCCACCGCTTTGCTGATACTTCGGATCACCGTAGAGGATGTTATGGATGTACGTCGCTTGATCGTTCCAGCGAAACGCTAGTGCTCCTCGTTCCGCAGCGGCGTAGGCTACGATGTCATGCCACTCGGAAGGAACGCGAACAGGCGAAGCGGTAAGATTCTCGTCGTTGAACGGATGACGGACTTGGTACGGCAGGTAGGTGTTGTAGTTGCTACCCGGCTGACTGCCGAACCAGAACATATTCCCATAGCGAGTGTACTTGAACGGAACCCCCCCCGGTTGAAACAGCAAAGTCTGAATCGCTTTCGGGGTCAAATAGTCCATCGAATAGGCAGACACGTTACTGGTCGTCGCTACCAGGCCAACGGACACCGCTTGTCCCGGCGTGAGGAAGATTACCGGATCTTCCATTAGCGTCATGTCGTCGCCCTTGTTCAGAAACGAAGCGACGGGGTACATATAGTTGCTACCCTGATAACCGCGTCCAGGTCCAAGCGTTACCTGTGGACCGATGACGCGCAACTCTTCAAACGGCCAGTTTGCCGTAATCTCTTTTAGTGAATCCCGAATCCAAGCGGAAGGCCTCATCTCAGGATTCGCTTGCTGTTCTGTAACGTCCTGACGATTTTGCAGTGCTGCGGCAACTTTGTTGATTAAGGAGTTGACCGTAATGTTTGTTGCCGCTGGAGGAGGTGTGGGCATTTATTCACCCCGCCACATAGAGTTCGCACGTTGCTGAACCGCCAACGCCCGCTAGAGTCAGCGCGGTAAAGCCATTGTTTTTGCTTGCCCCGTAAAACAAAAATACATCACCAATCCCGATTTGAGATCCTACTGCACCACCGATGGTATAGGTTGGCGTGATGATGATTGGATTTGCTGCATCTCGATTCCTCACCCACAGAACGTAGCAGGTTGCGAGCGGAAGCGAAACAGCCCCAGCGGTTTTGAAATACTCATTGTAAAATTGCGCCGTTGCCCCAAACGGCAGGCTGCCGGGATTGAGGGGGACTAGCACCGGCGTGTTAGGCGCAAGATTGTCGTAACTGTAAAGCGTTGAGGTCAAGAGCAGGTTTATGTTCGGTGTGCTCATGCGAGGATCACCTTGTAGTGCGCTGATGCCGTGCTGCACCTGAGTGTAACAGTTGTTTTGGTCCAAGGGGTAGTAGGAGATCGTCCAATTAACCCGAGGTTGTCTGTGTCTTGACCTACGATAGTTAGCGGGATTCGGCCTAGCGAATGTTGAATCGTAAAGTCCGTGTTCGCAACTCCCGGCGTTGTTCCACTCGCTTTCCACACGTCGAGGTTGATGTCTCTGTCCGCATTATTCATCGTGGCCCCAAAGGACACGTTGCGCGCCAGCACTCGCGCATTTCGCTCACCCATTCGGGCCAAGTTGCGCGGAGATTCATCTACAACACTCTTTGATTGCGGTCGCATCAGTACACCGTAGTTTCCACGCGACCCTCGAGCCGCGCCTTCGTGATCGAAACTGGCCCTGCGTTCGCTGCCCGCTGCACCGAAAGTTGCAGATTGGCTGCTGTAAAATTCATGCCGAGAACAACCGTGCACAGTTTCCCGGTAGCATTGGCGGTACCTATTTGTATTGTAGCTGTGGCGCTTTTCGGGGTATCCGGCTGGAGCGCATCCGTCATGCCAACAACTCCGCTCAACGTCACCGTGATCGTCGCCACTCCTAAATCCCGGTAGGACAAAATCACGCGGCTTACCGTGGGAGTCCGCCCCTCAATCACGTCCTCTACTTTCCAGTTGTAGAAACTTCCGCTATTCGGGTCGTTGAAGTTCGTTGGGTCCAGCGTGTAAAAGCTGAAATTGAACCCGACATTTCCTGGAATAAGCAGCATGTTCAAGGGATTGCTCATCCCCCCATTCGACTGCCCAGGGATTCCTCCACCGCCTCCGCCACCAAACGTGTAATAGACTTGTAGCCCATAGGATGCCACGGAAGCCAGCACAGACTCCGCGGCGACATTCTCCACTCCCGTTTGAAATCCAAACGTGGGGTCATTGATGTTCGTCGGCGTAAGAGTCGCGCCCCAAAGGTCTGTCGGGCTTCCATAACTAAAAACCTTCGGAGAAGCTCTCCATTTCGTCGTATCGCTCTTTGCCGTTCCGATCACAACGCCGCTCAGCATAAGCTGGATGTCGAAAAATTCCAGAGCAAATCCCTGTCCTGCAAACGCCGATGCGCTGGCGATAACCCCATTTATCGTGGACCCTGCCGGAATCGCAAAACCGAAATTCAATCCTACGAGTGGCCCCGAAGTTGCGCCCGCGCCAAGATTGTCAGTCGCATATCCAATGCCCGTGATATTTCCGGGAGAAGTCCATCCTACCCCCGAACCGCTGCCCGCTGTTTGTGTACTATTCGGCATCGTCTCACACGTAATTCGGGGCGCAGGTTATTCCCGGAATCGCCAAGTCCCACGTCGCCCAGTTCTTGTCCTCGAACGAATAAACGTATTTTCTTACAAATGTCCCTAGTGGGATAAGAATTACATAAGTCAAGTAAACATAGCCCAGCACGTACCCCGGAAGGATGTTGGCAAAAGGCGTTGATGTAGCACTCGCCAGGTCCGCCATAATCGCATCACGCGCCGTTCCCCCAATCGGCTGCGCGTTTGTAACGCTTAGGCTGTACACGTTGTCCTGTGAGATGAAAATCGCGGTCGGCCCGTACTGCGCGATAGACCACGGGTACACGTTGCCGATACCGTGCTCGCTGGCCCACATGTGATCGAACTCCCACGGCGTAACCGCGCTGCCGGTAGGCGTCATCTGTGTTATTCCAAAATTGCGGAACACGTATCCGGCTATTCCCAGCATCGCCAATCCGGTAATCTGGTCCGAAACGTCAAGGAAAGGATTGAATCCCGCGCTGGTATTCTGCGTCGGGTCCCACTGTAGCGGCAGACCGTTAGCGGACCACCAGATCATATTCGGGAAGTTGTAAATCACTCCCGTTCCCTGGTCCTTCACGCTCACGTTCGCAAGGATGATCTGGTTGTTCAGTTCTGCCAGGTAGCCGGCGCCAATCGCCAGCGGCCCGGTCATCGTCGGTCCACCCGGCAACCCTCCGCCAACGGTGGGAGAATCCGTCCTTGAAATTCCTGCTATTGAATTGGAAACGGAAGCATCACTGAACGCCTGTGTAAATACGGGCGTCGCGGCCAGTCCATCCCAGTACCCGACAAACGGCGTGGTCGTAGGAGGATGTCCCCCACCTCCACCGCTAATGTTCCCGTGCGGCGACCCTTGGATGAATCCTATGGCCGTGTAATACATGATGTTCGCAAACGCTTTGTAGCTAACCGGGTTGGTTTCCAAATTCCCCGGTCCAGAAGGCCCGACAACCACCCACGGGAAAGCGGGAAGCAGTGCTGCACTGTACTGGTAGAGGTCCGGTCCAGCCCACGCAACCGTGTGGTAATTTCCATTGACATCGAGAAACGTGGAAACCCCGAGCGGCCACGATGTCAGCGATCCGCCTATTTGAAATGGTTGAATCAACTGCGGACGCGAGCGAATCTCCGAGTTGCGAAGCATGAAGTTGTTAAAGGAAGGGGAAGCCTTGTCGGAGATGAGTGTTTCTGGATGCTGAACGTCTAGACCCTGATATGGGCCTTCGTACTCGATAGAAAAGGTTCCGTCGCCTTTGATGGAGATCGCCACATCATGTCCTCAGATAGAAACCTGCAATACACCGCTACCAAGTGTGTTCAGAACAAGCCCATTTATCGGGAAGGCCTTCATGTACGTTAGACTTCCCCCAGCGGCCGCCGATTGTGGATTCCAAACTGTCCTGCCCACGACATCTGTAACCAATAACACTGTCGAAGCTGCGGGGTTGTCCCAGAGCATTTGCGTCACGTCAATCAGTTGCGCGAGTTGCGGGAAGAGGATCGAGAGTACGTTTCCCTGCGCTCCAGCGTTAGCAAGTGAAGAACGCCAGTCCTCAATGCGAACCGTGAACGTGTTCACGTCAATCACGGACTCAATCCGGTACGCTCCCGCCCATCCAGATACCGAGGGGTTCTGAATCGAGATGTAGTCATTGACAGCGTGGCCGTGCAGGGCAGCCACAACTGTTGCAGACCGTGCTCCGTTGCGCGTGATCGACGTAATCGCAATCGAAGTGGATTGGTCTGCTGGAACGAAGGACCAGGGGTTGCCACGAATATCGGCCATCAGTACACCCCGCTGGAAGCTGGTAGAGTCGGCAGTTGCGTGCCGGGGTCAACCGGATGAATCAATTTCGGGTCAGGCACAAGTTCCTGCCGGTCGCGTGATGCTTCTATTGCCCAGTTGAACTCAAGTGCGCCGTTGATGGAACCGTCCTTGCACGTATCGCTGCAAACCAGAAGGCCGTCGTCCCACTCCATCAAGGAAATGGGCATCTTGCGGTTGCAGCGCTGACACGTAAAATACGTGTAGTCCATGTAGCCGCGCCAAATCACTAGGCACCAGCTTTCGGCGGAAATGACTTAATGGGATTCTTCACTCCGGGCAGTTGTGGTGTATACGTCTGCCCCAGCTTTCCCGTGGCAACGGGTTTTACTTTTTTTACATCCGGTAGGTCGCCAGATGTTAGCGAATAGGTGTCGGTTACGCCGAGCCTTGAAAAGTGCTGAAAAATCATCCAATCAGAAGCGGCTTGCACAGTAGGGAAGTCTCCCGCAGTATTGCAGGAGCATTGGACGTGAACAGGCTGGCCGAATCCTGATGGATTAGTTGTGATAACCGCCGAATGGTCCATGCTTCCCCCACCTCAGAGCAGCGCGTACAGATTATACAGCATGTACAAATTCACTGTCCCGTTGCCAATCGTAAGAGTTGGCGTGGTTCCGCCAAGTTTTACTTCAAGGCCCAGGTTGACGCAATTCGTTAGCGCAGTAGGCGTAATCAAAATAGTTCCCACGCTCGCTACCGTGTTTACGGCCTGATCCACGAGCCCTGTCGGAGACAGGGAAATCAGGTTTCCCGTTTTCCCTGTGTACTCAATCTGGATGACTGGAGTTGTTCCGCCAATGGTGTACGCTGTCCCGCCAAACACGTACTCCAAGGTTAGCGTGGTTGGTACATACAAATATCCGCGAGGAGGAACGAGGTAGCTTGGCAGACCTGCCACGATGGGCGGGGCAACTAACTGCACGGCGGTTGTGTTCAACGCGAGCAACTGCGCGCTGGTAAGCTGGTACACCACCGCCATGTCGGATGACACGCCCATCTGGGCCGTACCGTTCGGAGCCTCGTTCAACTGGAACTGGTCCCAGAACGTCCCCAGTACTTCGGGCGAAACGCCAAGCGTCTGATTTTGGAACGGCAGTGGGGGCATTGTTGGCCCCTCCTTTTCTAAGGCCCGTAGCTGAAAAAAGTACCTCTCCAGGTGAGCGGGACCACGGAGAATCGCTGTGTTGACTTGAACAGCAGAACCTCCGTCTTAAAATCGTCATCCGTCGAAGCCATCAGCGGCTCTCTGTCGTAAAAGTTTAATTGATGGCCATCTTTGTCTGCGATCAGGCCCCAACCGTTCGGGGAAGTCAGGTAGTTGAGTTCCAACCCCTGCAAGTTTTCCGCGATCACCCAGTTCAGTTCGTTGTTGCTCGAACCCGGCACGCCCGGAGATCCCAGAAGTTCGCGCACGTTGCGGCGCTGCTGGACGGTGTGGACCAAGTGCCTCGGCTTGACGTGTGCCGGGATGCCGCGGTCATCCGGCTGCAACGCGAACATCGTGATTGCCTGTTGCAACGAAGTCATGGTGAGGTCTGAATCCGGCGACGGCCGGTTCGGATAGGTGCCGGCAGAGTTGATGATGGTGGAAATGTTTGGTGCAATCGCGGTGGCCGATACCCCGCCCATTAGCGGCTGCGCTGTGTTGAACAGCGATACGCCGTTGGTGGTCGTGATGGTTGCGCCAAGGTTGAACAGCGACGCAGCCACCGCTTCACGCGAGAACAGAGCAGACTTTGCGTGCGCCTTCGGCACGTTGCGAATCAGGCCGTACTTGTCGTCCGCAACCAGTTGCCGTGTAGCCTCGGTGAGCAGCCCGTACTGGATGTGAACTGCCTTCTTCGTGCCGCCCTGCAAGATGCCGTCCGCCTGCGGAGGCGTGCCTTCCTGCATGATCGGCATCGGCCCGGTGCCAGAGAGTTCGTAGAGGATTTCGTAGGCATCCTCGCTCGTCATCTCGTTCAGGTAATGCGTGTACTGCGGCGCATGTTCCTTGAGGTCGGTTGCCTGCCAGAAAATGTGACGTAACCCAGGAGCCAGAAGTGGCGGGAAGAGGTTCCTGGACATGAGGTTATTCGGCATTCAAGCCTCCAGACAAAGACATATTTGTGGTATGATACGAGCCATGCCACTCAAAGACGCTGAAGCACGCAAAGAATATAATCGGCAGTACAATCTTAAAAACAAAGAGCGCATTGCCGCTCAGCAACGCGAGTACCGCCAAGCTAATCCCGAGAAAATATATGAACGGAACAAGCAATACGTTGAGAACAACCGAGACAAGTTCCGCGAGTGGACGAAGAAAGCCAACCGTAAATGGCGAGCGAATCATCCAGGGGAAATGGAAAAGCATGTCCAGCGCTACTTTGCGAAAAATCCCGGCAGGCTCCGGTGTAAAACGGCGGTTTACTTGGCTGTCAAAAGTGGGAAGTTGGTTCGCCCTGACCACTGCGTTCTCTGCGGTCGTCCGTGTAAACCCCATGCCCACCATGACGACTATGAGAAGCCGTTGGAAGTGGTCTGGTTGTGTTCGCCGTGTCATAAACTTGCCGATCAAAAACGCGCCTCCCGCGACTACGCGAAGATCGAAACGTCAGGGTAGAGGAACGTGAACAAAACGTGTCCACCTACGGTGCCGACCGGATCAAGTGGGTCCAGTGCTACGATTGTTAGAACGGCATTCACACCCGTCTTTCCTGCGTCTACGTACCAGAAATTGTTTCCGGTGTCCTTCGTCATGCCGAGTTGCGTCCCGACAATGTTATTCGCAGTAGCGGTCGGGTTGTTCGTCGTGCCGTACTTTGCACGAAACACCGTCGTCGGTGATGCGATGAAAAAGTAACTGAACCCGTCTGTAATCGGAACCATCGGCGGGGTGATAACAGCAAGCGATTGATTCGCGTTTGCCGCAAAACTTCCGATGGAAGAACCAGGCCCAAGGATTGGGGAGAATCCCGAAGGTGCGCCCGCGCCAGTGGTTCCCAAGTTCTGCGCGTTCTGGGCAGCGATGCCTGCGATCAATCCGCCAGCGCCAACCGTCGCGTTCCAAATCTGTACGCCACCGTCGCCAGCGGCCAGCATCACTGGCATACCGTAAAGGAAAACTTGACCCGCTTCTTCAACGATGGCCTTCATGGGGAAGGAAATTGCGCCGCCGAGGTCAAGCTGTGGCTCAATCGCATCTGCAAAGTTTCCGGCCATGTCTTCGTCTCCTTATTCCTGCGCCGCTTGGTGCGTCGTCTGCGCCAAAACGGAATTTCCAGAATTTGCCCTGCGCCGCTCACTCGTAATCGCAGCGGGGTCCAACTCTTCGGTCCTCATGCCTGGAATCAGATTCTGTGCAGACATGGGCTTTCCGTCCATACCGAACGGTTGTGGATACGCCAACTGGTACGCGGCGATATTCTGCGCCTTCCGACTCTCGCGCCACTTCCGCATGGGGAGCTTCATAAGGCGGCGGTCGCCAGAGCGAATCTCGTCCGAGAATCCTTTCCCGTCCTTCGACTGCTTCTTGCTGTCACGTCCCATCACGGTATCTTCGCTCGCCATGCGGACATCGTCGGTCGTTGCGAATTGCCAGCCAGCCCATTTCAATCCTTCCACGCGCTCATGGAAGGGAGTGGCGCCATTGCGATCTTCTGCCCAGTGGTAGTGGTAATCGGAATTGAGAATCGCTTCGACTTTCCCGGAAATCGGCGGGGAAATGTTGCGGGCGGTGATACTTGAGTCCATCAGGTCGCGTAACTCTTCCGGCCACGCCTCGATGTTCTTGCCGTGAGTCTCAATCAGTTCGCGCTGCAATGCTTTCGGAAGATTGTAGCCAGTGCTCATGCCAGCCCGCCTTGCTGCTTAACCCATTCGGCAAATTGCTTGGGGTCAATGCGAAGTTTCCGCAGTTGCTCTGAAGCTGACATCGGAGCGCGGTCGGGATTGCGCGGGTCAATCCAGGTCAAGTCGGGGTCGCTGAAAGGCGAGTCGTCCCCTCCTGTGCTTGCGGCGGCATCTTCGAGAAAGAATTTTCCGGTGTTGGAATCCTGTTTCAATCCGCCCTTCCTTGCTTCCTGCCCGATGACGAGTGTTACCGCGTTCCGGCATCGGTCGGCGTAATTCGCTTTGGATTTTTCATCGAAGGGAATTCCGTTGATTACTTCGCGGAAACGCGGAACCAAGCTCGGCCACTGGTCGCGCACTTCGCGGATCACGTCCTCTTCCGTCACTCGCGCATTGGTGAGCACGTTCAGGACGAATGCTTTTTTTGTTTCGAGGGCTTGCTTTTCTTCGGGGGTGAGGTTGCCTTCGGCTTCGCGTGCGTTGCGCTGTTGCTCTTCGTTGAGGCCGCGCTTTGCCTCTTCTTCCATCGCGTTCCACTTCGTTGAAATCGTTTCGACTTGATCGCGGATTGGCTTTACAACTGCTTCGATGACGGGTCCGAGTTTCTCAACCAACAAGTCCGCTTCTGACTTCGTTTGCGTCCCGTCGCCTTCCGCTGGTTTCTTGTTCCAAAGTCCCATGACTATCAGTACTCCTTAATGGGACTACGATACTAGTACTAGCGGGGGGCTTGTCAAGCTTTTCTTTTGCCATTGCCTTCTCTTGGGAAAGCAGGAACCTCCTCCACCAGTGTTCGGACACGATGTAGAGTTCTTCGGTGCAGAGACGCAAGCAAACGGGGTGCGCCATTATTTGTTCTCCTTCCACTCTCGATACTCTTCTGCCAAGCCGATCAAATCCTCGAACGCTGAAATCTTCCCGCGCAAAAAGTTTTGCTCCGCAACATCCACTTCGCTCCGTGGGACTCCGTGCGTGATCTCATAACTGTGGGCCTGCACCTTGTCCCGAAGGTCCGCCAGCAGCACCGCCCACTCCTGCCCCTGGACCAGCACCTCCACCGCTTGCTCGCTGCCGAACAAGTTCGGCCATCTTTTGGATGTCGAGGGGTCCGTTGCCGCCAGCAGCGGGTGCTCCGGGTTCTTGCGTTTTGGCATTTTTCACGAACTCCTCAATCTCTTTCAAATCCGGGATAAATTCCTGTGGCTGCTCGGAAATCTGGAACTGCCGCACAATTTCCTGCATCAACAAAGTTTTCGAGATGATTACTGACAGCAGCCATTTTTTGTACGGGTCGGGAACTGTCGCGCTCATCAACGCCTGAATCTGTGTACTGGTTTCCTTGATGTATCCGCTCACCGCCTGGTTAAGAATAATCAGGTTTTGCTTTGTGATCTCCCGGTTCATGCTCGCCGTGGCTGCACGAAGGGAAATTTTCAGGTCGCGGCTCAGGTGATCCGCCAGCGCCGAAGTCAGGAGTTTTTCGCTCAGGCCGGCCACTCGCGCCTTGCTTCCCAATCCCATGAATCCGTAGAAGTCCACCACCTGCCCGATGAGCTTTACGTGTGAGTGGCGGAAGTCGGATGTCCGGTGATCGTTGCGGGAGTTTCCGTCCTGCATCGTGGAGAGCGTGGCCATCGCGCCGTACTGCCCCTTTTTGTTCGTTCCCCCAGCGCCGCTACCCCGAATGGCCGGGTCAATCCCCGCCCGCATCTTCGCTTGCTGCACCATCATCTCTTCGTTTTGCAGCGATAATCCTGTAACCGCAGCGTCCGCCATCTGGAAGTGCTCGAAAGTTCCCTTCTTCGCCGGAATGAACATCCCCGGCCACAGCGTAAAGTTGCGGTCAATCGTCTTGTTCTGATTGTCCAGCGTGTTCACGCCCAACATTCCGTAAGTGATGGCATCGTTCCGCTGATTCTTGGCCGTGGATATTTCTTCTTGGAATCCCTTTAGCATTGAAGCGAATCCCTTGCCCTTGATGGATAGCCGCGTTTCGATGATTGGTACGCGATTCTTCGGGATGAAGTTGAACACACAGTTCAGCATCGTTTTCGAGTGTTGGTGAAACCAGCAAATCAGCCGATACTTTTTCTGATTGTGCCACCACGAGAAATAGCACTCGTAGATGTCCCACTCGGCCATCGTGTTATCTTGCGAGTCCTGCAATCCCTTTTTCTGATTCTCTCGCCGCTTGATGTCGGATGGTCCGAAGCGGTCAGGGTTGCCGAGGATTGCTTTTATCTTTTCAGGAGCAAAGTGCCCCTTATGTCCGCGCTCCATGAGCTTCCGCTTTTTCAGCGTGCAGCGCCGGATGATGGGATCGTTGTCCTCGAACGGAATATCCGGGTTGTCTATCAGGATGTCCTCGAAGGCCAGGTTGATTACCTTCGGTCCAGCATAGAGCGTCTCGCTTTCAAATGCTGACTTACCCTTTGTTCCATTCTCACTTGGCGGTTCGTACCCGGCGAACACTGCTTCAATACGTTCTTCTGGCGCAACACACACCCGAGCTTTCCCGAGTCCCGCTGAGTCCGTGAACCACTCGTTCTCTCGCGTATACAGGTCCAACTCTTGTGGCTCGTAAGCAACGTAGTCAATGAAACTTTCGAGAGTCTTTGCCTTCTGAGAATTCTCCCTTGCCTCTTCTTGACTGTCGGTAGCCGTGAAGTAGCGAAAGTTTGTTACTGGAGAGGTTCCCCAAATCAGTTGAAGTACGCGGGCCGACAAATCATCAACCGCTTCGGCGGCCAGAGGGTGAACGAGGTTTGAGCAATTCGGGAAGGGCCAGCTCTTATTCTTGTCTCGCGGCTCCGCGTCCAGGATGCGCCGCAACTCGGAAATCTCTTTTTCGTGTACCCGCTTCCACTTCGCTTCCAGCGCCTCAATCTGCTTGTGAATCCACTTCTCGATGGCTTCTTTGGTTTCAGTGGGGAAGGAAACAGGTCGCGGCTCGAAACTGCGTGGCTGGCGTTCGGAGATCGTAGCGGAAGGTGTCGCCATGCGAGGATAGTACCTCAGTAACCCCCTGCCCCGCTACCCCGATTTTGGAACGCTTCCTGTTGCTCTTGCAGAAATTTATCCGCTCCATGCACCACGTCAATCGTGGCCGTGAAGTCCCCGAGAACCGCGAGTGTATCCACCGCGCCGCCCGGATACATGCCCAGTTGGGTGAAGAATTTCTTCTGGCTTTCGTGCGCCCACACTTGCTTGCCGCGCACCAGCGGCTCCAGCGCCTCAATCTTGTTTTTTGTCCCTGTTTGCGAATCGTCGTCCGGGAATGTGTTCACGGTCAGCCGCGTTGCTCTCGGCTCCAGCCGGTCACGCTGCTTGATGTAGAAGTCCAGCAGTTCCGCCGACCGCTCGCCCATCCAAAACGAATCCAGTTTCCACCGCTTCGCTGTCTTGTAAATCTCTTCCACCAAATCGGAATACTTGGAATCTTCGGCGTAGAGGGACATCAGATAGATTCGCGCCGTCTCCACGTCATAGCCGACCACCCAGATTACGTGTTCCTTCCGGTTGACCGATTTCGCATCGTTCGCCCCAACGATCATTCGGAGAATCAATCCTCCCGGTTGGAAGTCGTTGAGCACTTCTCCGTCGTACACTTTATGCTGCAAAAGCAAAATATTTCGCAGGTCGTCCAGTTTCAGTTCTGGCCGAGATTGCTTGAACTTAAACTTCCGCAACCACTCGGGATCGAACAGGCGCTCGCCGGGTAGGACGTGCTGGCAGCGGTAGAAGTGTTCGTAGTCGCCTTTCGTGCCGCTCGCATCCAGGCGTAGTTTTTCCTTGTGCAGCAACTCCATCGTCCACTCGGACGGAAGAATCGGCTGCCCTGCCGGATGCAGCTTGCAGCATCCTCCTTCGGCATCGTGCGTCTCGAACGAAAAGTCGGGAAGCTCTGCGCGAATCCATGCGTTGATGTCGGCGTGGCACCACGGGTTTCCGATTACAAGTTGGCGGCGGTCTTTCTTCACCTGGGGGTCGTAGCGCGTTCCGACTTGCTGAAACCAACTGATAGTTTCCTGCGCTACCTTGCCGTCGCCGCGAAGCACCGACACCTGCGCTTCGCGTCCAAAAATGTCGTCGCAGATCACGCCTTTAACGTGGATGCCCTGCAACGTCTGCCCCACGCCGCGATACTCAAATGTGCCCGTGGACGCATCGGCCCCCGGCAACCGCTTCTGGTATTTTGTGGCGTTATTCCAGATACACTCTTTGTCGGGAATGATTTCGCGGAACACATTTCGGAACACGTCGTTGTGCTCGTACACCGCGTCCACGTCGCGGCCAATCGCCGTCGCCTGTCCTGCAATTTCGTGGCACACCAGCGTCCGCATATTTTGATCGTGCATCGCCTTCATGTAACGAATCCACGCATCGCCGTAGCCGAGTTTCCGCATGTTCTCCTCGTCAATCATCGTGAACGGGAGCGCCCAAAAAATGGAAAGAGCGATACCAAGTCGAGTTTTGAAATGCGACATCGGAACTTCCATGACGAGGAACAAGTGTTGGTTCTCTAAACTCTTGCAGAGATGGGTGTGGAGCGTGGACAGGCGGGTGTAGTTGAGGACGTGCTTTGCGAACCAGTACAGGCTACCGAGCGAGTTCAAACGTATCGCTCGAAAGTGGCCGTCGTAGTCAGAGTCTACAGTGGGGACCGGAATGACTTTCCAGCGAGGCATTAGTAATCCCAGGATGGGTCAGCGAGAGCATGTTTCGCTCGTAGATAGTCAAGAAAATACTCTACTGCTTCACGCCAAGTTGGGAAGTAGAAAAACATTGGAACGTGGGCTGGTTGAAAAATCCAGTGGTCAGCATGTTTGTAGATTCTGGGTTTCATGAAGTTATCGTACTCTCTCATCTCTACGCCACCGTCTGATTTTTCAACCAGATTTGGTACTCATCCTCAACAATCTTTGGTATGAGGTCCTCAGAATAAAATGGGGAAATAGCGCCCCTCAAGCAAATGGTCCACGCTTTCAGGACTGAAAACAATCTCTCTCTGTATTTAAATGGAAGGCTTTCATTTAGGAGGGCTTGATAAATACTGGCACTCCCTTTCGCGTACTTACGCAGGGATTTTTCAACGGCCAGTTTGTTCTTAATCGTTTGATCGTCCATCACGCCACCGTATGCAACGCCGCGCTGCGCTTCACCTGATTCTGTTCCAACGCTCCCACCATGCGCGACAAAATTTCTCCATCCCGCAAGATTACCAGTGTCACCTTGACGACTTTGTTTTTCTGGTCCACGCCTTCCAGGTCGTAAGCGTGTCCTGCAAATGACGGATAGATGCACTTGTCGCCACGCTTCCACGCATACTTCACTTCTGGTCCGATGCTAACAATCGTTCCGGTTGTCGGGCGTCCCTTGTCTTTCTCGGGTATTACAATGGCGCCGCCTTTGCCGCCGCAATCAGGGCAGATGCGCCAGCCTTCGCCGTCACAATCAGAGCACTTCACGGTGAGCGAGGCGTTTCCTGCCTTTAGCCTTCGGCCGCTTCCCTTGCACTCTTCGCAGGAGATCGTGGATACTTCTTTGCCATTCACTGTGCGCTTGCCTTCGTCCAAGCAAGTCTTGCACTCGAATCCGGAGCGGTAGTCGTCCTGTAAAATTATTAGGCGATCTGCGTGGGCCTCGAATCCAGCCGCGCCAACCCAGATTATATTTTCACTGAAGTTTGTTGCGATGTCCGGCATTTCTCTCCCCTTACATCTTGATCGAAGATTCTACCAACGCGGTAACTTGATTCTTCATGTCTAGGCGAGCAACAAACGGTTGCGGCTGTCCCGGATGGCCTGCAAGCGGAAGAGTTACTTGCAGCACCAACACATCTGCGGTCAGTTGTGGCTGACCGTTCTTTTGCGTAGGGTTGGCAATACCCAGTGACAGCCCACCGTTCTGAACTTTCACGATCACGCCAGAGAACCATTCGGTTCCGTACTTCACCATCACGCAGTCTCCCGCCGCTAATTCATTGTTGAGCATATCTCGCACTAGCTTACCTCTTTCTCGATGGTAACATTCTGCGCCCCGCTAACATAGAACACAGCGATGGTTTTACCGTCTCGCACGATTTTCAGCATATGGGGATCGTCTACCAAGTCGCCACCCATAAGCTCAGGCTTGTCCAGCTTTTTCCCGCATGCCCACCCCTCACCCGATACGCGGCCTACTTCGGAGCCGTCTACGCGGATAACGAAAGTATCGCTCACAACGTCCGCGCATTCTCGCGGTAGTAAGCATCGCGTAGCAAATCTTCGTACTCTAAAGTGGAGAGCAATTTCTTCCATGCTTCGGGTAGTTCGCGCAGGGCCTTGTAGGAGAGTTGGCGTAGTTTGCTCAAGTCTTTCTGGTGCCCCTCAAACACGGAGCGAAGCAACCGCTCGCCGTCTGGCTCTTTCAGAATATCGCTAATCCCGTTGTCGCCGTTCATTTGCTCACCTTCGCCCCGCGCCCGCCGCCGCGCCTTTTCGTACCACGCGATACTGTGGCGCACACATTCTTTGTAGTTGCCGATCCACGATGTCGAGGCGTAATCGGAGAGACTTCAAATCTTGCGCGTGGTCTGGGTCATGCGAGGAAGCCAAGCGTAACGCTTCCTTCGCAATCTTCTCCAACTTTTTGAACTGCATCGTTCCGATTGGCCTCACTTGTTCACCTTTACTTTCGCGCCGCCGCCGTTCTTCGCCGCAAGCGCGGATTCCCCGGCCACTTTCTCCATCGCCGCAGCTTTAAGATATGCAGACAGCGGAATCAGTCCCGCCGCCTGCTTAATCTTCGCGTGCTCCGCTGGTGTGACAATTACTGAAATCCTCATGTTGTGCAGCGTAGCGCACCTGTGGTATCTTGTCAAGCATGAAAGTTAAACCAACCCTAGAGGTTCACATCTGCGGTTTGAAGTCGCGTGACCCGAAGTTCTTAGCTGCTTTGGCGGCGATGTTCAAGGCGGCGCACAAGCAATTTGCAAAGGTTGAAGTTTGCGGAATGTGCGGCGATTTTTTGGATGCAAAAGGATATTGTTCTTCTTGTGACGCGAAGGCTAAATGACATGCAAAGAGTCTTTGGGTACAGCACGGGTAAGGATTCCACGGCGCTGATTCTGTGGGGAAAAGAGCAGTTCCCTGCGGAAGAAATAACCGTGATTACGAACGACACAATTTGGGAACATGAACTCGTCTACGGGTACTTGGCAGAAATGCGAGACGATCTTTTGAAAGGGTTGCGCTTTGAACTCTTGCCATCAATGGGAATGGAAAAGTTGGTGGAGATTAAACATCGCGTGCCTTCGGCGAAGGCACGCTTCTGCACCGAGAATCTAAAAGTAAAACCAACTATTGAGTTTCTGAAAACAATTAACGATGAGTACGAACTGTACGATGGAAAACGTAGAGATGAAAGCGATTCTCGCTCCCAGCTTCCAGAACGCGAGTGGTCCGATCACTACGACTGCTGGGTGAATCACCCTCTTGCAAATTGGACAGTTGAACAGGTTTTCGCTATCGCCGCCAAGTACAACATAAAACCTAATCCTCTGTATCTGTTGAACGCTGGAAGAGTTGGGTGTTTCCCCTGTGTGCTCATAAATCACCGCGAGCTAAAATCGTTTTTGCTTCATCCAGTTCTTGGACCGGAAGTTCGCCGGCGAATTAAACGCCTCGAAGAAATTTGCGGGAGAAGTTTCTTCCCGCCAAACTATATCCCCAAGCGGTATATGACTGGGCGCGACCCTAAAACCGGGAAAGTTTTTCCGTGGTCAGATGATGTATTCACTTACTTGGATATGAAAACTCTGGCCGAGTTGCCGTGGGAGGAATCGAAGAGTTGCATGAGTATCTACAATCTCTGTGAGAGGTGAAAATGAAAGTAACGCGAGAATTTATTATGAACCACCGAACTAAGCGCGGAGCGTGGACCCGCGACCAACTCGCGTGCCTCGGAATTTCGTGGCCGCCCGAGAAGGGATGGATAAAGCGCGTCGAGGGGCTGATGATACCAGACGCGGACGCAGAAAGATTCATCGCTTTGGGGATTAAATACGATCTTTGGCGTTCCCAGGCAAAACCAAAAACCGTGTCAAGTGAAAAGTGAATGGTTTATGAAAATAGTTATAGCCTTTTCCTTACAGTACTGTCGTGTTTACCACGCAGTACCGACAAAATTTGTCACTCGCAAGGCGTTGAAAATAAAGAATGTGACAAAAAGTGTCAGTACTGGTGTGACAGAAAGTGTCACATAGTGACAAAAAATGTCGTCGGCGTCGTGGCAAAACCCGTGCTATCTTCTGTGTGTGGTTGTAAGGGTAATTCCCACCAAACCAAATCTGCGAACGAACGTGAGCAGTACCCTACCTGAACTAAGAGTGAACTCCAACTAGTTATAGATTGGTTAACAGTAGCAGAAAGTGAGTCGATCCACTGTTGGTTTAGTAGTTACTGCAATCTTATCCTTACAGTACTAGACGTAAAGTGTCAGTACCAGACAAAAAGTGTCAACCGAAGGTTGACACTTTTTG
>Ga0210401_10000470_pt1 | contig 49773 bp, 44 predicted proteins | sample IncBWH32MmetaG_FD_150866 | JGI IMG/M metagenome (GOLD analysis project Ga0210401, IMG submission 150866) | Forest soil microbial communities from Barre Woods Harvard Forest LTER site, Petersham, Massachusetts, United States - Inc-BW-H-32-M | ecosystem: Environmental > Terrestrial > Soil >...
CGGGTTGCCGATAGCGCAGAAGGCGAAGAGTTTGCCGAGTGCGGACGGGGCGACATTTCCGCCGATTTGCCCGTCGGTGAAGCTGTGGATGGCATCGAGCTTCGGCCGGGCGTAGAAAATCGGAGCATCGGTTTCACGTTGGATGGCGGATTCGATCGCTGGGGCATGGCTGCTGCGAGTGATTACTACGATATCCGCGCGTACGAGCGCTGAACGCGCTTCGCGCAGGCGTCCAGCGGGAAGCAAGCGGCCGCCGCCGAATGGGTTGGTCGCGTCAATCAGGACAATATTCACATCGCGCGCTAGTTGCAAATGCTGAAAGCCGTCGTCGAGAACGAACCAATTCACGCCGCGCTTCGCGAGTTGGCCACCGCTGGCGTAGCGATCCGGGCCAATGCCGAAGGCTACACGATCCCCCAGCCGCGATCGCAACATGCGCACTTCGTCGCTGGTTGAACCGCCGAACGCTGGCTCGTTTTTCTTGCTTGATTCGCTCGGACGACCGCGATATCCGCGAGTTAGGATGCCGACGCTTTTGCCTTCGGAGGCCAAGCGCTCGGCAATCCAGAGAACCATGGGAGTTTTGCCGGTGCCGCCTACCGTGAGATTGCCGACGCTGACTACTGTGCCATCCAGACGCCGCGGCCTGAGGATGCCTTGGCGATAGGCTCGGGCGCGAAGGTGCGTGACCGCGCCATACACGAGTGAAAACGGCCAGAGTACGATTTCAGCGAGCGTCACGCGGCGTTTCCCTTGGCGGATTCGTTCAATATCCCAGCGATGCGATCAAGAGAGCGCTCGGTGGCGCCGCGATTGCGTTCGGAAATCGCGCGCGCGGATTTGCCCATACGTTCGCGCATCTTGTCGTCCTGGATGAGGCGAATCCACACTTTCCCGAGCCCCTGCCCCGATGTGACTTGCACGCCAGCGTGGGCGTCGAGGAATTGGTCCGCCATGTCGCGGAAGTTTTCCATGGAGGCGCCGAATACTGGCGGGCGCGCGAACCACGCCGGCTCGAGGATGTTGTGGCCACCCGCCACAATGAGCGAGCCGCCGACGAACGTGGCATCCGCAAGCGAATACAACCCGGCCAGTTCGCCGATCGAATCGAGTAGCACGACATCCGCATCGTCGTCGAGAGATGCGGATGAATCCAATTGGCTGCGGCGCACCACTTTCCAGCCGCCCGCCGCGACAATCTCCGCAGCGGCATCGAATTGCGCGGGCTTGCGCGGAGCGAGGATCAGCAGCGTACGACGCCACTGGCGCTGCACGAGATCGTACGCCGCGAGAACGGCGTCCTCTTCTCCGGCAACAACGCTGCCCGCGACGAGAACAGGCCAGCGTTCCTGGCGGCGGATCTCCTGCTCGAGCCATGTGCCGAAGCGGCCGATGGCGGGCGGTTCGGCGTCATATTTCAAGTTGCCAGTGACTTCAATGCGATCTGGATCGGCGCCCATGGCGAGGAGGCGCACGGAATCCTCGGGTGTTTGCGCGAGGAACAGTTCAGGGTCGCGCATGGTACGCGCGAAAAATGCTCCAACGAGAAATTCCCAGCGCTTGAATCGCGCGAAGGATTTTTCCGAGATGCGCGCGTTGGCGAAGATCACCGGGACTCCTGCGCGGTGGGCTTCGCGCAGAAAATTCGGCCAGATTTCGGTTTCCATGATGATTACGAGCGCAGGCTGGATCGCGCGTAGCGCGCGGCGAACCGGCACGACCCAGTCGAGCGGAAAGTAGAAGATGCCGTCGGCAGATGGCAGTCGCTCGCGCGCGAGGCGCTGGCCGGTTTCCGTGGTGGTGGATACAAAGATTGCGCGTCTCGGAAAACCTTGTCGCAGGCTTTCGATGAGAGGCTTGGCGGCCAGCACTTCGCCTACCGACACGGCATGAATCCACACTGGGCCGGCACCGGGATGCGTCGCGCTTGCGTTTGCGGCAGCTTGGGCGGCAATTTCGGGCGGCAGGATGCCTAGTCGTTCGCGAAGGGCACGCGAAGGCTCTCCTGCACGCCAGCCGCGCAGGGCGAAATACGGAGCGAGGATAAACATTCCCGCAGCCGTCAGGATGCGATAAAAGAAATACATTCGGAAGGTGTCGCGCGCTCCGAAAGGAGTTTGCCCCGCGCAAGCCCAGTATTATAGTTGCACCCGCATGAAACGCGCACAACTTCCGGCGTCGCAGAGGCATCGCACAGGGAGATGACCAAGCCCTTATCTTCTGTTTTGAAGTTTGCTCTACTGGTTTGCGCAGGAGTGGCCGCGGTGGGCGCGCAAAACAAGCCTGGGGCGAGCAAGGTGCAGCAGGCTACGCCGGACGCGACTGCTGCGCTCCCGCACGATAATCATGACGGATTGACGGTTCTGGCCGATCCTTACGTAGACAAGGCGCGGAGCAAGGAAAAATTCGGCAAGGCGAACCCGTTGGAAGTGGGAATTCTGCCCATTGAAGTTTTTCTACGGAATGAAACAGACCATCCGATCCAGGTGAACATCAATACGATTCAGCTCGAGGTCCACCTGCGAAGCGGAAAAAGGCAAGACATTGACTGGCTCAGCCCCGAGGATGTCGCGGGGTTGATTGCGCATCCGGGAGGGGCCGCACCGTCGCAGCGCCGCGTGGCTGGCATACCGCTGCCGACCGGCGATAAGAAAGCGGAAAAGCTCGCGGAGATTTTGCGGCCATTGACGCTGGATTCCGATACCGTCGCGCCGATGGGATCGCTGCACGGGTTTCTCTATTTTAATGTGAACCACGATCCGTCGCTGGCATCGACGTCGGTGCTTTACGTACCTGATGTGGTGGTGATTCCGACCAAAAAGACATTGATGTTCTTCGAAGTGCCGCTCGGCAAGCCCGCCGAAAAGTAGTCGAACGGTTGTGCATTCGCCGGGCACTGACGCCTGCAAGTGAGATCGTTTCCACTGTCGAGGACTTCGAGTTCGCCGTCGCACCAAAAACGCTCTCCGAATCTAAAACTCTCCCCGCGCATCAAAGGCTAGGTCCCAAGTTCTCACCCCAGCCCGCATCTATCTGGTAAATATAGTGTTACCGACACATAACCAAATGAGGAGAAAAGAAATGGGTAAGCTTACAGGGAAAGTTGCAGTCGTGACAGGAGCCTCTAAGGGCATCGGGGCTGGGATCGCTACGGCGTTGGCCGCGGAAGGCGCATCGGTGGTCGTGAACTATGCCTCCAGCAAGGCTGGCGCGGATAAAGTGGTGGCCGCCATCACCGCATCCGGCGGGAAAGCTATGGTAGTTGGCGGCGACGTGTCCAAGGCCGCAGAGGCCAAGGGCATTATCGACGCCGCAATCAAGAACTACGGCCGCCTCGATATTCTAGTGAACAACTCCGGCGTGTACGAGTTCGCTCCCATCGAGGCTGTCACCGAAGAAAACTTCCACAAAACTTTCAACATCAATGTGCTTGGAGCGATCCTGGTGACGCAGGCGGCTGTCAAGCACATGAGCAACGGCGGAAGCATCATCAATATTGGGTCGGCGGTGAGCCGCTTGACGCCTCCTAACTCAACGGTTTACACGGCGAGCAAAGGGGCGCTGGATGCAGTTACCGGTGTGCTGTCGCGGGAACTGGGACCGAAGAAGATTCGTGTGAATACGATCAATCCCGGGATCATCGAGACCGAGGGCACGCATGCCGGCGGGTTTCTTGGATCTGAATTCGAGACGGCTTTCGTCGCGCAGGCGCCGTTGGGACGCATCGGAAAGGTTGGAGACATTGCGCCGATTGCGGTGTTTTTGGCGTCGGACGAGTCGAGATATCTTACTGGCGAGCAGCTTTTGGCCGCCGGAGGAGTTCGATAAATCCGTGGGGCGGTTGGTTGCCGACGATGGATCCGTAGAGCCGGCGAGACGCCACCCTGCCGGTAGGCAAGCGGCGCTACGTTAGCCCATGCGAGCGATTACTACCGTTATGTCGTCGGCTTGTTCGGGGGTGCCGGCCCATTGCTCGGCGGCGGCGATCAGGTTTTCGGCAATGCGCTGCGGGGGCATGCTGCGTTGGCGCAGGATTTCCTCTTTCAAGCGGTGCATGCCGAATTCCTCGCCGTAGACATTTTCTGGTTCGGTTAGGCCGTCGCTGAAGGCTACCAGCAAGCTGCCTGGTTCGACTTTTATGCTGCCCTGCGTGTAGGGGACATCCTCGAACATACCGATCACCGTGCCCCCTTCGCTGAGCTCCTGCACTTCGTCCCTGCAAACGAAAAACGGCGAGAGGTGACCGGCGTTGGTGTAGGTGAGCATCCTGCTGTTCACGTCAAAAACAGCGTAGAAGAATGTGGCGTAGCGATCGTCCGAAGTGTTGCGAAACACGTGGCGATTCAGGCGCGAAACCAGGTCGGCGGTGGTGCAATTGCCATCGAGCGACGCTTGGCTGCGCAGAGCTGCTTGCAAGCTGGCCATCAGAAGCGCGGCAAAAATGCCCTTGCCGCTAATGTCCGCGAGCGCGATGCCCACGCAATCCTGCCCAGTGCGGATGAAATCGTAGTAGTCGCCGCTGACGACGCGGGCGGGGCGGCAGATGGCCGCCAGTTCCAGGCCGGGCAACGCGGGAAGGACCTGCGGGAAGAGCTGCGATTGCACTTCACGAGCGATGGCGATCTCGTTTTCGAGTTTCTGGCGCTTGCCTTGCTCGACGATCAGCTCGGAGATGGAACTGGTCATCTCGTTGAAGGATTCGCCGAGCGCGCCGAGTTGATCACGCTGGTGCACGCGAATACGCTGGGCGAAATCTCCGCGGCGGACGTTGAGAGTGGCCTCGTAAAGATCGCCCACGGCGCGCGTGATCGTGCGCGTGAGAACGATGCCGGTAATCAGCGCGGCAAATTCGAGCGCCAGGAAAATCACACCGGCAGCAATCAGCGCCAGTTCGAGCAGCGGCCCTATTTCGCCTACCGAAGTGAACAAGCGACGATTAAGGGCCGCGGCGCGCATGGCAAACGTCGCCAAGACGGCAGCGGGCGCGTCGTCCGGCTGCGGGCCGATGTGCGCGAGGTCAATTGTGGAGACGCCGCCAATGCGCACGTCAAACCAGTTCGCTGGCGATTCGAGGACGCGGCGGCGGCTGGCGATTTGCTCTCCGGGAACGAATACTTTGCCGTTGAAACTGAGCGAGGCGCCTGCGGGAGTTTGTTGGTTGGTCGGGCGCAGCGGAATGATTTGGATGGGACCGATGTCCGAAGGCAAGCCATCGAGGAAAGCAGGATTGAGCGGGGTCCCGACGACGAGGTAGAAAGGTCCGGCTGGGCCGGTCTTCTCGACTGCCGCAGAGACCCAAATTTTCCCGCCGAATTCCACGAGGCCCGCGAAATGCTGGCCGTCGCCCGCCTGCACGAGGCGTTCGCCACGGTTGGGGAAGACGCGCAAGTCAGGCCATTCGCGGCGGGCTGCATCGATTAGATTGGCGACGCCCGGCCGCGCGAGGATGGCTTCGCTGGTGGGAGACGCGCCTTGTGCTGCTTCCTGTTCCACGGCGCCTGCGAGGGCATCCGCGTCGGCGGAAATGGTGCTGATGCGGGCTTGCAGGTCGTCATGAAAGATATGCGCGCCGAGTTGCAGGTAGAGACCGTAGGCTGCCAGGCCCACCATCGAAAGCAGCAAGATGACCGGAACAACCGCGATGAAAACGTACACGACGATGAGGCGGTTTCGCAGGGTCCACATGAATTTCGTGCGGAACCAAGGCACTAGTCGAACGACGAGGTAAACGGCGGCGAGAAAACCGAGCAAGCCGATGAATCCGGAGAAGCGAACCGGGGCTACGAATGCCGCGAACACGCGCACCGCAGCGTAGAGAAAGATGACTACAAGTGCGACCCGGTCCAGCGGCGCGATGTGTCGCAGGAAGACAAATAACCGGCGAGGAGAAAGTCGGTTCACGAAAATTGGTCTCAGGCGTTAGAAGAATAGCCGACGAGCGGCGGATATGGAAGGTACGTGCTGCTCCGGGAGGAAGGCGACGAGATAGTGCTCAACCCGGGCCAGCACACCGCAGTTCTGAGACCCGCCCCTACACAGGATCTACACAAGTGTTGCGAACGCGGGCGCAGCGAGGCCCCACGTTCGCGAGCTACCGCTGGAGCGCGGTGCGGTCGTTTTGCTGCACGCGGCTGTGGTGGCGGCTATAGGCGAAATAGACCACCAGGCCGATGGCCAGCCAGATGATGAGGCGCGCCCAGTTCACCCAGCCTAGGTTGACCATCATGTAGATGTTGATGGCAACACCGAGCGCCGGAATCAACGGAACAAGAGGCGTGCGAAACGGACGAGGCTGATTAGGATTGGTGTAGCGCAGAACGATCACGGCCATGCATACGATCACGAAGGCAAGCAGCGTGCCGATGTTGACCATTTTGCCGAGCTGATCAATCGGCGTAATGCTGCCGACGACCGCGGCCAGCAGGCCGACGAGAATCGTGGTCTTGTACGGCGTGCGGAACCGGGGGTGAATCGCGGCGAAGAACTTGCGCGGCAGCAGGCCGTCGTTGGCCATGGAATACAGCACGCGAGTCTGGCCTAGCAACATCACGAGCATGACGCTAGTCAGTCCGGCCAGCGCGCCGGCCGTGATCACGGTGGAGGCTGTGTTCAGGCCGTGATCGAGAAAGGCAACCGCCAGCGGCGCCTCGACGTTGATCGACCTCCAGGGCACCATGCCGGTGAGCACGAAAGCCACGAGGATGTAAAGGATGGTGCAGGCCACCAGCGAGGCGATGATGCCGATGGGCAAGTCGCGTTGCGGATTCTTGGCTTCCTGCGCGGTGGTGGAAACGGCGTCGAATCCGATGTAGGCGAAGAAGATGTAGGCGGCCGCTTTCCATATGCCGCCGACGCCCATGGGCGCGAATTCGGCCCAGCTGTGCCCGATGTTTGCGCTGTCCACGTACTTCAGACCCAGGATGATCACGAACAGGACCACGCTGACCTTGATCACCACGATGGTGGCGTTGAAGTTGGCGCTTTCCTTGATGCCCACCACCAGGACCGCGGTGATGATCAGCGCGATCACGAAGGCCGGCAGGTTGAAGCCAAAGTCGAAACCGAAAATGCGCGGCGCGGCCACCAGGTCGTGCGCTTGCCGGAGGAGATCCGGCGACGGCACGTCGATAAGCGCATGCACGCGATCGGAAAACGCTTTCGTGGTGATGCCGACAGAGGGATCGCTCGCGTGGACCTGGGCACGCGCCACTATGTTTTCGGCGGTCGCCAGAGCGGTCCAGTGGTCGTAAGCGAGCCACAGCGGCATCTTCAGGTGAAAAATCTGCAGCAATTCGACGAAATGGTTCGACCAGCCGGAGGAAACGGTGCTGGCGCCCATGGCATATTCCAAAGTCAAATCCCAGCCGATGATCCAGGCGAGCAGCTCGCCCAGCGCGGCGTACGCGTAGGTGTAGGCGCTGCCGGCGAGCGGAATCATCGCCGCGAACTCCGCGTAGCACAAACCCGCCAGGACGCATCCGAAACCCGAGACGATGAAGGATATGGTGAGCGCCGGGCCGGCGTAGGTGGCGCCCAGGCCAGTCATCACGAAAATTCCCGCGCCGATCACCGCCCCGACGCCGAGCGCGGTGAGAGAGAGCGGGCCGAGTGTGCGTTTCAACGTATGCTCGCCTGTATCCGCCGCTTCGCGAAGCAGCACCTCCATGGGCTTCTTTTTGAACAGCGGATTGCTCATTCGCAATCTCCTCCTTGAGGTTGGGGCGCTCAGTGCGAAATCAACGGCACCACAGATGAACACGGATGCACACAGATAGAAGCAAAACGTTTCGGATGCAATCTATCATCTCGCCGCGATACGAACCGCTGAAAATAGCACAGAGGCGAGTTGCTGCAAGACCCGTGCTGGCGACCTGACCCCCGTGCGTGCAGCGAGCGGCGCCCCTGCCAGCAATATGAAACGCTAAATCTGCGTGCCGTGCGACTTCCCCGCTTGTTTCCAGAGCAAATATACCGGAACACCCAACAGAACTATGATCAATCCGGGCCAAGTGTACTGCGGCTTATAACGCAGCAGCTGAATTTCGATGAAAACCGCCATGACGAGATATAGCGCCGGAAGAAACGGGTAGCCGAAGGCTTTGTAAGGGCGCTCCATGTTGGGCCGCTTCCAACGCAAGATGAAAAGTCCGCTGAGCGTGAGGATATAAAAAATCAGGACGGCAAAAATCAGAAAATCGAGCAGCTGGCTGTAGGTGCCGGACAGGCAAAGGATTGCAGCCCACATGCACTGGACGACGAGCGCAGCTCCGGGTGCGTGATATTTGTTCACTTTGCCGACCGATTTGAAAAAGAGGCGGTCTTTGGACATGGCGTAGTAAATGCGCGCACCGGAGAGGATGAGGCCATTGTTGCAGCCGAAGCCGGAGATTAGGATCGCTACTGCCATGACGATTGCGCCGGCCGGGCCGAAGATCACTTCCGCAACAGCGGTGCCCACGCGGCCCTCGGAGGCGAATTCGATTCCACGCGCGAGAGCTGTTGCGCCGTGCGGGTCGCCCGAGATGGGAAGTACGCGCAGGTACGCAACGTTTGCGAGGGTATAGAGCACGATCACGGTGCCGGCGCCGAGAGCCAGTGAAAGCGGCAGGTTGCGGCTGGGATTCTTCACTTCAGCGGCGGTGAAGGTGATGTTGTTCCAGGCGTCGGCAGAAAACAACGCGCCGACCATGGCAACAGCGACCAACGTGATTGTGCCGATAGTCCACGTGGGATGGTCGGTTGGATACGGATGCATTACCCACAAACCTGCGTTACGCCAGAAATCCGTGAAATTCGCTTGGCGCGCGATGGAAGTGGAAAACCAACAGCCGACGACCACTAGAGCCGCGAGCGAGCCAACTTTGGCCACCGTGAAAATGTTCTGAACGATTTTTCCGACGCGCAGGCCCCGGGTATTGATCCACGTAAGGAAGATGATTGAGGCGATGGCGAGCAGATTCTGACGGTTGAGGCCGACGTTATAGGGCCCGAGAGAACCGAACCAGAACTGCCACGGACCGACGGTGCCCAGTTTCCAAATCCATTCGGTCGGCGAAAACCAAGGAACCATCACGGCGGTAAATTTTGCGAAGGCGATGGCGACGGCGGCGATCGTGGCGGTCTGAATTACCAGCAGCATCGTCCAGCCGTAGAGGAATCCCCAGAGCGGGCCCAGCGACTCGCGCAGATAGACGTACTGGCCGCCGGCGTGGGGCATGGCTGCGGCGAGTTCGCCGTAGCTAAGGGCGCCGATGACAGTCATGATTCCTGCGATGACCCAAACGGTGAGCAGCAGAGCCGGACTTCGCACCTGCTGCGCGATATCGGCGGAGACGATGAAGATTCCCGAACCGATCATCGAGCCGCAGACAATCATGGTGGAATCGAAAAGGCCGAGCCCTTTGACGAGCTCCGGTTGCCTGGTTGCGGCGGCGACGCCACTGATTGTTTGCGCCTGTTCTGCCAAGAAGTTGCTCTCCGTTACGGCCATGAAAACATCGGATACGAATATGTGTGGTGCCTGAATCTGACAGCGGCGAGGCCAGCCGCCGCATTCCACATCGAGCTTGCTGCGCTCAGCGCCTCGCCAGTATTGTCGGCGCTTTGCCGATCGCGGCTACTTCGCGTTGCTGCGTACTGCCATGGCCTGCTTAGCGATTGTCAGGTAGTCGCGCGCGCGTCGGACCGGGTCGGGAGCTAAAGCCAAATCGCTGATTACCGCGACCGAATCGGCACCGGCGCGAAAAACTTCCCCGGCGGACTGTACTGTGATGCCCCCGATGGCCACAAGGGGTTTCCGCGTTGTTTTTCGGGCTGCGCGCAGAAACTCGATACCTACGACGGGGTCTGGGTTCTCTTTTGTTGCGGTCGGGAAGACAGGCCCCACAGCAATATAATCCGCCGAAGTGAGGTCCGCAGCGCGCAATTGCTCGAGGTTGTGTGTCGAAACCCCCACCCATTGGGGCGGCGGGCAGATTTTGCGCGCTTCCGCGACAGGCAGGTCTTCCTGCCCCACATGCACACCATGGGCGCCAACCATAGCAGCGATGTCAGGACGGTCGTTCACGACGACGCCGACCGAGTGGGAGGCAAGACGGAGGGTTAAATCGCGAGACCACTCGTGAAACTGGCGCGGGGTGAGGTTCTTCGCGCGCAACTGAATGAGCTGAACACCCGCGGAGGCAAGTTTCTCGGCGAAGGAAAACGCGGACTCGGATGAGAGGTCGGGAGTTGCGTCGAGTATCGCGTACAGGGCCGGGAACAACCGTGCCTCCGCGCTTTTATTTATTGGCTGCGACGGCAGCCGGACGGTCGAGAAAGTGCGTGTCGAATTTGCCGGCGATGAAATCCGGGTCGGCCAGAATTTTTTTGTGCAGCGCAATGGTGGTCTTGATGCCTTCAACGACAAAACCGTCGAGAGCTCGGTTCATGCGGGCGATGGCTTCGGCGCGGTCGTCTCCATGCGCGATGATTTTTGCGATCAGCGAATCGTAATAGGGCGGAATCACGGCGTCGGCGTAACAAGCCGTGTCCACGCGAATGCCCGGACCGCCGGGGACGCGGAATGCGGTGATGCGGCCCGCCGAGGGAGTGAACGTTTCGGGGTCTTCCGCATTAATGCGGCATTCGATGGCGTGGCCGCGGAATTCGACGGGCGCGAGAATATCCGTGAGTTTTTCGCCTGCGGCAACGCGGATTTGGGATTTCACCAGGTCCACGCCGGTGACCATTTCGGTGACGGGATGCTCGACCTGAATGCGCGCGTTCATTTCGATGAAATAGAGGTGGCCTGATTCTTCGCGCAAGAACTCGACGGTGCCGGCGCTGGAGTAGCCGAGTTTCTTGAGTGCTTCAACTACTTGCTTGCCGATGCGTTTCCGCGTGGCCGGATCCACGGCCAGAGAGGGAGATTCCTCTAGGACTTTTTGATGGCGGCGTTGCAGCGAACATTCGCGCTCGCCAAGATGAATCACGTTGCCATGTTTATCGCCGAGAACCTGAAATTCGATGTGGCGAGGATGCTCGATGAGCTTTTCCATATACACATTGGCACTGCCGAAGGCTTGCTCAGCTTCGGTGCGCGCCGTTTGAAACATCGGGAGGAGCTCGCGGCTATGGCGCACGATGCGCATACCGCGGCCTCCGCCGCCTTCGGCTGCTTTGATCATTACGGGATAACCGATTTCGGCGGCGATTTTCTTGGCGCTTTCTTCGTCAGGCACCACGCCCGGGCTGCCGGGGATAATGGGAAGGCCAGCCTCCTTCATGGCTTCGCGGGCTTTATCTTTTTCGCCCATCAAGCGAATGGCGTCGGGCGACGGGCCGATGAAGGTGATGTGAGAGGCCTCGCACACTTCGGCGAAGTTGGCGTTCTCGGAAAGAAAACCGTAGCCGGGGTGAATCGCGTCCACGTTGGCGATTTCGGCGGCGCTGATAACTTGCGGGATGTTCAGGTAGCTTTCGCTGCTGCGCGGCGGCCCGATGCAGATGGCTTCATCGGCGAAGCGGACGTGCAAGGAATTGCGGTCGGCTTCGGAGTAAACTGCGACGGTCTTGACGCCCAGTTCCCGGCAGGCGGAAAGGATGCGCAGGGCGATTTCGCCGCGATTGGCAATCAGAATTTTTCGGAACATTGCCCTCGAAGAAAAAATCAAGGATGCCCGCTCCGTCCCCGGACGGAGCGGGTGCTACCAATGCACATCAAAATCGGACCAAGCAGTCAGCGCCGATACGACGGCGCCGCATGCCCTGCCCCTACAACCCTCTGGCGCCGGCGACCTGCTATTTTTTCCGGTGGGGGCGAATGCCAAACAGCGCTTCGCCGTATTCCACCGGGTGGCCGTTCTCGACAAAAATGCGCACCACCTCGCCCGCGACATCCGATTCAATCTCGTTCATCAATTTCATGGCTTCAATGATGCACAGCACCTGGCCGGATTCCACTTTCGCGCCGATGGCCACGAAAGGCTCCGAGCCCGGACTGGCGGACGTATAGAACGTGCCGACGATCGGTGATTTCACGATATGCAAGTCTTCGGAGTGCGCGGCCTCGGATTCGCGCAAGGGGGCTGCCTGCGCGGGAGCAGCCGCACGGCTGGAGTGCGGTGATGCCGAGGCGACTACAATTTCGGGGGGTTGCAGCGGCGGGTACGTCGCAGTCAAAGGCGACGATGGCTTCTTCAGCCGGATGCGAAAGCCTTCGCGTTCGTACTCGAACTCCTCGAGTCCATGCCTTTGCATGAATTCAAGAACGCGTTCCACTTCCGGGAGGTCCACTCCGCTCGCGCGGGAGCCGGGCTGTGATTCTGAATTCGACTTTTTCGCCATTTAGAGTTCTAGAAAATCCCGGGAAGCAGTGGTCAAATCCTGGGCCCCTTGGGCCGTCACCACAACGTCATCCTCGATGCGAATGCCGCCGAGCCCCTCGATATATACACCCGGCTCGACGGTAATGACCATACCCTCTTCGAGCAAGGTCTCTTCAGCCGCGCCCAGGCGCGGCACTTCATGAACTTCGATTCCCAACCCGTGCCCTGTGCTGTGGGTGAAATAACGGACCAAACCATGGCGCCGAAGAACCTTACGCGCCGCAGAGTCCACGTCGCTGGCTTTGGCGCCCGGCCGAATAGCAGCCTTGGCAGCCTGTTGCGCCTCCAAAACGGCGCTGTAAAGCTCGCGAACCCTGCCTGCAGCCCGTCCCAGGAAAACAGTGCGAGTCATATCGCTGCAGTAGCCGCGCAGTATAGCACCCTGGTCAAGGACGACCAACTCGTTTTTCTTGAGCAGCTTGGGCGTCGGCTGAGCGTGCGGCCAGGCAGAGCGAGGGCCGGAAGCGACGATGGTGTCGAAGGAAGGCCCGCTCGCGCCGCGGAGCTTCATGGCTCGTTCCAACTCAGCGGCCACGGCAAGCTCGGAGACGCCCGGCTTGATGTGGCGCAGCGCGGCGGTCCAAACATCGCTGATCAGGTGGGCCGCCTCGCGCATGAGGATCAGTTCTGAGGCATCTTTTACGGCGCGCAGCCGTTCGACCTCGTTCGGCGCCGGAACCCAACGCACGCGGGCGCCCGCGATCGATTGCAGAGCGTCTTTCTGTGCGACGGTCAGTTGTGCGGGTGCGTAGCCGAGCCGCAGGCGTCCGCGCCGGCGCCCGGTTTGGAGCATTTCGCCGAGGGCGCGCAGCAGCCCGTGCCGCGCGATTACGACGCTAGCGTCGTGCACTTCTTCGCGGGCTTGCAGCGTGTAGCGGCTATCGGTAAAGAGTATGGCGCGCGAGGATTCGACCAGAAGGATTGCGGCGCTACCGCTGAATCCGCACACGTACCGGATATTAGGCAGATGAGTGACGAGCAGGGCGTCCGCGCGGTGCTTGGAAAGCGAAAGCCGGAGCCCATGGATTCGGCTCCGGCTTGAATTCAAAGGAACAGATTTCTGAGCCACGTCCCGATTCAAAGCCCCTTTCTTCCCGGCGACAACCTAGCTCGGCAGAATGCGCGGGGTTAGGAAGAAGAGAAGCTCCTGAGCCGTAGAGCTGACCGTGGTGTGTTTGAACAGATTGCCGACCACCGGCAAGCTGCCCAGCAGGGGCACTTGCTGAATGTCAGTGCGCTGTTGAGTGACGATAACGCCGCCGATGACGACCGTGCCGCCGTCGGCGATCAGCACCTTAGTGTTAGATTCCTGCGTGTCAATTGCAGGAATGCCCTGGACGCGCGGGATAGACGAGTCGATCTGGTCGTTCTTGACGTCCACGTCCATGTAAATGGTGCCTTCCGCGGTGATCTGCGGAGTGACGTCGAGTTCCAACACAGCGTCCACGAACTGTACGGAGACGGTGTTGTTGACGATTGTTTGCACCGGGATCTTGGTTCCCTGCTTCACGATCGCCTTCTGGTTGTTCTGGGTGATGACCTTCGGCTTGGAGATCAGCTTGCCGACGCCGCGCTCTTCGGCCGCTGTGATGATCGTATCCAGCGAGATTCTGCTATTTTGGAAAAGGTAGCTGAAGCCGCTGGTAGGAACAGCAGCGCCCAAGTTGGTCAGCAAAGGCAACGAGCCGCTTGTTGGGGTAGTACTGCCGGGGGTTGGCGTGCAGTTACTGCCGACGCAAAACGGCGGAGCCGGCGTGTGGACCACCGGGCTGGTTCCGACGGCAGTGGCGCCTCCCACAGTGCTACCACCTTGCGCAAACGCCGCGGCGAGTTCGGTGCCAATTTCGCGGGAGAACGAGCGGTTGGCTGCGACTACGCGGGCTTCGATTTCCACCTGCTGCGATTTGCGATCGAGCTGGCGGAGCAGGTTGTCGAGAACCGGCAAGACGCCCGGGATGTCGCGGATGATCAGGGTGTTCGAGCGGCTGTCCGCCAGGATGTCGCCGCGCGATGACAGGAACTTCTTCATCGTGGGCACGAGATCGGTGGCCTTGGCGTAGCTCAGAACGCGAGTGGTGGTCACGACGTCAGCAGCTTCGGCCTGCGCCTTGGCCAACTCGCGATTCTGGTCGGCTTCCTTCTTGAGGGTTTCCTTGGTCGCGATGCGCAGGACATTGCCATCGAGCTGCTTGTCGAGGTCGTTGTTCTTGAGGACGATATCAAGAGCCTGGTCCCATGGCACATCGTCGAGAACGATCGTCAGGGTGCCCTTCACCGCAGGGTCCACAACGACGTTCAGACCGCTGATCTCGTGAATCAAACGGAAGAAGTCGCGCAGGTCCACATCTTTCAGGTTCACGGAGATCGGTTCGCCCGAATATTTTCCAGCCGGGGCTGGCGTAGGAGCCTGCTGCGCGCCCGAAGCAGCCGACGGAGTATTGATGGTGGGCTGGCTGTTTTCCGTATAGCCCGCGTTGGCACCATTCGATGGAGCCGGAGCCGCAGCAACAAGCGGCTTTGCAGCCGGCGCTTCTGGAGCATGCGGCGTCTCAACTGGAGCAGGCGCGGCAAGGGCAGCAGACGTTTGGGTCAACGCGGTCGGCAGCACAGCGGCCGGTGCAGGAACGTTATTCGGAGCAACGTCGGGAGCGCTGACTTTGGTGGTCGTAATATCCGCAGGCTGAGGAACAGCAGCAGGGGTGGATTTCACCGCTCCGCCGGTCGAGCCTTTCGAGGCTTCTGTGGAGAATGCGATCGTGATGGCGTTACCCGAAGCGTTGATGTCAAAGTGCGCCGGCTGACGCAGGTCAATCACGACGCGGGACACTTCGGGCGTGAATTGCGCCAGGCGAATTTCCTTAACGGGATCGAGATTGCTTGCGATCTGCTTTTCGGAAGTCTTCAGGTGCGCTCCGGCAAAATCGAGCACGATGCGGTCGGGATTGTGCAGACGAAGAACGTGATAGGTGAGCTTGCCGCTGCCCACGACATTCACTTCGGTCTGCTCGCCATTCTGAGCCAAACTCACTTGCTCGATGGCATCGACATTCGAAGCAGGCGCCTTGGTTTCGGAAGCCTTGGTGGAGATGGGCTTCACCGAAGCGGCGGCTTGCGTCGTCACGGAGGCAGCCGGAACGGGCGGCGCGGAGACGTCGGCATTGCCGTTGGCCGAAACGAATAGCGACAGCTCCTGATTTCCATTACGCTCGAGGCGAGGCTGCACACCGGGCCGGACGAGGATTTCAAGGCGCACCACAGGCTTTTGGCCGGCGGTATACGTCGTCACTCGATAGCTCTTCACGAGCTCGGAGGGCACGATGCGTGCTCCCGCCGAATCGCCCGCCGATACGCCGGTCAGGTCGAGCACGTAGAGGCTCTCGCTGGGGCGATAGGTGGAGTACTCGAACGGACCGTTGGCCTGAGCGTCCAGGGTCACGGCACCATCTTTCACCACCGCTTTCACGTGCACCACCGGCGCATCACTCGCCGACAGTGCTCCATTCGTCAGAATCAGGGCTGCTGCTACCAGCACAGTCAGGCCCCACGCCCTCCGCATAATCCTCATTGCTGCTCTCCTGCACTCGGGTAGATTCGCTTCGTCACCATGCGTTCGACTGGCTTCCCGAAAGCATCTTTAGAGTTTTCCTTGAACGTCACACCGTCCAGGCCGATCTTTTCCACATCGCCGTCGTACAGACGGTCCCCTTCTCGAAGGAAATAAACGCGCTGGTCGGGATTGGAGACCACCGCGAGCATGCCGTTGGGAGCGCTCACCGTCCCATCTACGTGCACCGTGGCGACGACCAAGCCAGCTTTGCCAGGGGGCAAAGGCGGCCCGCCGGTCTTGTGCTCGCTCACCAGCGGCACGAATGGATCCCGTTTCCCCACTTCGGAGATTTGGGGCTTGGCGGTCGCGCTGGCATCCGCCACAGCAGGCGTTGCTGCTGGCGCGGCGGCAGCCGCGGCTTTGGCTTTGTGGCCCGTCTTGTTCGCCGGCTTGGCCTGCGCGCCGACGCCCTGGACAAGACAAAAAGACAACGCCAGAGCGGTGAAAAGCCTCATCGATGTCCTAGCCAGTCTCATCGTGTTCGCCCTATCGCTTCACCGGCGGTGCTCCCGGCGCTGTAGCTGTGGATGCCGGTGCATCTGCCGTTTTGGAAAAGAACGTAGTGATGGTCATAACACCCGTGACCGAAGTTCCCGGTACCATGCGAAAGTTGGTAGTGCCCGTCTTGCTGGTGATGCTGGCCAGCTTCAAATCACCCACATTGATGATCCGCGACAATCTGCCTAGCTTTGAGAAAAAGTCCAGAACGGAGAAATACGGGCCGTCGGCTTCCACTTCGAAGGGCATCTCGAAGTAGAACGGCTTCGTCCCGACCGGCAGCGCTTTTAGCCGGCGGATGGACACTCCGGAACTGGCGGCTGCGCTCTGAATCATGATGATGAATTGATCCACCTGCTTCTCTTCCGGAACGATTGTTTGCAAGGTCGCGAGTTGCTTCGTCAGCGCATCCATCTCCGACTGCAATTCCGCGCGGCGCTGCTTATACACGCGCAGGTTGGCCACCTCAGCAGCAAGCGGTTTTTCCTCCTGCTGAGCCTGCTCCAACTGGGTGCGTATGGTCGCCACCGGAGAACCTGGAACATAGAAGCCCGCTGCAATCAGGACCACGGAGAGTCCCAAGAAAAACAGGGCTTGAAGCGGCCAGGGCCAATCTCTAAAAGCGGTAGCCATTGCTAACTCCTCCCCTTGGGCGCGGGCTGCGGGGACGCAGCAGCGCTCGCGGCAGGCTTAGCCTGGGGTTGCGCCGACTGAGAGGTTGCTGGGGCGATAGCGGCGGACATTGTGAATCCGTAGGTGGTCACCGACTTCGCAACGTCATCCTCTTTGGCCTCTTGAATCTCAATCTTGTCGAAATAGCCCGAGCGCTTCAGCTGTGTGATGAAATTCGCGACGGCGTTGACGCTGCCAGCTTCACCGGCAATCTGCAGCGTGTCACCCTTGCGTTCGAGCGAGGTGAGCCAGAGCTGGTCCACTCTCACCACCGTATTGGCAACCATCTGAAGCAATTCCTGCGCGCCCGAGCGGTTCTTCTGCAGTTCTTCGATTACATCGATGCGCGTCTGCAAAGCCTTCTTCTGCGCCTCGAACTGTTCCACTTCCTGTTTGACCTGCTGCAGGCTGGTCTTCTCGGCTTTCAACGCCAGGATGCGCGAGTTCGTGGCATCGAGTTCGCGCTTCTGCGAGAAGTAGGTGACAGAAAGGACGATGGCCGCGATCGCCACGGCCGCGAAGCCCAAGAGTATCTGCAGCGTGGCTTCCAGCGGCACGGCTTGCTTGGTAGCTTTCGGACGGGCCTGGCCCAGTAAGTTAATGCGGATCATGGGGTATCAAAACTCCTCAGCGCCAGGCCCACGGCGATTGCCAGGCGCGGCGCCAACTCACGTATCTGGCTTTCATCGTGACGCCCAGGATTGATTGCGATCTTACGGAATGGGTAGAGCTCTTCGACCGGCATGGCGAATTCCTCTTTCAGCAAGTCGAGCAAGCCGGGAACACGCGCCGTTCCTCCGGCGACGTAAATGCGGCGAATATTTTCTCCGCTTGCCGTCGCACGAAAAAAATCGAAGGTCTTTTGGATTTCCAAGATCAAAATGTCGGAGACCGAACGCAGGATCGCCGTGCGCTGTTCTTCATTGACGCCCGCCAGAGTGCCGCCCATCTTTAGCTTTTCGGCATCTTCGAAGCTAAGGTCTAGTTCCTTCTGCAGCGCGTCGGTGTACTGGTTACCACCCACCGAAACGTCGCGCGTGAACAAGGGAGTCCATCCGCGGACGATGTTGATATTCATCACGCTGGCGCCCACGTTCAGCAACGCGACGACTTGAGAGGGATCAGGTTCGTAATTGACCTCGAAACAGTTCTGCAGGGCGAAGGCGTCGATGTCCACAACCACGGGCGATTTCCCCGCTTGCGCCAGAACGTTGGTGTGATTCAGAATTTTGTCTTTCTTCACGGCCACCAGCAGAACATCCATTTGATTTTCAGTGGCCTCGAGCAATTGATGGCTCAGATTCACGTCGGCGATATCGAACGGAATGTGCTGGCTGGCTTCGGCTTGCACGCGGTCGAAGAGTTCTTCCTCGGTCATCAGTGGCATACTGACGCGCTTGACGATTACCGAGTGTCCGGAGACCGAAGTGGCCACGTCCTTGGCCTTGATTTTCTGATTATCGAAGATGGAGACGATTTTCTCGGCGACCGAGGGAGCGTCCATGATGGCTCCGTCCACGACGGTGTCTTGCGCCAAGGTCTCAATCCCGTAGCTGACTAACTCGTAACCCGCCTTCGTCTTCTTCAGCTCGACCGCCTTCACGGAACTCGAGCCAATATCCAGGCCGATTAAGGATTTCGTTTTCCCCAGATTGAACATCGCGCGGCCCCTCACTCCTTGCTCCGCCCCGCTTCGCAGGACGGACACGGCTTCGTCTGGTGCCTGAATATTTCTTTGGAAAAAAGTTTCCACGCCCCGCTTGCTGCTTCGCCGTCCACCCGTTGAGGCGGCCGACTTCGAAGAGAACCGTTAGTACTGCTACTGCCGGTACTCTTTTGCTTTGTCCGTTTATTACATCCGCAGCACGGAGTGTCAAGCAACGTGTTCCGCTGGTGTGCTATTGGTAAAACACGGTACGAAAGTACAGGTAGGCGAAAAGGACAGGGTAAAAGGACAGGTTGCAGAGGCTGCAAACTACTCAGATATTGCGGGAAAGGCCCAAAAAGGCGAAGAAAAGTGCGTTCGCTTTGCGTTTACTTTTTGTTCGGAGCCGTGATGCGGAGCTGTTGCCATATTGTGTCCACGCGTTTTTTCGTTTCGCTATTCATTCTGATTTCGTCGGGCCAGCGACCGGCAAAACCTTCTTCCGGCCACTTGCGCGTGGCATCCACGCCCATTTTCGAACCGTAATCCTGGCGGCGTGCGGCGTGGTCGAGGGTGTCCACAGGCCCCAAAACAAATTGAATGTCGCGCTCCGGATCGATGGCGCAGAGGGCTTTCCAGACGATTTCGCGCGGGTTCTGGAGGTCCACATCGTGATCCACGACCACGACGACCTTGGTGAACATGGCTTGCCCGAGCGACCAAATCGCGTTCATTATCTTTCGAGCTTGTCCGGGATAGCTCTTGCGAATTGACACGATCATCAGGTTTTGGAAGATACCCTCGGCGGGCATAGCGACGTCCACGATTTCCGGATATTGCATCTTCATAACGGGCATAAAAATGCGCTCGATCGCGTGGCCCATAAAATAGTCTTCTTGCGGAGGCGGGCCGACGATAGTGGTCAAATACAGCGGGTCCTTCCTGTGCGTGATGCACTGCACATGGAACACCGGATACTGGCCCTCCAGCGAATAGAAGCCAGTGTGATCGCCGAAGGGACCTTCGGTGCGCATCTCGCCTATTTCGACGTAACCTTCGAGGACGATTTCGGCGTTCGCGGGAACTTCCAGGTCCACCGTTTTGCAAGCGACTAATTCCACAGGATCCTTGCGCAGGAAACCGGAAAACAGAAACTCGTCCATGTCGGGCGGAACTGGCAGGATTCCTGCGAGCGCCGTGGCGGGGTCCGCGCCGATGGCGACAGCGACTTCTAACTTGCCGGCCGGGTTTTTTGCGCGGCTGGTGCGATAGTGATCCGCACCGTGTTTCTGAGTTTGCCAGTGCATGCCTGTGGTGCGGTCATCGAAAACTTGCATGCGGTAACAGCCCACGTTGCGTTTGCCGTTTTCTGGATTCTTGGTAATCACCATGGGCCACGTGATGTAGCGCCCGCCGTCTTGCGGCCAACACTTCAGGATGGGGAAATAATCGAGCGAGAAATCTTTTGTGCGGACAACCTCCTGACAGTCGCCGTTGCGCACTACCTTTGGGAAAAACGAGCCGATCTCAGCCAGCTTTGGAAGCATTTTTACTTTTTCGAATAGGCCTTGCGGAGACTGCATGTCAATGAACGAGTGAACGCGTGCGGCAACATCTTCGAGCGAGTCAACTTCGAGAGCCAGGCACATGCGACGTTTAGTGCCTACCAGATTGGTGACGGCGGGGACGCGCGAGCCTTTCGGGCGTTCGAAGAGGAGTGCCGGGCCGCCCGCTTTTACGGCGCGGTCGGAGATTTCCGTGATTTCGAGGACGGGGTCGACTTCGACGGAGATGCGGCGAAGTTCGTCATTTTTTTCCATCTTACGCAGGAAATCTCGCAAGTCTCGATACGCCACTGCCCCTCCCTGGTTTCGCTGCTGCGTGTGCGGCGCTCGCACTTTAACACGGAGGCTTGCGACGATGAAGCCAGCTTGCTTGAACCGCGCAAGGCAACAGAAGGCAAGAAGATTTAACACATCAGAGGACACAGATGAAACCAAAACTACCGCAGAGACGCGGAGGACGTTGAGATCGCTTTCGTATTGCGATGTGTCGCTATTTTTGGCCTCCAGCGACTGGCGAGTCGGCACGGGATTGCGCTTCTGCGTGTGCGCGCTCATTAGCCTCGCTGCCAGGTCACAGTAGCGCCCGACTGGCGGGTTGTTCGAGCCGGCGGTAAGTGGAATCCCTACTGTTACTGCCTTCTATGGTGCGCTCAGCCAGGCCAAGGCGAGGGCTCCTCGGAAGTATTGCACCTTCAGCGCCCTAGGGGTAGGTAGATCAGCAGGCACATTGTAGTCATCGGCAAGGCTTAGGATTTCCTTACATAGTCTTGAGGCGGAGTTGCGATATTATCCTCTCGTTGCGCATCCGCATGTGACGCAAGATTTGCAAGAATCGATCGACTTTCCTAGGAGCAACGCACCATGAGCGGCCAGTATTTCTTCATGAAACTGATCCCACCGCGTCCGACTTTCGCCCAAGACATCACCGCTGAAGAAAGGGCAGTGATGCAGCAGCATGTGAACTATGTCGGCGAGGCTTTCAACAAAGGAACAGTTTTAATCTACGGCCCAGTAATGGCGACGGCGGGAGCGTTCGGCATGGCCGTCCTGGAGATGCCCGATGCCGCGGCGGTTCAAAGATTCGGCGAGGAAGACCCTTCCGTCAAAGCAGGTCTGAACACCTTCGAATTTTGCCCGATGCGAGTGGCTCAGGCGCGCAGCAAGACTTGAGCAGCTGGGGCGGTCCAGTCTTTTCTCGCGGCTGCTCGGTTGTGTATAATCACCAAGCAGAAGTGAGCGGGCGTCGTACAATGGCAGTATAGAAGCTTCCCAAGCTTCGGACGTGGGTTCGATTCCCATCGCCCGCTCCAACATTCAAACGACTTCAAGCGACTACCTCGTTTTCCAAGTTTTCCGTATTTTCCAAAACTACAATTTTGTTGCCATTCAGGACGGAAAATGCGGCTTGGACTTGGGCCAGCGGAATCTCGCCACTATACCGCGCCGTCATCGCAGCGGCATGGGGTGTTAACCGCACCTAACTCCCGATCACTCGCGCAACCGGACATCTTCGCGGCTAGGACTTCACTTCCACGGTAACGGCGTCAATCAGGTCAGGCGCTACTGAGAAAGCCAGGCTGAGCAACAGCCTGCACCGCGTCGTCCGCTACGAGTTTGTGGGTTGCTGGCGATGGCTTGGGAATTTCCAGAGCATTTGTGAGAAGAGCACTAGTTCAGCTGAGTTAGCCACGACGTAAATTACTAGCGGAAAATGTCCAATTCGGGGGAGCACAAAGATATAGACCGCAGAATGGCAAACGAGCAGCGCCGCAAGCACTGTCCAATACTTCACGTTCTTCCACGCATGTCTGAACCAAGAAATCAAGAATCCGAAAACAATTGCTGTATTGAGAACGAGAGGTATCCACATTCCGTTTGGCCTGTTCTCGGTGGGAACCATGAAGAGGTAAGTGACGAATGCGGTGATGAGTATTACAGCGATTAGCGTCTCGATGGCCAGGTCCCGGATGCGTTTGAGGAAACTCATGCGTTGGAGAAATTCTTGCTTGAAAGGATGGTCGCTTGCAAGTCGAAACTTGGAGCAGTGACTTTGGGAACCAAATGTTGGCTGACTCCCGATCACTCGGGTCACAGGACATCTTCCGAAGCGAATCTCGGGGCGATTTCATTTCTGCGTGAAGGGGGTTTATCGGGAGTTATGTCGCAAAATCCGCCCTGTCCGACTCAACGAAGGTGGACAAGCATCGCAAAAATCGGCAACAGCAAGAGAAGCCAGATGGATTTCTGTGCGCTTATGGGTAAATTTGGCGAATTACGAAAGTACAGAATCATGGCCAACGTCGAGAACAAAAGGACAATTCCCAACGGAAGAATAACTGCCTGGTGCGAGGTGTACATCAAATAAAGCGGCCCTCCGAAAATCCACGCACAGGCTAAGACCTCGGAAACATTGCGGACATAGTCCCAGGACGATGGATGCGGACCGATGACTTGTGCTGTCGAAGCCCACGCGACCACTTGGCCTCGAAACATTTCGTAATTTGATAATCTCTTCGAGACAAACACTCTTTTTGGCCGGTTGTTCGCATCAATTGTGAGACCCCGTGGAGACTCACGGATTGCCGTGACTTCATTTGGTACCAACTCTAGGACCGGGTACTTATCCATTCTCCGCATGAGCTTGCCAGCTCGAAACTCGAATACCAAGGACTCCCACTTGTTTCGCTGGTCCTTGAATTGGCGATAGAGGTCCCAGCAGATTAGAGCAGCAATAGAGATCAGCCCAAATAAACCTCTTTCTCGGTCAAAATGCCACGCGAGATACAGGGAACCTGCGAGCAAGGGCGGAACAACGATGCTCAGTCGAATTACCATTTCCCGACGATACTCCGCGAAGCGCCCTGATTCTAGTTTGTAGTAGGTCGGTGGAGAACCAGCAACGGTACCAACAGTGGCCAGCATGTTCCGAATTTAATCATATGCCAGACTCGCTATCAAGCACGGAGGGTCGATTCACAACACGGGTTTTTCCGAATTGCCCAAGATTGTTCAAAGTTAGTTACGCTAACTCGCGCCTCGCTCTAAACTCATCTCAGAAATTTCTGATTTTCAAAATCCTGTCCGGGAACACCCATGTTCAATGTCTTTTTTGCTTGGGACGAAGCCTATACTCGGACGGAATTGGCGATTTTTCCTGAAATTTGGGCGCAGTTTATCGCACTACTGCGAACAACGAGGAAAAATCATGCTAACCGTACCGGAGATCATCACCGAAAACGTAATCAAGCAATTGGAACAAGGCGTAGCACCGTGGCGTAAGCCGTGGTCTACGTCAATTCCGCGAAGTCTCATCACGAAGAGACCCTATCGCGGCCTGAATGTATTCATGCTGGCGACTCAGGGATACGGCTCACCATTTTGGCTCACGTTCAATCAAGCGAAGCAATTAGGCGCACACGTTCGGCAAGGCGAGAAAAGCACTCTGGTTTCGTTTTGGAAATTCAACGAGTATGCGAGAGAGAACGGCGAGACAGGAGAACTTGAGTGCGCTATTACCGCGTGTTCAACGTTGAGCAGTGCGACGGTTTGAAAGCACTTTATGGCGATGACCGCAAACCAGTCAATCCGATTACAGAGTGCGAATCCATCGTTGCCGCAATGCCAAATCCTCCGCGAATCGAGCAGCATTCGCAAGCGTTTTATCGGCCTTCGGCGGATATGGTCGGGATGCCATCGCGGAACTGCTTTGAATCGCCCGAAGCCTACTATTCCACGCTGTTTCACGAACTCACGCACTCAACCGGACACAAATCGCGGCTGAACCGTTTCGAGGAAAGCGCGACGGATCACCAATTCGGAAGCGAAAGCTACAGCAAAGAGGAACTCGTTGCAGAGATGGGAGCGGCGATGCTTGCGGGAATCGCTGGCATTTCACACACGACTCTCGGCAATTCCGCATGCTACCTGCAGACTTGGATCACCCGACTCAAGTCCGATTCGCGGTTAATTATCGATACCGCCTGGAGGTTTCACCCCATTTCAAAAGCCAACCGGCAAACCATCACGGAACGCCGGTTACCGCTGCTTGTTGGCATGCGGCCTCGTCCTGGCGACCGCAGTAGGACAGGGCCTTTTGTATGGCCGACGCAAGTCTCGTCTTGATCCCCTCGTTGTCGACCTTGATTTCTTCCTGCTTGAGCGCTGCGACTCCCTTGGGACGTTCGTATTTGTATATCTCCATCCAGACGGCAACGGCGTTATCTCGCGCCGCGGAGGATGGAGAATCACCCTCGATGGCCAGCAGAACGTCAGGCTGCGCTTTCGTGCCGATCAGTTCGAGTGCCTCCTGGGCTGGAAATAACTCCTCAGAAAGGCCGTGAAACGTTTCCTCGCCTCGCGTTTGTGGTCGTCGGAAGTCCAAGAGTTTCACCAGGGCTGGAATAGCTGGTTCGTAACGCTCTTTCCCAAGTTTGTGGATTGCCCATGTTATGCACCATCTGTTTTCTTCAGCCGGGGTGACCCCATTAAGATATTGGACCAGATCGGGCGGGGTTGCATTCTGCAAACTAGAGCATACATTCTCAAACCTATCGTGCTCTTGACCGAGGGCGCGGCACGTAACGGCAAGGCACAGCACAATGTAAACAACGGCCACCTTGGTTGTTCTCAAGTTGCACCTCTCATTGCAAGTTCCAACTCGTGCTGGCTCTGCACCTCATTCGACTGCGGATAATTTAGGGGCAGATTCTCGAAGGGCAACCCGGACGCAACGAACGATAAGGCGTTTCGATTTTTCCGGGCGTGCCGTTCTAATCTCTGCCCCGAGTGGGACTCTAGCTGTTTGCGTTTCATTTTCCAATCTCTGGTTCATTTTCCATTTAAGGCTCTGCTCGGGTAGCTAAGTGCCGCCGTTCCAGCGTTTGGATTAGGTTTTCTCAGCTTCCCAAGCTTCGGACGTGGGTTCGATTCCCATCGCCCGCTCCAATAATTCCAGAGGGGGGGTTTTTGCGCCTTTACGCTTTCCTTATTTTCCGTAGCTACAATTCTAGGACGTCGCTAGGTGCGTTTCGCGATGACGAAGTGCGTCGCGTTGGGGGTGGCAACATGCTCGGTGCAGTGATAGCCGAGCTTTGGCGCGTCAATGCCTTCCAGAAGGCATTCTCCTGAGCCGAGCAGGACCGGCGACATTGCTAGGTGCATTTTGTCGATAAGGCCTGCGCGAAGGTATTGCTGGATTGTAGCGACGCCACCGCCCAGGCGGACGTCCTGAGCCTTCGCCGCCTTCACGGCTCGTTCGAGTGCGGCGTGAATGCCATCGGTGACAAAGTGGAACGTCGTGCCTCCACTCATTTCGAGCGATGCGCGCGGGTGATGCGTGAGGACGAAAACGGGAGTGTGGTACGGCGGATTCTCGCCCCACCATCCTTTCCAAGAGTCATCGGGCCACGATTCTCGGATCGGCCCGAACATGTTTCGACCCAGGATCCACGCCCCGATATGCTCGAAGCCGCGTGCGACGAAGTCGTCATCGGTGCCCGTAGCACCGCCCTCCTTGCCAACCATCTGTCGAAATGTACGTGTCCCGAACATCCATTCGTGCAGCGCCATGCCGCCGACGCCAAGGGGATTATTTAGATCCTGATTGGGGCCGGCACCGTAGCCGTCGAGCGAGATCGTAAAGCCGTGCACACGAAGCCTGGACATGAATACTCCTCGTCTCGAGAGGTATAAATCGCGGTTGGGGCCTTGCTGCCTGTCGCCGTGCGGCCGAAATATTTGCGACGATGAAGCACCGCTTCATAGCATTTCTCTTATACCACGGCCCGGTTCATGGTTCGCGAAGAGCTAGTTACCAAACTCCTGGATGAAAGATTAGAATGGACGCCCCATGGGAAAGATATATGCGGGTACATCAGGCTGGGCGTATGCGAGTTGGAAGCCCGATTTTTATCCAGCGAAACTTGCCGCAGCGCGCTTTTTAAATCACTACGCGACGCGGTTGAATTCGGTGGAAGTGAACTACACGTTCCGACGCATGCCGAGTGAGAGTTTGTTGCAACGCTGGGCGGAAGCAACGCCCGCGGATTTCCAATTTGCACTGAAGGCGCCCCAGGCGATCACGCATATCAAGCGGCTGCGCGACACGGCCTCGACGATGGCGTATTTCATGGACGCGCTGGAACCGCTGCTAAAGACGGAAAAGCTTGGGCCGGCGCTCTTCCAACTGCCGGGAAATTTCAAATGCGATGTTGCGCGGCTCAGAGAATTTTTAACCCTACGGCCGCGATGGCTGCGCGCGGCGTTCGAGTTTCGCGACGAATCCTGGTTCGTGGAAGAGGTGTATGCGGCACTGCGCGAGGCCGGGGTGGCGCTCTGTTTGGCCGAGAGTGAGGATCTTGAAACCCCGCAAGTGCTGACGGCTGATTTCAGCTATCTGCGTTTGAGAAAGCCAAGCTATTCGGCGAACGCCTTGACTCCCCGGGTACGGGAACTCGCACGAAGCGGCGATGTTTATCTGTACTTGAAACACGAGGACACGCCGGAAGGGGCTTCGACCGCAGAGGCGGTGCTCAAGGCTTTCAAAAAGTGAGCTACCGCTTTTCTTGCCAACTGGTGGTAGGTAATCATCTTCTCAAAACAGGGATCCCTTCATGATTAATAAACGACGGTTGGCGCTGTGTTGCGTCGGCGTGCTGCTATATACGGGCCTGGCATGGACTGGTCGCGGTACCGTACGTATGGCGGTGACGAACCGCTCTGATGCGGAACAGAGCGACCAGCGTGAGGTATGCATCACGGTGGACGATTTGCCGGGCGCGTTACCGGGAAACGATTTTGCCTACGGCGATCTTAAAGAATTGCAAAAGATCAATCACGGCATTCCGGGCGCCCTGAAGGCGCATCACGCTTGGGCGATCGGCTTCGTAAACGAACGCAAGTTGCAGGTGCAGAGCGAGCGCGACGCACGCGCAGGATTGTTACAAATGTGGCTGGACGACGGGCTCACGCTTGGCAATCACACTTATTCGCACCCGGATTTCAGCACTACGCCGCTGCAGCAATATGAGGATGAGACGATTCGAGGCGAAGTTATAACTGGCGCTCTGCTGAAGGCGGCCGGGCAAAAAGAGGAATACTTCCGACATCCGTACCTCAATACCGGAATGTCGCTCGATGTGAAAACCGCGTTTGAGACTTTTCTGAAAGAGCGGGGTTACACCATCGCGCCGGTGACGATTGAAGATGCTGATTACGTCTTCAACGACGCGTTGGCGCACGCGACAGAGACAAAGGACAAGAAACTGGCGGCCAAAGCGAAGAAGGAATATCTCGAATATGTGGACACAGTGTTCACCTACGGTGAGAGCGAATCCGCCAAATTGTTTGGACGCCAAATTCCCCAGATATTACTGATCCACGACAACGAATTGAACACGGAATGTTTGGACGCGCTGCTGACGAAGCTTGAGAAGCGCGGATATAAATTCATTTCGCTTGAGCGGGCCATGAGGGACCCGGCGTATGCCACGCCCGATCGGTGGGTCGGCACCGGGGTGTTGTGGATGGAGCGATGGAAACTTGCGATGGGTCTGAAGCCTGAGCCCGAAAAAGGTCCAGATCCACCCAAGTGGGCTGAGGACATTTTCGATCAGATGCGGAAAGAACGGCAGAAGGAATAGAACCGCAAAAAGCAGATCCCTCGCTACGCTCGGGATGGCAATTGTTGCTTGGCGTGAGGCCCACCGGCGGGACGCAGCGCTACCAGAGAGGGCGCTAAGCAAGAGCCTGGGGGATGGCTTTCTTCCAGCGGCCTTGTGCCTTCAGAATCAGTTCGACTACTTCGCGGACCGCACCTTCGCCGCCCTTCGCCACGGTCACATAGTGAGCGGCGCGCTTTACCTCGACGACTGCATTCGCGACGGCAACCCCCAAGCCGACGCGCTGCAAGATCGGTAAGTCCGGCAAGTCGTCACCCACATAGGCGACCTCTTCATCGGTGACACCCGCGCGCGTGAGGACGGCTTTGTACGATTCGAGCTTCTTCGGCTGCCCTTGGATCACGAATTCCATGGATGCTTCGCGCGCGCGCCGGGCCGTGGCCGGAGAATCGCGCCCGGTGATGAGCCCGGTGCGGATACCCATGATGCTGGCGAGTTTGATGCCGGCGCCATCGTGCGCATGAAACATTTTCATTTCGGCGACGCTGCCATCGGGGAACGTCTGCAGGCAGACGTAGCCGGGGGTCATGGTGCCGTCCACGTCCATCAGCAGGACGCGAACGGGTTTGGCGCGGCGCAGAACCGGCGCTGGAAATTTTATTTCGCGGATGGCCATTTCTCGAATCCCTCAACGACCATTCTAGAACAATTGCAATGTCCACAAATCGTGGACGTGCAGGACCCCCTCCAGCTTTCCCTCAGCATCTACCACGAGCACGGAGGTAATTTTCTTTTCCTCCATGACTCTCAGGGCGCTCGCCGCGAGTTCGCTGCGCGGCAGCGTCACCGGATTTTTCGTCATGCAATCGGCGGCGGTGAGGTCCAGCACATTTTCGGAACGTTTTTGCATCACGCGGCGCAAGTCGCCATCGGTGATGATGCCCCGCAGCTTGCCATCGGTTTCCGTCACCGCGGCGAGACCCAGTCCCTTGCGACTCATCTCGTAAATGACGTCCGGCATTTTTGCTGTGGGCAGGACGCGCGGCGCTGCTTCGCCAGCGTGCATCAACGATTCGACGCGACGCAATTTCTTGCCGAGACGTCCCCCGGGATGTAATGCCGCGAAGTCTTCCTCTTTGAAGCCGCGCCGCTCGAGCAACGAAATCGCGAGCGCGTCACCCATGGCCATTGCCGCGGCGGTGGAAGCTGTCGGCGCCAAATTCAGCGAGCAAGCTTCCTCTTTCACTGCTATATCGAGGACGATATTGCTCGCGCTGCCCAGCGTCGAGCGCGGATTCGCGGTGAGCGTGATCAGATGAATGCCCAGACGCTTCACTGATTCCACCAGCTCGATCAGTTCTTCGGTCTCACCGCTGGACGAAATCGCTAGCAGCACGTCGTCGCCTGTCAGCATACCCAGGTCGCCATGCAGCGCTTCCGAGGCGTGCAGAAAAAGCGATGGCGTGCCGATACTCGCGAAAGTAGCTGCAATTTTTCGGCCGATCAGACCGGATTTGCCAAGGCCAGTGACGACGACCCTGCCCTTGCACGCGTAGAGAAGTTCGACCGCTTTTTCGAAGCGCTCATCGAGACGTGCGATCAACCCCGCGATGGCTTCGGATTCGATGCGCAGTACCCGTTTGGCGGTGGCAAGGCTCATCGAGCGTCCCACTCGCGCGCGAGAGCCGAAAGACGCAGAACTTTTTGCAGCAGCGGACGCAATTCGCCGAGAGGCAACGCGTTCGCTCCATCCGAAAGTGCCTGCGACGGGTTGTCGTGAACCTCAAGGAATATTCCGTCCAAGCCCACTGCTGCACCGGCACGCGCCAGCGTTTCAATAAATTCGGGCTGGCCTCCGCTGGACTTTCCTGCCCCGCCGGGCAATTGCACGGAATGGGTCACGTCGAAAACGATTGGGTAGCCGAATTTGCGCATAATGGGAAACGAGCGCATATCCACCACAAGATTTTGATAACCGAACGAACTGCCGCGCTCGGTGAGAATGATTTTTTCGTTGCCGGTGCTGGCGATTTTCTCGGCGGCGTTGCCGATTTCCCACGGCGACAGAAACTGGCCTTTTTTTACGTTGACGATGCGTCCTGTGCGGCCCGCGGCCACCAGCAAATCGGTTTGGCGGCAAAGAAAGGCCGGAATTTGCAGGATGTCACACACTTCCGCGGCCGGACCCACCTGAGAAATGTCGTGAACATCGGTTAGGATCTGCAAGCCCGTACATTTTTTAATTTCAGCAAGAATGTGCAGGCCTTCTTCCAATTGTGGGCCACGAAAAGAATTGAGCGACGAGCGATTGGCTTTGTCGTAAGACGCTTTGAAAATGTATGGGATGCCGAGCTCCGACGTGATTTCGCCGAGGCGCTCGGCCATGTTCATGGCATGTGCTTCGCTTTCGATTACGCAGGGACCGGCTATCAGAAATAAGGGCGCATTGCCGCCGAAGCGGATTTTTCCGGCCGAAAAATTTCGCGGTGAATCCATCTATGTGGTTGCGCAGGATACGCGACGCACCAGACTATGCGCGTTTGTAGTTGTTTTCAACTTTGAATTGCGCGCACAAACAACACTACCGCAGAGACGAAGAGAAAGGAAAAGCAAGAGAATGAAGCAATTAATCCGTGGCGGGATCCGCAGCGGCCACACGCGATTCTGAGGACACGCCTTGGCGGCGGTGACGATTTTCCAGGCTGGCGCGGATGAACGCGGCGAACAGCGGATGCGGCGCGAGCGGCTTGGACTTGAATTCTGGATGGAACTGGCAGCCGAGAAACCACGGATGATCTGGGGCTTCCACAATTTCGACGTAGACGCCGTCCGGCGTACGGCCGGTGATGCGGAAACCGGCGCGCGTTAGCGTGTCTTCGTATTCGCAATTGAATTCATAGCGGTGGCGATGGCGCTCGTTGATTTCGAGCTGGCCGTACGCCTTGTGCGCGAACGATCCAGGCTCGATCTTGCACGGCCACGCACCGAGCCGCATGGTGCCGCCCATCTCGTCCACTCCGAGCAGCTCGCGCAATTTGTATATGACACGATTGGGAGTGGAAGGATCGAACTCAGTGCTATCGGCGCGTTCGATGTGCGAAACCTGCCGAGCATATTCAATCGTTGCACATTGCATACCCAGGCAGATTCCGAAGAACGGGATCTTTTTCTCGCGCGCATAGGTAATCGCGTGAACCATTCCGGCAATGCCGCGCTTGCCGAAACCTCCGGGAACCAAAATTCCGTCCACATGACGCAACAGGCGTTCGGCAGTGGCAGGTGAATCAATTTCTTCGGCTTCGATCCATTCGATTACCACGCGCTGGCGATTTGCGAGTCCGCCGTGCCCGAGCGCCTCGCGCAAACTTTTGTAGGCGTCTTCGAGCTGCACATATTTGCCGACAACGCCGACGCGCACTTCGCCGGCCGGGTGCTCAAGGGTCTCCAGCATCGCCAGCCAACGGCTTAGATCACGCGGCGGCGCTTCGAGTCGGAGCAGGCGCAATATTTGCTCGTCCAGCCCTTCGGCAGCGAGCGTCATAGGAACTTCGTAAATGTTGCTGACGTCCGGAGCGGAAATGACGCAAGCCTCGGCGACGTTGCAGAAAAGCGCGATCTTCGCTTTTAGATCGGCACCGAGCTGCCGGTCGCTACGGCAAATCAGAACGTCCGGCTGAATACCGATGCTTAAGAGTTCCTTGACGCTGTGCTGGGTTGGTTTGGTCTTCAGTTCACCGGCTGTGAGAATGAACGGCACCAGCGTGAGGTGCACGAAGATTACGTTTTCAGGGCCTAGCTCCAGACGCATCTGGCGAATCGCTTCCAAAAACGGCAGTGATTCGATATCGCCGACCGTGCCGCCAATTTCTACCAGCACAACATCTACGCCTTCGGCTACTTTGCGAAACGCGGATTTGATTTCGTCGGTGACGTGTGGAATTACCTGCACTGTCTTGCCAAGATAATCACCGCGGCGCTCTTTGGTGATGATGGACTCGTAGAAGCGGCCCGTGGTCCAGTTGTGATCGCGCGTCAGATGCGCGGAAGTGAAGCGTTCGTAGTGGCCCAAGTCCAGATCGGTTTCTGCGCCGTCGTCGGTGACGAACACTTCCCCGTGCTGATACGGAGACATGGTGCCGGGATCAACATTCAAGTAGGGATCGCACTTCTGGAGGGTAACGCGAAGGCCGCGGCTTTCCAGCAGGCAGCCCATGGAAGCCGCCGCAACGCCTTTTCCGAGAGAAGAAACCACGCCACCCGTCACAAAAATATATTTTGGGGCGGTCCGCAAGGTTCCTCGACTTCCTCCCGGAGAATCTGCGTACAAAACATTATCGTGGGAAATGCTGCGGGTGTCAAATTGCGATTTTCGATTGCGAAATTTATTTCTTACTTCTCAACCTGAGGAACGCCGCGAGGACGCAAAGAATCGCACTAGTAAACCGCGCTTCGTCAGGATTTGGTACCGGCACTCAGGAGCTTTTCCACGCGCTCGACATCGGCCGGCACGTCCACGCTGACCGCATCGTACTCAGTCTCAACCATATGAATGCGGAACCCATTCTCGAGCCAGCGCAACTGCTCGAGTTGCTCGACGCGTTCTAGCTCGCCGGGAGGTAGCGTAGGAAATTCCAACAACGCGTCGCGTCGATAGCCGTAGAGGCCAATGTGTTTCCAATGCTGTGCGGCAACTGTCACGCCGGTATCGCGAACCCACGGAATGGGCGCGCGCGAAAAATAGAGCGCGTTGTCATCGAAGTCCTGAACGACTTTCACTACGTTCGGGTCCATGATCTCTTTTTGCTGCGTGATGGCGGAGCAGGGGGTGGCCAACTGTATGGATTCGTCTTCGGCCATTGCGGCGGCGACCGCGTCCAGTGTGCCAGGATTGATCAGCGGCTCGTCGCCTTGGACGTTGATGTAGATGTCCGCGGGAACGTGAGTCGCCACCTCTGCGACCCGGTCAGTACCAGTACGGTGATCCTGGCGCGTGAGCATCGCTTCTCCGCCGAACTTCTCTACGGCGGTCTTGATCCTCTCGTCCTCGGTGGCGACGACGATACGGGACGGCAGCGTGGCCCGGCGAACCCGCTCAACAACGTGCTGAATCATGGGCTTTCCCGCAATGGGCGCCAGCGGCTTGCCGGGAAACCGGCTCGAGGCGTGGCGCGCGGGAATCACGACCAGCACATTAGGAGCGTCAGATTTCGCCATAGACGTTTGCAACCTTTCGCCAGCCAGGAAATCTTAACATGGGAGACGACGCCGCGTTGCGGGGGCTCTAACGTTTGGAAAGGTCGCCCTTGCTTTGAGTCTGGCGGGTGGTAGAATCATCGCAAGCGGCCCGTCAGCAAGCCCGGTACTGGACGAGTCACGCGGCAGGGGTGGGGACCACGTTGAGACACCGCGCACCGCAGCCGGTTGCATACGCACCGTCGCCGCGAGTTTGCGCGTTTTTTATTTTTTGCACCATTGTCCTGATTGCTCCCCCGGCTTGGCCACAGGCTGAAGGTCCCACCAAGGCAGAAAATCCACAAAAAATCGAGAAGGGCAAATACCTTAAAGCCGAGACGGATATCGCGTTGGTAAATGTATCGGTGACGGATCCCTACGGGCGCCTGGTCACGGGGCTCGAGCAGGAAAATTTCCGGGTGTTCGAAGACAACGTCGAGCAAGAGATTGTGCGCTTCTCCAGCGAAGACGTGCCGATTTCCATCGGCGTGATTTTCGACATGAGCGGCAGCATGGCGGACAAGATTGAAAAATCGCGGCTGGCGGCGGTGCAATTCTTCCGCACCGCGAATCCGCAAGACGAATTTTTCCTGATCAATTTCAACGACCGCGCGCAACTGGCGAGCTCGTTCACCGGAAGCGTGGAAGAATTGCAAAATCATTTGATGTTTACTGCGGCGCGTGGAGAGACCGCTCTGCTGGACGGCATTTATCTAGGGCTGAGCGAGATGAAAGGAGCACACAACACAAAGAAGGCGTTGCTCATCATATCGGACGGGGGCGATAATCATAGCCGGTACACGGAAACAGATATCCGCAAGTACGCAAGAGAAGCGGACGTCCAGATTTACGCCATCGGACTCTACGAGCCCGGAGGCGGTCCCACAACGGAAGAACAATTGGGGCCCGCATTACTTTCGGATTTGACGCAGATGACCGGCGGAAGAACGTTTGGTGTGGCTAGCCTCAAGGATTTGCCGGACATCGCCACCAAAATCAGCATGGAGTTGCGCAATCAATATGTGGTTGGATACAGACCAAGCGATCACGCCCACGACGGAAAGTGGCGAAAAATCAAAGTCAAACTGCGCCCACCGAAGGGCCTGCCGCCTCTCACCGTCTATGCCAAGACCGGGTATTACGCGCCCGGCCACTAAGTATCTTTTGCTGAATATTTTTCTGAGCATGCTGCTTGTGGCTCTCGTGAGCCCGTTTGCGCGCGCGCAGAACCCTATTCCTCCACCACCGCCTCCGCCCGGCGCGTCGGCCGGGCAGCAGAATCCCCAGCCCGATCAGAGTCACCGGCTGACATCTACCGTGGACTTGGTAGTGTTGCACGCAACCGTGGTGGACGAGAAAGGGCAGTTTGTCACGGGATTGACGACCGACAATTTTCATGTTTTTGAAGACAAGGTCGAGCAGAAGATTTCTGTATTCTCCAAAGAAGACATCCCAGTAACCATGGGACTCGTGATCGATAATAGTGGCAGCATGAGGGAAAAACGTCCGCAAGTGAATGCCGCAGCCCTTTCCTTCGTGCGCACCAGCAATTCCGCCGATGAGGTTTTCGTCGTCAACTTCAACGACGAGTATTACCTGGACCTCGATGAGGATTTCACCAGCAATACTCAGGAACTGCACGATGCGCTGGAGCGGATTGACACGCGTGGCAGCACGGCGCTCTACGACGCAATCATTGGCTCGCTGGATCATTTGAAGAAGGGACACAAAGATAAGCGCGTGTTGCTGGTGATCACCGACGGCGACGATGATGCTAGCCGCAAGGATTTTTCCTACACAGTGAAGGCCGCGGTGGAATCGAACGCCACGATTTACGCGATTGGCGTTTTCAGCGACGATGATCGCAAGAACAACAAGAAGATGATTCGCAAGTCGAAAAAGGAGCTTACAACTCTTGCTGAGTCCACCGGCGGGTTGGCCTATTTCCCGGACCGGCTCGAGGATGTTGATCCGGTTTGCGTCCAGGTGGCGCACGACATCCGCAATCAGTACACGCTGGGGTACTATCCGACGAACACCGCGAAGGATGGAAGTTTCCGCACCGTGAAAGTGGATTTGATGCCCCCGAAGGGCCACGGCAAACTCGCGGTTCGAACCCGCACTGGCTATTACGCGCGGAAGGCCTCGCAAAGCGACTGAGATCTGCTTTTAGTGTGCTTGCCACTGTGGCGCCAGCCGGGCGAGGTGAGCCTCGCCTAAACCGGTTTGACGCCGTGCAAAAAGGCTAGGCAACGACAGCGGCAAGCCGCCGCACGCCCAGAGGTTCCCCAACGCAACGTTAGTCTACGTCCTGGGTTACCTTCTATTTTCGTTTGAGATTGATCCGAGGAAGCTGGCGCCGTGAGGGATTTTGGCGCCGAAGTTTTCTGCTGCGGTCTGGCCCATATCGGCTAGCGTTGCGCGGGTGCCTAGATCTACTCCACGTTGTGCGCCCTTGCTGTAGGCGAGAATCGGGACATATTCGCGTGAATGGTCGGTGGTGGGATTCACCGGGTCGGGATCGCATCCGTGATCCGCGGTGATCAGCAGCAAATCCGTGGGACGCAGAGCATCGAGGAAGGGCCCAAGCAGCCTGTCAAATTCCTCTAGTGAGCGCGCGAAACCTTCGACGTCTTTCCGGTGGCCATAGAGCATGTCAAAATCCACGAGGTTCGCGAAGATCAGGCCTTTCGGTTGCTTCGAAAGCGCTTCCGTCAGCTTCTTCATTCCATCCGCGTTGTTTTTTGTAGTGACATAATCTTCCACGCCGCGGCCGTTGTAGATATCGTGAATCTTGCCCACGCCGAAAACCGGAACTCTGTGATCGGCTAAGACGTCTAGCAGCATCGGGCGCGGCGGTTCGACAGCATAATCGTGACGCCGTTCGGTGCGTTGGAAATTTCCAGACGTGCCCGCGAACGGCCGCGCGATCACACGTCCCACGCGATTTGGCCCATCCAGCAGCCTTCGCGCAATTTCGCACATGCGATAGAGCTCCGGCACCGGAATCACATCTTCGTGGGCAGCGATTTGAAACACGCTGTCGCCGGAGGTGTACACGATCGGAAATCCAGTGCGCACGTGATCTTCACCCAGTTCTTTCAGGATTTCGGTGCCGGACGCGGGCTTATTGCCGAGCGTGCGTCGGCCAACTTGGCGTTCGAATTCCACGATCAGCGATTTCGGAAAGCCGTCTAAGTACACGGGAAAGGCTTGATCGAGCCAGATGCCGGCCATTTCCCAGTGGCCTGTAGTCGTGTCCTTTCCAGGAGAGCGGGTGGCGCCTTTACCGAAATTCCCTGACGGATTGAGCGGCGGCGACAGGTGATCCAGAGGCTTGATATTTGCGAGACCGAGACCGACCAGGCAGGGAAGCTTGAGCGGGCGTGAGCGCGCAATGTGCCCGAGCGTGTCGCGGCCAACGTCTCCGTAATCGGCTGCGTCTGGAAGTTCGCCGATGCCCACGCTATCGAGGACAATCCAGATTACCCGCTCAAATCGCGCGCTCCCCTGCTTCACCGATTTCTCCTTTATGTTTCACGTTCGTCGCGGCATTGAAAGTGTACGAGAGGGCCGGCTCACTTTTTAGTTTGGATGGCTTCGTCATAAGCGGCTTTTGCGATGCGAGCGATGACTGCGTCGCGAGCGTCGTCGTCGGCTCTGGAATCGCTGACGAAAATGGCGATCGCCAGGCGGCGCCCATCGGGCAACGTGATCAGGCCGATGTCGTTCGTAGCGAATGTCACGCCGTCCCTGGTCCCTGAACTGCCTGTCTTATGCATCACGATCGTTCCGGGGGGCAGGTCGCCCCGAATCCGCTTTAGGCCCGTAGCTCCGTCCTGCATCCACGTAAAGAGGATTCGCGTGTGTTCGGGCGTAAGAGGAGCATTGTCGCTGATCCGCCGCAACAATTGAGCGGCACCTGCCGGCTCGAACCAGTTGCGATATTGGGCTGCGGCGTTGAGAGCGAGGCCATCCTCGCCGTCCTCCAAATGAAAACCTGTTACGCCGATTGAATCCATGTAGCGGTTTACGATAGCGGGACCACCGATTGTGCGCAGAACGATGTCTGCGGCGACGTTATCGCTTTGAGAGACGGCTAAACCTAGGAGCTCCCGCAAAGGAACCTCTACGTTCGCGTCTGGGTATTTATCCTGAAGTGGACTGTGAGTGTGCGGGAGGATGCGGTCGGCCGGGAGAAATCGGACGGACTGATCAAGAGAGAGCTTCCCTTGTTCGACCAAATGTAGCGCACTGACCGCGAGCGGGAATTTGAAGACCGACTGCATGGGTGGACGTGCCTGAGGGTTCAGATCGCAGTTCAATGACGAGTCCGGGAGCGAACATGCGACGGAGACTTTGCCGTGGGCGTCAGCTGCGATGCCCTGAATCTGGCGCTGGAGCGGCGTTTGAGCGAAGGCCGAACTGGCGAATAGGATAAACACCACGGTGAAGCGCATCACCGAACTATAGCAAATGCAGCTAGTACGCAGAACACGCAGCTACGGGCAGCCTTCGGCCGTCGCTTGAGCAGTTTGCCGCGGCTTGCGGTCGGGTGTACAATTTTGGGTTTATACATATGGCGACGGAACCCATAGGGAAGCTCCCTTCTGACTCTGGCGAACCTGCGTCGCCGATGACGCGCTCCCACGCAGTTGTTCCCGGCGACATTGAGGAAATTCGCGTCCGGGGAGCGCGCGTTCACAACCTGAAGAACATTGACTTCGTGATTCCGCACAATGCGATCACGGTGGTCAGCGGGGTTTCGGGCTCGGGCAAATCCAGCCTTGCTTTCGACACGCTTTATGCCGAGGGGCAGCGACGCTACATCGAATCCCTTTCCGCGTATGCGCGCCAATTCCTCGAGCGCATCGAAAAACCGGACGTGGACGAAATCACGGGAATTGCCCCGGCCATTTCAATCCGCCAGAAAAATTCCACACGCAATCCGCGTTCGACTGTGGCGACGGCAACCGAGATTTACGATTATTTGCGCCTACTGTACGCGCGCATTGGCCGCACATTCTGCCTGCGCTGCGGCGAGGAAGTCCGCAAAGACACTCTGGACGAAATCGCGTCGCGAGTTCTGGCGCTTCCCGCCGGCCGTCGCTTCTACGTTCTGTACGAACTGAAACTGACACCCGACGCGGCCACCAACGCGCCTCAAGCGCCCCGCGCGCGCAAACCCGCAAGGCCCGGGCCGGACGCGGTCCGCGAGGCGCTGGTCAGTTTGCGCAAACGCGGATTCAATCGCATCTATCAAGCCGGCCGTGTCTTCGAGTTTTCCACGCCGGAAGAATTGCTTGACGTCGATTTCACCAAGCCTGTTTACGTACTGGTGGACCGCCTCGCGCTTTCGCCCGAGGTGCGTTCGCGTCTGATGGATTCCATTGAAATCTGCTACCGCGAAGGACGCGGCGAAGCCATTCTGGAATTTGTTCCGGACACGGCCGACGGCACGCCCGAGCGAATGGTTTTCAATGAGCGTTTCGAATGCAAGAAATGCGGCGCCACGTACCAGGAGCCGGAGCCTCGCCTTTTTTCGTTCAACAATCCTTACGGTGCCTGCCCACGCTGCCAGGGATTCGGAAACACAGTGGATTTCGATCTCGATCGCGTAGTCCCGGACAAGAGTAAAACACTCGCCGACGGCGCGATCGAGCCCTGGACCAAACCACGTTACCGGCAACTGGCCATGGATATGCGGCGATATGCGCGCACCAAGGGAATACCGGCGGATGTGCCGTTTCGCGAACTGACTTCGGCGCAGCGAGCTGCGATCCTCGACGGCGATAAGAAGGAGGACTATCCCGGCGTAAAAGGATTTTTCGGCTGGCTCGAACGAAAAAAATACAAATTGCACGTGCGCGTTTTCCTGAGCCGCTACCGCGGCTATGCCACTTGTCCGGATTGCGGCGGCACGCGGCTGCGCGCCGAAGCGCGCGCCGTGAAAATCGCGGGGCGTTCGATCACCGAAGTCTGCCAGATGACCGTAAAAGAAGCGCGGCCGTTTTTCAGCGCGCTCCAACTGAGCGATTCCGAAGTTACGATCGTTGAAAAGGTATTGGAAGAAATTCAGCAGCGCCTCCGCTTTCTCGATAATGTGGGCCTGGACTACCTGACGCTCGACCGGCTGACCTCCACGCTTTCCGGCGGCGAAGCGCAGCGTATTCAGCTGGCCACTTCGCTGGGCTCGCATCTGGTGGGCGCGCTCTATGTGCTGGACGAGCCTTCGATCGGACTGCATCCGCGCGACACGAATCGTCTGATCGAAATCCTGAAGGGTTTGCGCGATCTGGGCAATACCCTGCTGGTGGTGGAACATGATCCAGACACGATCATGGCCGCCGATCATGTGCTTGATTTGGGTCCCGGCGCCGGCGAACACGGCGGGAAGCTAATCTTTGCGGGTACGCGCGACGCAATGCTGAAGGACGCGCACTCGCTCACCGGTCGTTATCTACGCGGCGAGTTGAGAATTGCCATTCCAGCGCGGCGCCGCAAGCCGCTGGGCAAATTCCTGAAAATTTTCGGCGCGCACAGCCACAATTTGGAGGGCGTGGACGTGATGATTCCGCTCGGGCTGCTCGTCGCGGTTACCGGCGTTTCGGGCTCCGGCAAATCCACGCTGGTTTACGACGTCCTGTACAAAGCGCTGCAGGCCAAGCGGACCGGCGGGAATTGGCGACAGTGTTGCGACCGGCTCGAAGGCGATGCGGCGCTCACTGCGGTGGAAATGGTGGATCAATCGCCCATCGGGCGAACGCCGCGGTCGAATCCCGCAACTTATTTGAAGGCGTTCGATCCGATTCGCGAGGTGTTTGCGTCGACACCCGAAGCAAAAAAGCGCGGGTTCACTGCAGGACACTTTTCATTCAACATTCCGGGCGGGCGCTGCGAGGCTTGCCAGGGCGACGGAACCGTGACCGTCGAAATGCGGTTTCTTGCGGACGTGGAACTGGTCTGCGAAGAATGCCGCGGCACGCGTTACAAGAGCAGCGTGCTGGACGTGAGTTACAAGGAAAAGAATATTCACGACGTGCTGCAAATGACGGTGCGCGAAGCACTCGCGTTTTTCGCCGCGCACCCCAAAGTCACTTCCAAACTGCACGTTCTGGAAGAGGTCGGCCTGGGCTATTTGCGGCTGGGGCAATCCGGCACGACGCTTTCCGGCGGCGAGGCGCAACGTTTGAAACTGGCCGCGCATCTCACCCGGCAGGAAAACAGCGGTATCCTGTATATCTTCGACGAGCCTACGACCGGCCTGCATTTCGATGATATACAGAAGCTGTTGACGGCATTCCGAAAATTGATCGAGGGCGGCGCTTCGGTGCTGATCATCGAGCACAATCTGGACGTGATCAAATCGGCGGACTGGATGATTGACCTCGGTCCGGAAGGCGGCGAAGCGGGCGGGCGCGTGGTGGCTGCGGGAACTCCCGAGCAGGTGGCGCGCAATCCGCAATCGCACACCGGAAAATTTCTGGCCCGCGTGCTGAATTCGCACAACGGTGCAAATCACGGCAATCACTCAGCCGAGGCCAAGATCGCCGCGTCTCCGTTGAGTCCTCGGACGGAATGAAACGAACCATCAGGCCGCTCACGTTTTGCCTTTTGAGCGCCTTTTTCGGCGCTGGCCACTACTTCACAGCCGCTCAAACCGTCGGCACTTCAAAGAAATCAATTCCACAGGATCCCGCCTCAGCCGAACTGAATCGCCTGCTGACCGCCGCGCAGGATGCCGTGAACAAACAAGACTACGCAACTGCTGCGCGCGACTATCAGGCCTATCTAGCCCAAAAACCGGACGACGCTGTGGTGCACTACGATCTCGGTTACGCGTACACAGCCCTGCAACGTCCGGCGGATGCGAAGACGGAATACGAAAAAGCGATTGCGCTCGATCCGAAGTTGGCTTCCGCGTACCAAAATCTTGGATTGACTCTGATTCCCACCGATCCCGCGGCGGCCATTGAGCCGCTGCAGCACGCCGCCGAGCTAATGCCCGAAGACGCGCGAACGAAGTGGCTCCTGGGCGTCGCGTTGGAAGCCGCCAAAAAGGATTCGCTGGCGATCGAACAGTATGAGGCTGCCGCGAAGCTGGACCCGAAGAGCGCTGACATCCGCAACTCGCTGGGTTTCGCGCTACTGCGAACCGGCAGCGCGGGTGATGCCGAAGCAGCGTTTCGCGAGGCAATCGCACTAAAGCCCAGTGGCGAAGCGGCAAGCCAGGCGCACAAAGGATTGCTGCGCGCGCTGATCGCAGAAAAAAAGAACGACGACGCGGCGACCGAACTGGGCGTGTATTTGGACGCTCATCCGAACGACGCGGCCATGCGGCTGGAGCATGCTTCCCTGTTGGTGGACGCGGACAAAGACGATGATGCCCTGGCCGAGCTCGACCGCGCCGCCGCTGGCGGCCCCGAGTCCCTTCGTGCGTTGCGGCTGCGCGCGCTGATTTATTTTCGCAAGAAAGAGTACGACAAATCGATTCCGGTTCTGAAGAACGCTGTCGCGCTGGCGCCCAACGATCCGGACCTTGCCGCGCAACTCGGACACGCGTACATGGAAAATAAAGACTATGCGAACGCCGTGAACGAATTGGTTGTCGCCATCAAAATGAACCCGACTTCGAACGATGTGCTCACCGACCTGGTGGCCGCCGAATATCTGAACAAGAATTATCCCGCCGCGTTGCATGGCCTGGATCTTTTGGCGCAACGTGAAACACTGCCGCTGGGAAGTTGGTTCATTCGCGCCACTTGTTACGATAAACTGGGGCAGGCGGCTCCGGCACTTGAGTCATATCAGAAATTTCTGCAATTGAATAAAGATGAGAACAGCGACATGTACTTCGAAGCCGCTGCGCGCGCACGGACACTGACTCGCGAGCTCCAGAACAAGAAGAGGTAGTACATTGTTCGCAAAAGTTGGCGTTGGCTGGGCGGTCTTAGCGATTGTCCTGGTAGCGGGTTCGGCCGTGGACCAGGATCGGGTGCCGGAATTGCGGGCCCGCTTCCAAAAAGAGACGGATCCGGTGCGGAAAGCGAAAATTTTGCCGCGACTGGCGGATGCGGAATTCGGCGAAATACAGAACCAGATTGCAGCCGGCAATCTTTCCGATGCAGCCGCGATCGCCAGCCAGGTGCGCGATGAAGCCCACGCCGCGCAGGAAGCGCTCGATGGAAAGAAACGCGACCCCGAGCAACATCCCGACGGTTACCGGCAGCTGCAGATTTCCGTTCGCGAGTCAGTGCGCCGGCTGGATGATATCTTGATCGGTCAGGCGGCTGATGACCAGAAGCCCTTTCAGGAAATTCGCGATGACCTGGAAAAAATGGACGGGCAACTCATTCATCAACTTTTCCCGAAGCGTCCAGATAAGGTGTCGGAGCCTTCCAAACCGAAGGCTTAGGAGTTCGATATGCGTTTCCGCACGGTGATGTTCGCAACGCTTTCCGTTCTGTTGATGGCCTCCAGGGGCGCGGCGCCCGCGCGGTCAAGCCAGGATCCGCAGAAGGATTACTTATCCGAAACGGAGGCCGACAAAATTCGCGATGCGGTTACGCCGCCCGAACGCATCAAGCTGTATATTTCTTTTGCGGACGACCGGCTGAAGAAATTTCAATACGAACTCACTCGCACCGTGCCGGAAGGACGGCGCGCTGAGATTTTGAACGGTCTGCTAAATGCCTATGTCGGATGCATGGATGACGCCGCCGATCAAATCGGCCTGGCAAGAGAGAAGCAAATTGATATTCGCGGGCAGTTGAAACTAATCGAATCGAAAGGCAAGGAATTTCTAGCCGTTCTCGAAAAGATCGATAAAGGCGGTCCGGAATACCAGACTTATAAGGACACCCTGCAAGACGCGATCGAAGGAACCAAAGACGCGCTTTCTGACGCGGACAAAGCGTCCAAGGAATTGACGCCCGTGCCGGTGCGGAGAAAGCCTTCGTGAAACGGCAGCGCGTAAAAAATCTCGTGCCCGGCGGCGAGCGGATTTTTCAGAGGATTTACACGCGCCTCGGCTGCGAAGGGCGGCCGCCGCACTTCGTGGTGGAATATCATCCGTATACGGATTTGACGCACACAATTCGGCTTCGTGAAGATACCGCTTACGTTCGCTTGTCAGACGCGTTAGATGATGCTCCGCATCCGGTCGTGGAAGCGACGGCTGCGATTCTGCTCGGGCGTTTGTATCGCCGGCAACCTCCCGCGGAACTGCTGGAGACTTACCGCAAATTCTCCTATGCCGGAGCTACGCGACGACGATTGCTCGCATTGCGCCAACGGCGCGCGCGGCGCATGGAGCACCGGCCGGCAGGCGCGCATCACGACCTTGATTCATTATTTGAACGGCTGAACGCGCGGTATTTCGGCGGTGAACTCGAAAAGCCGCGGCTGAGTTGGAGCCGGCGCGTGTGGCGCAGTTTGCTGGGCTGTTTCGATCCGGCATTGCAGCAAATCGTGATCAACCGTCAGCTCGATCGGGAGCGCGTCCCCGAATTTGTGGTGGGCTACGTGATGTACCACGAGATGCTGCACGTAAAACATCCCATGCGGTTTGCGCGTTGCAGGCGCGAATCGCACGGCCCGGTGTTTCGCAAGGAAGAGAAAAAGTTTGCGGACTACATTCGCGCCATGAAGTTCCTCGATCGCTTCCCCGTTCGCTGATTTTTCTTTGGAGTGCGGCGCGGGTTCCTGCTATTTCTCGGCGGAGAGCTTTTCGATTTTCTTTTGCACTTTTTTGGCGTCGGGCGCGTCCGGCAGGACCTTCAGATATTCCTTGTAGTAGCGGATGGCTTCGGACTTGTCGCCCTTCTTCTCGTAGGCTTCGGCCAGCAACAAACGCGGTTTGGCGAAATTAGCGCGCAAACGGATGGCATCTTCGAACCGTGAAATCGCCGCGTCGATATCGCCTTTGTGCATGTAGAAGGTGCCAACGTCGATATCCTGCTGCGCGTGAAAGGGGTCCCAGGCGGGATCGTCTTCCGGAGGCAGAACGCCGGGCTTGGAAGCACGCGCTGTTTCTTTCTTCGCGGATTCGTCGTCGGGCGGCAATACTTTCTTTGACGACGACTCCTGCCTTGAATCGTCTTGGTTAGGCGGCGGACTTGGAGGAGGCTGCGGCTTTGCCGGCTGTTGTGGTTCCTGCTGCGGAGGCGTGGACGGCGGTTGGGATTGTTGGGGCTGATCTTGTTGGGCGAAACAGACAGGAACTGCGGGCCGCGCCGCCAACAACAGGGTCAAAAATGCAAATTTTGCGGTGCTGAGTCGCATCCGGCTTCCTCGCTGCGTTTAGACTGCGTTTGCTAGAATGAAAGTTGCACGCAAGCCGGTGGGTAGCACTGAACCCGGAGCCTGCTTGAACATTGTAACTCGCCGGAATGGAACTTCGAGAAAAAGTCGCGCAACTCCCTACGCAGCCGGGGGTGTACCTGTTCCAGGACGCCGGCGGAACGATTCTCTATGTGGGCAAGGCGAATTCGCTACGTAGCCGCGTACGCTCTTACTTCTTGGAATCGCACTGGCAGGATGCCAAGACCGGCTCGCTGGTGCGCGAGATCGCGGACCTCGATTACATCGTCGTTGACAATCAAAAGGAGGCCCTGGCGCTTGAAAATAATCTCATTAAGCAGCATAAGCCGAAATTCAACGTCCTGCTCCGCGACGACAAGACTTATCCTTACATTCAATACACGGCGTACGAAAAATATCCACGCGTGTATGTCACGCGGCGACTGAAGAAAGACGGCTCGATTTATTTTGGCCCGTACTTCCCTGCGCGGCTCGCATATCAACTGGTGAATCTGATCCACAAACATTTCCTGGTGCCGTCGTGCACAGTGGATCTGACGCGCTCGCATCCGCGGCCTTGTTTGCAATATTACATTCACCGCTGCCTGGGCCCGTGCGTCGCGGGGCTGGTTACCGACCAACGCTACGCTGAGGCGGCGCGTGATGTGCGTCTATTTCTCGAAGGCCGCCGCAGCGACTTGGCGCATAGCCTCGAAGAGCGCATGCGTCAAGCTTCGGAATCGGAGCGCTACGAAGAAGCGGCGGGGTATCGCGACCTTTTGCGCACGCTCGCGGAAATGGAAGAACGCCAGAAAATTGCGGCGGCGTCCGGAGACGATACCGACGTGCTCGCCTGGTACGCCGAGCCGCCGCAGGTGGCCGTCAATTTATTCCATTTGCGCGGAGGACGCGCGGTGGACCGGCGCGATTTCTACTGGGAAGACATGGACGAATTCGATCCCGCCGAATTTTTGCCGTCGCTGATCAAGCAGCTCTATCTCGATGCCGCATATTTACCGCGTTACATCCATACGCCCATGGGATTCGAGGATTGTGCGCTGATCGAGGAAGTCTTGACCGAGAAAGCCGGGCATCGTGTGGAAGTTCTGAATCCGCAGCGTGGGCAGAAGCACGCTTTCCTGGAACTGGTGGAAAAGAACGCGCAGCACTCGTTTATTCAGCGATTTCGCGTCTTGAAGCCCAGCTCCGCTGCGATTGTTGAGGCTCTCGAATCCGCACTGGGCCTGCCCGAACCGCCAAAACGCATCGAATGTTTTGATATTTCACACATTCAGGGTTCCGATACAGTGGCTTCGATGGTCGTTTGGGAAGCGGGACGCATGAAGAAATCCGATTACCGGAAGTTCATCATTCGCGGCGAGGCCATGCCGGAAGGCAGCGAAAAATCCGCCGGAATTCTGCGCGACGATTTCGCCAGCATGCAGGAAGCGGTGGAGCGGCGCTATCATCGTCTGCAGCAGGAGAATAAGCCGATGCCGAGCTTGATCCTGATTGACGGAGGCATTGGGCAATTGCACGCAGCCGCGAAGGCGCTGGAAAAGCTCGCGATCATCAACCAGCCGATGGCCAGCATCGCGAAAAAAGAAGAAATACTTTACATTCTTGGCCGTGAAGACGAGCCGATCGTACTCGAGCGTCATTCGCCAGTGCTGCACCTGATCCAGCAGATTCGCGATGAAACGCACCGCTTTGCCGTAACGTTCCATCGCCAGCGAAGATCGAGCCGCCGCCTGCGTACATCGCTGACGGAAATTCCGGGCGTCGGCCCGCGGACGGCGCAAAAACTCCTACGCCGGTTCGGCAGCGTCACGCAACTGCAGAATCTCAGCGTCGACGATCTCGCCGCGGAAATCCCGCGCGCGCAAGCTCTACGCGTGTTCGAAGCACTACGAAACAGCACGAAATCTCAACAAGCTCCGCATGCCTAGAGCCGCGCCGATGGGAATCGTTCTAGCGCAGGAACGCCTCGGCTTGCTGGCTTGCTCGGTTTGCTTGCCTCGGTTGAGAAGCCTATGCTACTGTCAGGTTCGGAGGTGGATAATGGCGGACAATAATGTGGGTTCAAGGGTCAGCTTTTTTCTGGTTGGATTGGGCATAGGAGCGCTGGTCGGGATTCTTTTCGCACCGAAATCCGGCGACGAAACGCGCGAATACTTGTCCGGTAAGGCGGACGAAGGCCGCGATTACGCGCAGAAGAAAGCGCGCGAACTGCGCGAACGCGCCGAAGACTTGCTCGAGCGCAGCAAAGAGATCATGTCGCGTCAAAAGGACGCGCTGTCCACGGCCGTCGAAGCTGGAAAAGACACCTACAAGAGGGAATCCAAAGCTTCCTAAGCCACGCCAAGGAGTTCCATGCCCGGCTGGGTAGAATTTTTCATCCTCATCGCGGCGATCGCCATCGTGATACAGATGGCGATCCTGCTCGGGATGTTTTTGCAGCTAAAAACGTCCATGCGAGAGTTTACCCGGATCGCTAATGACCTGCAGGGTCGCGTGGACCCCATCCTCACGCGTGTCAATCGCATTCTGGAAGATTCCGAGGGCCGCCTTTCGAGCGTCATGGGCGACACCGCTGAAATCACGCGCATTGCGCGCGGACAAGCCCAGAAGATGGACCGCATCGTCACCGAGACGATCGAACGCCTGCGCATTCAAGTGATCCGCGCCGACCAGATTCTTACCGGCGCGCTCGAAGTGGTGGACGAAGCCGGCAGCAAGTTCCGCAATACTTTGTGGGGGCCCATCCGGCAGGCCTCCGCCGTGATGAAGGGCATTAAAGTGGGCCTGGATATTTTGCGTAATCAGCAGGAACGCAGGCCGGCGTCCGAAGCCGCCGCGGAAGAAGACGAAGAATTATTTATCTGACGTGATTGCTCCCCGTAGGACGTATCGCTTCCGAACAAAACCCCGTCAAGGCGGTTGTCAGCGGATCCAGCCGCCGCCGAGGACTTTTTCGCCTGAATAAAATACCGCGGCCTGGCCTGGGGTGATGGCGCGCTGACCCTCGCGGAACGTCACCCGGGCGGAGGTGGCGTCCAGCAGCGCGATTTCCGCTCCGGCGGGTTCGTGGCGATTTCGAATCCGGACCATCGCCTGTAGGGGACCGTCAGGCAAACCGTAAGGAATCCAATTCACATCGCGAACTTCGCACGCCGTGCTGCGGAGTTCTTGGTCTTCGCCGATCACCAGGCGATTTCGCGCGCGGTCTAGGGCGACGACGTACATTGGCCGCCCGCCAGCGATTCCCAAACCTCGGCGCTGGCCGACAGTGTAATGATGCAAGCCCTTGTGGCGGCCCAACACCTCCCCTGATGTCGTAACGATGTCGCCGGAATCTTCGGGCAGCTTGCTTCCCTGCTCCTGCAAATATCCTTCGATAAACTTCACGTAGTTGCCCGTAGGCACGAAGCAAATTTCCTGGCTTTCCGGCTTCTCCGCGACAGGCACCTGCAGGCGACGAGCGATTTCTCGCACTTCGTGCTTCGAAAGTTCACCCAGCGGGAAATCGGTGCGCGCCAATTGCTCCTGTGTGAGGCCGAAAAGAAAATAGGATTGGTCCTTCGATTCGTCCACGGCGCGCAACAACTCGTAGCGGCCCGTTTCCGGGTTATGACGCACGCGTGCGTAATGTCCGGTGGCAATGCGCTCGGCGCCGATCTGCCGCGCGGTGACGAGCAACTGATCGAACTTCACGTGGTTGTTGCACAGGGTGCACGGAATGGGCGTGCGGCCTTCGAGGTAATCATTCACGAACGGCTGAATCACGTTCAGTTCGAATTCGCGCTCGAAATTCACAACGTAAAAAGGAATGCCCAGATGCTCTGCGACGCGGCGCGCGTCGTAAACATCATCGTGCGAACAGCAACGATGCTGCGCCGGTCCGCCGACATTCTGGAGTTGTGGCAAGCGGCGCTGGTTCCAGAGCTGCATCGTGAGGCCTACAATCGTCTGTTCGCGTTCGTGCAAGATGGCCGCAACAGTTGAACTGTCCACACCCCCACTCATGGCTACAGCGACGGTGGTTGCGGCTGAGCTGGCGCTCGCGCTCGCGACGGGAATCGAAGGCTCAAGTTGTACGGTTGCAGACATAGTGTTAACGCAAATGATTGTATCTGAATTTCAGCAAAACTGCCGGTAAGACCCTGACGTTACGTCGCCGCGGGCACGCTCAGTGGTGACAGCGCGCGCAGACGCTCGACCACTGCGGGGATGATTTCAATCGCGCGATCGATCTCTTCAGGCGTCGTCGGCCGCCCCAGACTGAAGCGCAAACTGGAGCGCGCCCGCTCAGGCGAAAGGCCAATGGCGGTCAGCACATGCGAGGGCGCCACGGCGCCGGAGGAGCAGGCTGCGCCAGTGGAACAGGAGATTCCTTGCAGGTCGAGCGCTATGACCAGCGCTTCCCCACCCGCGGCGTCGAACGACAGGTTGCAAGTGTTTGCTACGCGATGATGCGGGTCGCCGTTGATGTGTACTCCTGGCAGCGACAGCAACGCCGACTGGAACTTGTCTCGAAGCGCTGCCATACGCGCCGCGTCGGACGTCAAATTCTTAATGGCCAAGTCCGCCGCTTTACCCAGACCAACGATACCGGGAACATTTTCCGTGCCCGGCCGTCGATCACGTTCGTGATGGCCGCCATGGAAAATCGGCTCAAGCTCCGTGCCTGTGCGGACGTAGAGAGCCCCCGCGCCCTTCGGTCCATAGATTTTGTGTGCGGAGATCGAGAGCAAATCCATGCCGAGACGATTTACGTCGAGAGGCAACTTGCCGGCGGCCTGCACGGCGTCACAATGGAAATAAATGTCTTCCTCGGCGGCGATGCGCCCAATCTCTTCGATGGGCTGAATCGTGCCGGTCTCATTGTTCGCAAGCATCACGCTGATCAGGACGGTCTCGGGGCGGATGGCTTCGCGAATTTCGTCGGGGTCAACGATGCCATCGCGGCCCGCCGGAACGTAGGTCACATCCACGCCTTGCTTTTCGAGCGCCTCCGCGCAATTCAACACGGCGTGATGCTCGATGGCCGTGGTGACCATGTGCTTGCGCGGCTGAACGCAGTGCGCCACGGTGCCGAAAAGCGCCAGGTTGTCGGCTTCCGTCCCACCGCAGGTGAATACAATTTCCGACGGCTTGGCGCCCAGCAGAGTTGCGACCGATTCGCGCGCGGCGTCCACCGCAGCTCGCCCGCGCTGTCCCGCCGAGTGGATCGAACTCGCGTTGCCGAAGCTGCCGCTGAAATACG
>Ga0210401_10000473_pt1 | contig 49513 bp, 48 predicted proteins | sample IncBWH32MmetaG_FD_150866 | JGI IMG/M metagenome (GOLD analysis project Ga0210401, IMG submission 150866) | Forest soil microbial communities from Barre Woods Harvard Forest LTER site, Petersham, Massachusetts, United States - Inc-BW-H-32-M | ecosystem: Environmental > Terrestrial > Soil >...
CGACCAGCAGCCTCAGCATCTCCACGCGCAGCCGCTCCGCCGACAGCGTCGCGAGGCCCTCGCGCGCGGCGATGCAGGCGAGCAGGCCGGCGCGGTCGACGTCGCCGGCACTGAAGGCGGCATGAAAGCGGAAGAAGCGCAGGATACGCAAATAATCCTCCGCGATCCGCTCGGCGGGATTGCCGATGAAGCGCACGCGTCTTGCAGCGATATCGGCGAGCCCGCCGACGTAATCATGCACGACGCCGTCGGTGCCGATCGACAGCGCGTTGATGGTGAAATCGCGCCGGCGCGCGTCGCCGACCCAGTCGCGGCCGAACGCGACCTTGGCCTTGCGGCCAAAAGTCTCGGTATCTTCGCGCAAGGTCGTCACCTCGACCGGCTGGGCATCGATCACGAGCGTCACGGTGCCGTGGTCGATGCCGGTCGGCACGCTCTTGATCCCTGCCGTCTTGGCGCGCCGGATCACCTCGTCCGGCACGGCGGTGGTCGCGACGTCGATGTCGCCGATCGGAATTTTGAGCAGCGCGTTGCGCACGGCGCCGCCGACCACGCGCGCCTCCTCACCGCCGTCGTTCAGCAGTGCGAGCACGCGGGCGGTCGCCCCCGCCGTCAGCCAGGGCGCATCGTCCGGCTCCATCTGGCTCATTTCTCCACCCCGGGAACGAGCCTGCCGTTCTCGATATGCGCGGGGATATAGGTCGAGTGCGGCGGCGCACCGGAAAAATTCGCCAGCATGATGAAGCTCGCAATCACCAGGAGCAACGATCCCAACAGCAGTTTGGCAATCGAAGGCAGCGGCCAGGAGGATTGCGCCACAAGGTTGGACCGTGTCGCAAGCAGAAACAGCGCATAGACCGCGAAAGGAATCAGGAAAATGCCGATCTCGGTCAGCGCCGGCCGGATCATGGCAGACAAATCCGTTCGTAGAGCAGGCGCAGGATGCCCGCGGTGGCGCCCCAAATGTAATGTCCGGCGTAGGGCATGGCGTAATAGAACCGCTCCATGCCGCGGAATTCCTTGCTGTGGATCTGGTGATTGACCGGGTTCATCAGGAAGGAGAGCGGCACCTCGAAGGCGTCGTCGACCTCGCCCGGGTTGATGCCGAGCGTGAAGCCGGGTGCCACGCGGGCCAGCGTCGGCAGGATGCGAAAGCCGAAGCCCGTGCCATAGACATCGAGATAGCCGATCGGATCGATGAAGCTGCGGTCGAGCCCGATCTCCTCCCAGGCTTCGCGCAGCGCCGCGTCGCGCGGGCTCGCGTCCGCCGGATCGATCTTGCCACCGGGGAACGAGATCTGGCCGGCATGATCGTTGAGATGCGCCGAGCGCTGGGTGAGCAGCACCGTCGGTTCGGGATGCGCGACCACCGGGATCAGCACGGCGGCAGGCCGGATCGGCTGCTCGCGCGCAATGATCTCGAGCATCCGGTCGGTGCCGGCATCGCCGCTCGTCGGCACGATGTTCGGGTCACGCAGGGCGGCAGGAACCTCGAAGCGCAAGCGCGCGCGCGCGCGCGCGAAAAATTCCGCGGCATCGAGCGCGGCCGGCGCGGTCCTCACCATCGGCTCGTTCAAAGCGCAGCCCTCACCTCAACGGCATCCGCCATCGGGAAAAACTCTCCGGCCGACTCGATCCCGAACATCTCGCGACCATCGATCATTCGCTCTTGTCCCATGTCAACAAGGTCATAGTAGAGCGCCCGGGTCACCTTCGCCCATAGATCGGCGCGGACGTGCAGATAGGGCTTGAGCCCGCCCGCCGCGCTGATCTCGAAGCGCAGGCGATGGTCACGGTCGCAATCGACCCAGTCGTCGACATTGGTGCGGAAACGCAGCAGCGCGCCGCGGTCGTCGTGCTCTCTCCGCATCTCGACCGCCGCGAACGGCGCGTCGTCAACGCGGATGCCGACCTTCTCCACCGGAGTGACAAGAAAATGCTTGTCGTTCTCGCGCTTCAAAATTGTCGAGAACAACCGGACCAGCGCAGGGCGCCCGATTGGCGTTCCCATGTAGAACCAAGTAGCATCTCCTGCGATTCGCATGTCGAGATCGCCACAGAACGGCGGATTCCACAGGTGCACCGGGGGCAGCGCCTTTCCGGCAGGCGTGGTTTTTACGGACGTCTTTGCCGCGTCCATGGCGGCAGCCGTCAACCCCTCGAGATTTTGGCTGCTGCTCTGCCCTTGCTTCGCCATGTTTGTCCTGACGTTGAAGCGTGATTGGCACGATTGGTGCAAGTCTTCCGTTGCGACCCCAACGCGAGTTCCGCTTCTCGAGGTCGCCATATCGTGATGCCGTTAATACCCTGAAATGCCGCTAATGTGGGGAATGTTTAATTCAACAAATACATGGCCTTCTCAACGGTCTAGCATGCGTTCTTGACATCATGGCACGGCTCAGGCGGCGCCAACATCAGTTAGAAGGTCAAAGGAGCGACGAATGGCGGAAAGTGTTGAGAAACTGGAAGATGTGATCGTTCGCTCGGCCGAGCAGGTCTCGGGCCAGATCCGCGCCGCAAAGGACGCGATCGCGACGGTCATTTTCGGCCAGGAACGGGTCGTCGAGAACACGCTGGTGACGATCCTCTCCGGCGGTCACGCGCTGTTGATCGGCGTGCCGGGGCTCGCCAAGACCAAGCTCGTCGAAACGCTCGGTGTGACACTCGGTCTCGACGCCAAGCGCATTCAGTTCACCCCCGATCTGATGCCGTCCGACATTCTCGGCGCCGAGGTGCTGGACGAGAGCGGCACCGGCAAGCGGTCGTTCCGATTCATTTCGGGCCCGGTATTCGCCCAGCTCCTGATGGCCGACGAAATCAACCGCGCCAGCCCGCGCACCCAGTCGGCGCTGTTGCAGGCGATGCAGGAGCAGCACATCACGGTCGCCGGCGCGCGCCACGATCTGCCAAAACCCTTCCATGTGCTGGCGACGCAGAACCCGCTGGAACAGGAAGGCACCTATCCGCTGCCCGAAGCGCAGCTCGACCGTTTCCTGATGGAGATCGACGTCGACTATCCGGATCGCGATGCGGAGCGCCGCATCCTGTTCGAGACCACCGGCGCCGAGGAAACCGTGGCGAAAGCCGCGATGACCGAGGACGCGCTGATCACCGCGCAGCGGCTGGTGCGCCGGCTGCCGGTTGGCGATTCCGTGGTCGAAGCGATCCTGTCGCTGGTGCGCTCCGCGCGACCCGGCCCTGATGGCGGCGATACCGGCAAGCTGATTGCCTGGGGACCGGGCCCGCGCGCCAGCCAATCCTTGATGCTCGCGGTTCGTGCGCGCGCGCTGCTCGACGGTCGGCTCGCGCCCTCGATCGACGACGTGCTCGATCTCGCCGAACCGGTATTGAAGCACCGCATGGCACTGACATTCTCGGCGCGCGCCGAAGGACGCACCATTCCGGACGTGATCAAACAATTGAAGACGCGGATCGGTTGATGGCCGCTGACCCGGGGCATGGGAAGGAAATTTTAGCGATCCGACGTGCCGACGGCGAAAGCCGCACGCTTGCCGCTTCGCTGCCGCGCCTGGTGCTCGAGGCCCGCCGCATTGCCGCCAACGTCATCCATGGCCTGCACGGGCGGCGGCGCGCGGGAGCCGGCGAGAGTTTTTGGCAATATCGCCGCTTCGTCTCGGGCGAGCCCGCGCAGAATGTCGACTGGCGGCGCTCGGCGCGCGACGATCACCTCTATGTCCGCGAGCAGGAATGGGAGGCCGCACATACCGTGTGGATGTGGCCCGACCGCTCGCCGTCGATGGCATTTGCTTCACTCAAGGCCCGCGACAGCAAGCTCGAACGCACCTTGATCGTGACCTTCGCGCTCGCCGAGCTCCTGGTCGCCGGTGGCGAACGCGTCGGCATTCCCGGCCTGATGAGCCCGACCGCGAGCCGGACCGTGATCGACAAGATGGCGCAGGCGATGCTGCATGACGATGCCGAGCGGCCGAGCCTGGCGCCCTCCTTCGTGCCGTCGTCGCTCGCCGAAATCGTGGTGCTGTCGGATTTCTGGTCGCCGATGTCGGAGATCAGGACCATGCTGGCGGGATTATCGGGGTCTGGCGCGCACGGCACGCTGGTCCAGGTGGTCGATCCCGCCGAGGAGAGCTTTCCCTATTCCGGCCGCGTCGAGTTCGTCGAGCCCGAGGGTGGCGACATCATCACCGCGGGCCGGGCCGAAGCCTGGGCCACCGACTATGTCGCTCGCGTCGCGCTGCATCGCGACCAGATCCGCGAGGAGACCAACACGCTCGGCTGGCTGTTCACGACGCACAATACGAACCGTTCGGCCGCTGAATTGCTATTGTTCCTGCATGCCGGCATGACCGTGACCAAGGGTGGTGCGCGTGCCAACGTCAAGGTAGGTCGCAGCGTATGATCGCCGGTCTTGCCCTCTCCTTCGCCGAACCGCTGCTGCTGCTGGGGCTGCTCAGCCTGCCGGTGCTGTGGTGGCTGCTTCGGGTGATGCCGCCGCGCCCACGGCGCATCGAATTCCCGCCGACGCGGCTGCTGTTCGACATCGCGCCGAAGGAAGAGACGCCGTCGCGCACGCCCTGGTGGCTCACCGCGCTCCGCCTCGCGGCCGCGGCGCTGCTGATCTTTGCTGCGGCAGGACCGATCCTCAATCCGCAGACCGGGCTTGCCGGCGGCAAGACCCCGCTGTTGATCCTGCTCGACGACGGCTGGAGCGCGGCCGGAAGCTGGGACATGCGGATCAAGGCCGCCGATGAGTTGATCGCCAATGCCGACAACGACCGGCGCGGGGTTGCGATCGCGCCGCTCTCGGACCCCGCGCGCGACATCACCATCATGCCGGCCGGTGCGGCGCGGGTCGCGCTGCAACAGCTCACTCCCCGTCCCTACACGATCGACCGCAGCGACACGCTGCCGGCGATCGCGCGCTTTCTGAAGGCGACCGGCGACTGCGAGATCGCCTGGCTGTCCGATGGCGTCGATGCCGGCCGCGGCACCGAATTCGTCAGCGGTCTGGCCAAAACCATCGACCAGCGGACGCTGACCATCTTCGAGGGCGGCGCCGCGCCGCCGCTGGCGCTGACGGCCGCGGAAAATGCCGCCGCCAAGATGACGGTGAAGGTGCTGCGCACCGACGGTGGGCTAGCGACCGGGGTCGTGCGCGCGCTGGACGCCAAGAGCCTGCCGATTGCGGATGCGCGCTTCTCCTTCGGCGCCGGCAGCCGCGAGACCGAGGCGACCTTCGATCTTCCGGTCGAACTGCGCAACGACATCACCCGGCTCGAGGTTGCGGGTGAGCGATCTGCGGGCGCGGTGCAGCTGCTCGACAAGCGGTGGCGCCGCCGTGCGATCGGGATCGTCAGCACTTCGACCAGCGACACCGCGCAGCCGCTGCTTGCGCCGACCTTCTATCTCACCCGTGCGCTGGCGCCGTTCGCCGACGTCAGATCGGGCGAGCGCGTCGCGCCACAGCAGGCGATCAGCCAGTTCCTCGACCAGAAGCTGCCGATGATCGTGATGGCGGATGTCGGCACGCTGTCGCCGGAGGTTCACGACCGGCTCGTGAGCTGGATCGAACAGGGCGGCGTGCTGGTTCGCTTCGCAGGACCCCGGCTCGCGCAGGGCGACGACGATCTCGTACCGGTCAAACTGCGCCGCGGCGGACGCACGCTCGGCGGCAGCCTGACCTGGGAGAAGCCGCAGCACCTCACCGCGTTCGCAGCCGACGGTCCGTTCGCAGGCCTTCCGGTGCCGAAGGACATCACCGTGAACCGCCAGGTGCTGGCCGAGCCCGACGCCGTGCTCGCGACCAGGAGCTGGGCCTCGCTCGAGGACGGCACGCCGCTCGTGACGGGCGAACGCCGCGGCAAGGGGATGCTGGCGCTGTTCCATGTCTCGGCCGATATGCGCTGGTCCGATCTGCCGATGTCGGGCAGCTTCGTCGAAATGCTGCGACGGATCGTCGACATCTCGGGCTATACGCCGAAACAGGGCGCGGGCGTCGCCGGCGAAGCGAGCAGCGAGACGGTGGCGCCGCTGCGTACACTCGACGGCTTCGGCATCTTCGGACCGCCGCCCTCGACCGCCAAGCCACTCCCCGCCGACTTCAAGGATCACGCCACATTGGATCATCCGCCCGGATTTTATGGACCCGCCGAAGGACCGCTCGCAGTGAACACGCTCGCGCCCGCCGATCGCATCGCCCCGCTCGACACCTCCGCGATGACAGCGCGGCGCGCCAGCTACACCAACGCCGAACCGCGCGACCTCAGGGGCATCCTGATGTCGGCTGCGCTGGCCTTGTTCCTGCTCGACGCGATCGTGGTCGCCGTGCTCGGCGGCGGTCTCGCCGCGATGATCCGCCGCCGCGCTGCGCCTGCGGCGATTGCCTTTGCCCTCGTGCTTGGCGGCCTCCTGGCCATGCCTTCGCCGATCCGCGCGGACGAGGGCAGCGACGATTTCGCGATGCGGGCGGTGTCGCAGACCAGGCTTGCCTATGTCGTCACCGGCAATGCCGACGTGGATTCGATCGTGAAGGCGGGCATGGCGGGACTGACGCTGTATCTGGCTCAGCGCACGGCGCTGGAGGCCGGTGATCCCGTCGGCGTCGATCCCGCGCATGACGAGCTCGCGTTCTTTCCGCTGATCTATTGGCCGATCGTCCCCGGCGCGCCAAAACCGCCGCAGGACGCCATCAACCGCATCGACGCCTACATGAAGCAGGGCGGCACCGTGCTGTTCGATACCCGCGACGCCGTCGAGGCGCCGCCCGGTGACAATGGCGGCGCCCAGACCCCGGGCATGCAGGCGCTACGCGACATTCTTTCCTCCCTCGATGTGCCCGAGCTCGAGCCCGTGCCGCGCGAGCACGTGCTGACCAAGACGTTCTATCTCTTGCGCGATTTTCCGGGCCGCTTCGTCTCAGGACAGACCTGGGTCGAAGCCCTGCCGCGCGAGGACGACGAAGAAGCTGCCGCACGGCCGGCGCGCGGCGGCGATGGCGTCTCGCCGATCATCATCTCATCGAACGATCTGGCCGGCGCCTGGGCGATGCGGAGCGACGGCCAGTACGTGCTGCCGCTGGTGCCTGGCGAGCCGAAGCAGCGCGACTACGCCTTCCGCGCCGGCGTCAACATCGTGATGTACACGCTGACCGGCAACTACAAGGCCGACCAGGTGCATGCACCTGCCCTGATCGAGCGGCTGGGACAATAGGCCATGAATTACGGCATCGCATTCACGCCTCTGGTTCCCCAGGCCGTCCTCTGGCTCGCGCTTTCCGCCGTGGTCGTGATCGCGGCGCTGCTCCTGCTCGCGCGCTCGCGCGGCGCCTGGGTACGCGTGGCCGCGCTCGCCCTCGTCGCGCTGGCGCTGGCCAACCCGTCGTTCACGCGCGAGGATCGCGAGCCGCTGACCTCGGTGGCCGCGGTCGTGGTCGACAAGAGCCCGAGCCAGAATTTCGGCGACCGCACCAAGCAGACCGCGCAGGCACAGGCTGCGCTGGTCGACGCCTTGAAGAAGATCAAGGGACTGGAAGTGCGCGTGGTCGACGCCGGACAGGCCGACGGCGAAACCGACGGCACAAAACTGTTCGGCGCGCTGTCTTCGGCGCTGTCGGACGTTCCGGTCGACCGCGTCGCCGGCGCGTTCCTGATCACCGACGGACGGGTGCACGACATCCCGGCGAATGCGGGCGGTGTCGGCTTCCAGGCGCCGGTGCATGCGCTGATCACGGGCCAGAAGGACGAGCGCGACCGCCGCATCGCGATCACGGCGGCGCCCCGTTTCGGCATCGTCGGACAGACCCAGACCATCACCTACCGCCTCGACGACCAGGGCGTCACCGGCGAGCGCGCCAAGGTCGTGGTCCGCCGCGACGGCGAGACGATCAGCGAACGCACGTTGCAGAGCGGGCAGACCTCCAGCGTCGACATCGACATCAAGCATGAGGGGCCGAACATCGTCGAGATCGAGGCCTCGCCGCTCGAGGGAGAACTGACCCTCGTCAACAACCGCGCGGTGGTGGCGATCGACGGCGTGCGCGACAAGCTCCGGGTGCTCCTGGTCTCGGGCGAGCCGCATTCCGGCGAACGCACCTGGCGCAACCTCTTGAAGTCCGACGCCAGCGTCGACCTCGTGCATTTCACCATCCTGCGTCCGCCGGAAAAGCAGGACGGCACCCCGATCAACGAGCTGTCGCTGATCGCGTTTCCGACCCGCGAGCTGTTCCAGCAGAAGATCAACGAATTCCAGCTCATCATCTTCGACCGCTATGCGCGCCAGGGGGTGCTGCCGGTCGCCTATTTCGACAACATCGCCCGTTATGTGCGCGCCGGCGGCGCGGTGCTGGTCTCGGCCGGGCCGGACTACGCCTCGAACACCAGCATCTGGCGGACGCCGCTCGATTCGGTGCTGCCGGCCGAGCCGGTCGGCGTCACCGAGAAGCCGTTCTATGCGCACCTGTCGGATGCCGGCAAACGTCATCCCGTCACGCGCGGGCTCGAAGGCGCCGAGTCCGAACCGCCGCACTGGAGCCGGTTCTTCCGCACGGTCGACACCCGCAACGCGATCGGCGCCCCGGTCATGACCGGTGCCGACGGCAAGCCGCTGCTCTTGCTGTCGCGCTTCGGCGAAGGCCGCGTCGCGCTGCTGTTGTCCGACCACATCTGGCTGTGGGCGCGCGGCTATGAGGGCGGCGGCCCGCATCTCGATTTGTTGCGGCGGATGTCGCACTGGCTGATGAAGCAGCCCGACCTCGATGAAGAAGCCTTGCGGCTGCAAGTGCAGGGCCACGATCTCGTGGTGGTGCGCCAGACCATGGCCGACAGCGTCGCGCCGGTCACCGTCACCTCGCCTTCGGGCGTCACGCGCGATCTGACCCTGACCGGCGGCGAGCCCGGCGAATGGCGCGCGGCGATGTCCGCGAACGAGCTCGGCCTCTGGCAAGCGACCGACGGCACGCTGAAGGCGCTGATCAATGTCGGCCCGACCAATCCGAAGGAGTTTTCCGAAGTCACCTCCACGACCGAGATGCTGAAGCCGCTGGCGCAGGCGACCGGTGGCGACGCAAGGCGCTTGGTCGATGGATCGAGCATCGATCTGCCGCGCATCGTGCCGGTCAGGTCATCGAGCATGTTCCATGGCGACGGCTGGCTCGGCGTGAAGATGCGCGACGCCAGCGTCGTACGTGGCGTCGGCGTCCTGCCGATCTTTGCCGGCCTGATCGGCCTGTTGCTGCTGCTCGGCGCCTTTGCCGCAACCTGGGTACGCGAGGGGCGCTAGGCACAATTTGAGCGGCGCATGTCACCGCCAAATCACAGCGCCTTCGAATCTCTCCCTGGACGAAGGCGCAAGGGCAGCGACGGTTGACACGATGCGGCGGTCCCTGCGACGCTCGCTCAAGACTTCGGGATACCGTTTTGAGTTTTCCGGTTTTGAGCGTGGGTGTGTCACGGGATGGCGGGGTTCCGGTCCAACATCAAGCGCGTTGTGCGGCGTGCGCTGTTGTGTACGCTCATCGTCATCGTACCATCGCTCGCCGAGCTGCATTGGGCCGGCGCGCAAGCCTCGCAGGGTCCCGCAGCGAGCCAGCCGCTCGCCGATACGGCCAGCGCCGGCGACCTCGCGGCCTTCAGCCAGGCCGCCCAGCCGCAACCCGATCCCGGCCGCGATGACCGCGACCGTTCGCTGCGCAATGCGCGACAAGCGGATGATTGCACGATCTGCGCTGCTCTCACCGCGGCGAATGCGATCCTGTTCGCGCCGCCACCGCTGCTGTTGCTGCCGCAAGTGCTCGACTTTCTCCAACAGGCGACCGACGCCGAGTTCGCGCATTTGAAGTCGATCGGCCTGTCCTCCCACCGCCAGACGCGACCGACGTCTTGAAGTCGTCAGCGCGCCATGCTCCAGTCCGGGCGGATTGCGCCGGAGACGCCGTCGAATGCGCCATCGGCCAGCTCGGCGACCAAAAGGCGGCTGTCATCGACCGGCCCCGGCATGGTCACCCTGCCCTTCGCTACCTGCTTGAATCCGACACGGCCGTAATAGGCGAGATCGCCGATCAGCAGCACCAGGCGATGGCCCCTGGCCTTCGCCTCGGCCAGTGCGCGATTCAGCAGCGCCTCGCCGATGCCGCGCTTGCGGAATGGCGGCTCGACCGTCAGCGGCCCCAGCAGCAGCGCCTGGGTGTCGCCGACGCATACAGGCAACTGCCGCACCGAGCCCACCAGGAGCGTGCCGATGCGCGCGGTGAAGGACAGTTCGAGCAGGTGATCGACATGCTCGCGCAGGCGGTAGGCGCTCAGCACGAAGCGGCCGGGGCCGAAGGTGCGCTCAAGCAGGCGCTCGATCGCCTGCGCGTCGTTCTCCGTTTCCGGAGCGATGGTAATCGATAGATCGTTCATGGTCGAGATCGCCTAGCATCTGGCGGCCGCGCGGTCCATGCCATCGCAGCTGAAACCACGTCAGTCCGTCTTGAGCGGCGGCTGCGACAGATAGGCCAGCAGCTTCATCTCGCGGCGGCCGCGGGTCACGGTGTCGAGCACGAGGCCTGACGAGACCGACAGCATCGCCACGATCATCAGCCCGGTCGACAGCACCGCGGTCGGCAGGCGCGGCACGATGCCCTGTTCGAGATAGGTGATGAAAATCGGGATCGCGAGGCCGATCGCGACCAGCGCGAGGAAGGCGCCGATTGCCGTGAAGAAGCGCAACGGCTTCTCCGAACGGTAGAGCTTCAGGATGGTGCCGAGAATCCGAAAGCCGTCGCGCCAGGTGTTGAGCTTGCTGAACGACCCCTCGGGGCGCGCGTAGTACGGCGTCTCGATCTCGGCAACCGGCAGCGCCAGTTCGAGCGCGTGCACGGTGAGCTCGGTCTCGATCTCGAATCCGTCCGACAGCACCGGAAAGGACTTGACGAAACGGCGCGAGAACACCCGATAGCCGGACAAGATGTCCTTGAAGGCCTGGCCGAACACCGACGAGAGAAAGTGGGTCAGCATCCAATTGCCGGCGCGGTGGCCCCTGCGATAAGCGGCCTCCGCCTGATCCACGCGCAGGCCCACCACCATGTCCAGATGATCCGCGATCAGCCGCGCGATCAGGCGCGGCGCACTCGGTGCGTCATAGGTCGCATCGCCATCGGCCAGCACGTAGATGTCGGCATCGATGTCGGCGAACATGCGCCGGACCACATGGCCCTTGCCCTGGCGTCGCTCGCCGCGCACCTCGGCGCCGGCCTCACGCGCCAGCTCGGCGGTGCGGTCGGTCGAATTGTTGTCGTAGACGTAGATAGTCGCACCCGGCAGAGCGCTCCGGAAACCGGCGACGACGGTCGCGACCGCCGCCTCTTCGTTGAAGCAGGGCAGCAGAACAGCAATGCGGAACGACGACGGTATCACTTGCAAGGATGCCTGTGAGCTCTGCGAATCCTTCACGCTCCATAGCACGATCAGGCCGGCCGCGCCTGCGCGACGACCCTTTCGTCCACCGCCTCCCTTTCCTGCAACAGATAGCCGAACAGCAGCGTCCAGAGCGAGAGCATCGCGATCGGGATCGTGTAGTAGGGCGTGAAGATCGGATGGCTCAGGAAAAAGGCGAGATTGACCAGAAGATTTAGCGCCACGACAAGCCCGAGGCTCCTTACGCCACCAGCGCCCGCACGCAGCATGTACGCCGTCGATGCCAGCGCAAGCGCCAGCAGCACAAACTGCATGTCCGTGACATATTGCATGACGATGCCCAGGCTGAAATCGGGAGACACGGCGTCCGCACCGCTATAGGTCGTCGCCAGCGGATTGCCGGCGTTGATCGCGTTTGCGATCAAGGTCGGCGCCATGCCGACCACGAAGGCCGTGCCGAATGACAGGCCTTCGGCAAAGGTCTTGCGGGTCCGGCGCGCGAGAAATACGCCGAGCAGGAACAGCGCATAGCCTGCGCCGAGAAACAGGTTCGGCAGGCGGAAATTGACCGACAGCCCAAGCAGCAGACCGAGCAGCGCCATCAGCACCAGATTGTGACGCTGTCCGGTCAGCCAACGCGCGGTCAAATAACCCGTGACCGAGCAGACGATCATCGTCGGCGCGATCGAATAGCTCGCTTTCGCGGGGTTGATCATCAAATAGATGGCAAGGCAGCCAAAGATGCCCGCCAGCGCAATCGCCGACGGCGTGCGGGCGAGAGCGATGGCCAGCACCGCAAAGCCGAACACGATGAGCGTCGCCAACACATAGAGCGGGACCACCTGATGTCCCATCGGAAACAGAGCGAGGACAAGGCCCGTGCCCGGCGGATACTGCAGCACCAGCTTCCCGGACGCCGGCATCGGCGTGTGGCACGGCGCCTGCGCCGGGTCATTCCAGCCGGGATAGGCGATCTGCTTCAGCTTCGACGCCAGATAGCGATCGTCATCGCGCGCAAGGTCGGTGTCGAAACCGCCCAATCCAAAGCGCTGGAACAGGTGCGCCTGGCGCAGATAGCAGACGTCGTCGTAGACGCCGCGGGCCTCGTTCCAGTGCGACATCGACCAGACATTGCTGGCGAGCACCAGGACGCAGACCAGGCTCCAGAAACATTTCAGCGATTTCACGTTGGTCGTGAGCATCCGGTTCGATCGCATTCCTAGCACAGCCGGCGCTCAGCGCCACGTCGCCATCGGCGCCGTACCGGCCAGTACCTCCTTGATCCGCAGCCGGGTGCCGTTGGTGGTGCCTTCCGGCAGGCGATCCACGGCATGGAAGCCGCAGGCGATGATCTCGCGGTTCGGCTCGGGCAGCCGGTCCTGCCGGAACTGCCTGACGACGAAGACCGCGACATGATCCCGGCGTGACACATGGCTGTTGAGGAACACCCCGTGCAGGGCGGCCTCCCCCACGACCTCGATGCGGCCTTCCTCGGCGAGCTCACGCGTCAGCGCCTGAAGGAACGTCTCGCCGACCTCCACACCGCCGCCCGGCAGATGCCAGCCGGAGATGTAGCTGTGCTTGACCAGGAACACGCGGTTGTCCGCATCGAGCACGACGCCGCGCACGCCCAGCGTCATGCCGCGGGCGAACCGCCAATAGAGGTGAAAGACGCGCCGCAGCAGGGGCTCGAACCGTCTCCGCAAGTCATCCATGGCGGTTACATCAGACATTCCAAAACTCCCGCCACATGTCGATCCTCCTTGCACTCACCCGATCCGCTTGCGATGAGAGTGCGGTGGGGTTGGAGACTAGCACGGTGCCGTCGGGACAGACCATTGCACCTGAAGCGGCAGGGCGGGCGTGATGGCCGCGTTCACGCTCGCCCATCTGTCGGATCCGCATCTGCCGCCCCTGCCGGAGCCGAAGGTGTCCGAGCTCGCGGGCAAGCGTGTGCTCGGCTATCTCCATTGGCGGCGCAAGCGGCACAAATACCACCGCCGCGAGGTGCTGGATGCACTGGTCTCCGACCTCAGGGCGCAAAATCCCGACCACATCGCGGTGACCGGCGATCTCGTCAATCTCGCGCTCGAGGCGGAATTTCCGCCCGCCCGCGCCTGGCTGGAAAGTATCGGTCCGCCCGACCGGGTCACCGCCATTCCCGGCAATCATGACCTGTACGTGCGCGCGACACGGCGCCGCTTTGCGGAGACATTTTCGGAATATTTGGGCGACGAGGCCAAGGATGCCGCCGCGTTTCCCTATCTGCGGAAGCGGGGACCACTGACGCTGATCGGCCTGTCATCGGCGCTCCCGACGCCGCCCTTGATGGCGACGGGAAAGCTGGGCGCTTCCCAGCTTGCGGCGCTGGAGCGGCTGCTTGCCGGATTGTCGCCACAGACGTTTCGCGTTCTTCTGGTGCACCATCCGCTCAGGTCGGGTTCACCGTTCAAGCGGCTGACCGACTCGCAGAAGCTGACCACACTCGTGAAGCGGCATGGCGTCGACCTGATCCTGCATGGCCATGACCATGTCCATTCCACGATCTGGATCGACGGACCCGATGGCAAGATTCCGGCAGTCGGCGTGCCATCGGCCTCGTCGCTCGCGCATGGCCTCTATCCGTCCGCCGCCTACAACCAGTTTGCGATCGCACGCGAGGGCAATGGCTGGCGCTGCGACATGACCGTGCGGGGCATCAACGACGCGATGCGCGTGCGCGAGATCAGACAGATCCGATTGATCTAGAGATTCTGCATCGCGGCCAGCACCGCCGCACCGAACAACGCGAGCGCGCCCAGCGCGAAACCGAGCAGGAAAATCCAGATGCCGCCGCCACGGCGTCGCGGCGTCTTTTCCGGCACCGGCGGCGCCGGCGTCGCAACCAGCGCCCGTTCGCGCTCCACTATCCGTCGCGCGACATAGTCGGTCACGGCCTGGACGATGACGGCGCTCTCATGCGACTCCGCCAGCACGATGCGGCCGAAGCGGGTATCCTGCACGAAGCGGTACAACCGCTTGTCACGCCCCATCACCACATGAGCGACGGCGTCGATCCACAGCCGCGGCGTCTCGCCCTGGCTGATGCCGCGATCGAACAGGTCGACTTGCTGCGGCACTTGCGCGAACAAGGGATCGAGCGCGTCGCCAAGAATCTCCAGGCGCGCCACCTCGGCGTCGCGCAGATCGACCACGACCCCGGTGCGGTCGGCCGCCTCGATGCGCGCCTGGCGCAATGCGTCGCGCAGCCTGATCGGACGACCTTCACCGCTGGCGCCGCCGCCGCTGTTCTGCGCCTCTGACATAACCCACCTCGTCCCAAAGCTGGTCCGAAGCCCCAAAAAGGTCCGAAACCGTCCGATTAACCTATCAGCAACCTAGATTTCCGCAAAGGTTGGCTGTTATCAACGGCTTACACCGCACGTTGCAGTGAAAAACGAACGGCCCCACCCGGCAATGCCGGGTGAGGCCGCCCGCCTCCTTGGACTTCCTTCTTGACCGGGGAAGTGGATCAGCTCGCCATGCGGTTGGGCTCTTCGACGATCGAGAAGCGGACGCCGGCCTTGTGACGGTTCTCTTCCGAGACTTCGCGCCAGCAGTCTTCCGCCTCCTTGCGGGTCTTGAACGGGCCTTTGACCTGGGCCGAGCCTTCCACGAGCTTATGGAAGTTCATCGAGCCGAACTCGCCCCCAATCACCCAGAAATTGCTGCCTTTGGTCATTTGTCAGTCTCCTGTTGCCCAACTAACCGTGCTCGGCCGCCATTAGCCGAACTGGTTCATCGTGTTGTGGACGCCGCCCGCCTTCAGAGCAGCCTCACCGGCGAAATACCCCTTGTGATCGTCGCCGATGTCGGAGCCGGCCATGTTCTGATGCTTCACGCAGGCGATGCCCTGGCGGATCTCGGCGCGCTGGACGTTCTTCACATAGCCCAGCATGCCCTGCTCGCCAAAATAATCCCTGGCGAGATTGTCGGTCGACAGCGCCGCCGTATGATAGGTCGGCAGCGTGATCAAATGGTGGAAAATGCCGGCGCGCCTTGCCGAATCCGCCTGGAAGGTCCGGATACGCTGGTCGGCTTCCTGGGCCAGCGGCGTGTCGTCGTATTCCGCCTTCATCAGCCCGGCACGATTGTACTTGCTGACATCCTTGCCGGCTTCCTTCATCGCGTCGTAGACCTGCCAGCGGAAGTTGAGCGTCCAGTTGAATGACGGCGAGTTGTTGTAGGCGAGCTTGGCGTTCGGGACAACCTTGCGAATGCGGTCGACCATCCTGGCGATCTGCTCGATATGCGGCTTCTCCGTCTCGATCCACAGCAGGTCGGCGCCGTTCTGCAGCGAGGTGATGCAGTCGAGCACGCAGCGATCTTCGCCGGTTCCCGGACGGAACTGATAGAGGTTGCTGGGCAGCCGCTTCGGACGCATCATCTTGCCGTTCTGGTTGATGATGACGTCACCGTTCCTGGCATTGGCAGCCGTCACTTCCTCGCAATCCAGGAAACTGTTGTACTGGTCACCGATATCGCCGGGCTTGTGGCTCACGGCGATCTGCTGGGTGAGGCCGGCGCCGAGCGAGTCGGTGCGGGTCACGACGACGCCGTCTTCGACGCCGAGTTCGAGGAAGGCGTGGCGGCAGGCACGAATCTTCGCCAGGAAGACGTCATGCGGCACCGTCACCTTGCCGTCCTGGTGACCGCACTGCTTCTCGTCGGAGACCTGGTTTTCGATCTGCAGCGCACAGGCACCCGCCTCGATCATCTTCTTGGCAAGCAGGTAGGTCGCCTCCGCGTTGCCGAAGCCGGCGTCGATGTCAGCGATCACGGGCACGACGTGGGTCTGAAAGTTGTCGATCTTCTCGATCAGCGCCTTTTCAGTTTCCCGGTCACCTGCCTTGCGGGCGGCATCGAGCGTGCGGAAGATATCGTTCAGCTCACGTGAATCCGCCTGACGCAGAAAGATGTAGAGCTCTTCGATCAGCGCCGGCACCGAGGTCTTCTCGTGCATCGACTGATCGGGCAGCGGTCCGAACTCGGAACGGAGCGCGGCGATCATCCAGCCGGAAAGGTACAGATAGCGGCGATCGGTCGTGCCGAAATGCTTCTTGACCGAGATCAGCTTCTGCTGGGCGATGAAGCCATGCCAGCAACCCAGCGACTGTGTGTACTTGGTGGGGTCGCTATCATAGGCCGCCATGTCGGTGCGCATCAGCGCCGCCGTGTAGCGAGCGATGTCGAGGCCGGTCTTGAAGCGGTTCTGCAAGCGCATGCGCGCCACGGCTTCGGCGGTGATCCCGTTCCACGTCTCCTTGGTTCGGAGCAGCGCTTCAGCCGCCTCGATCTCGCTTTGATACGACGCCGGCCGTTGCAGGCCCTGCTCGCTGATCTCACGCGGTTGGAAGTTCATGTCCGTGATCCTTTCGGTGACGACAGGCTTGCAGATTCGCATCTGCCCTATCCCATCGACATTTTTGACAGTGCATAGCGAAATGCGTGACGAGGGATAAACGCGAAATTCCTTAACAGGTATAGATGGCTTGCCTTCGAATGGTGATGTCATGTAACATACACACTTGTAATAGATGTAATATTGTAATAATTGTCACAATCCTGGACAGGAAAGCTGCCATGCCCGCCGATTCCGGAAAGAAGCTGTTCGTCGGCCCGCGCTTCCGGCGCATCCGCCAGCAGCTCGGCCTGTCGCAGACCCAGATCGCCGAGGGGCTCGGCATCTCACCGAGCTACATCAACCTGATCGAGCGCAACCAGCGCCCGGTGACCGCCCAGATCCTGCTCCGGCTGGCGGAGACCTATGACCTCGACCTCAGGGATCTCGCGACCGCCGACGAGGATCGCTTCTTCGCCGAGCTCAACGAGATTTTCTCCGACCCGCTGTTTCGCCAGATCGACCTGCCGAAACAGGAGCTGCGCGACCTCGCCGAGCTCTGCCCCGGCGTCACCCACGCGCTGCAGCGGCTCTATGCGGCTTATACCGAGGCGCGGCGCGGCGAGACCCTGGTGGCGGCGCAGATGGCCGACCGCAACGAAGGCCCACGCTTCGAGGCCAATCCGATCGAGCGGGTGCGCGACCTGATCGAGGCCAACCGCAATTATTTTGGCGAGCTCGAGCAGGCTGCCGAAACGTTGCGCGACGAGTTGAACGTGAGCGCGGAAGAGCTGTTCTCATCGCTCAGTGCCCGGTTGCGGGAAAAGCATTCGGTCACGACCCGCATCATGCCGGTCGATGTGATGCGCGAGACCTTGCGCCGTTTCGACCGCCATCGCCGGCAGCTCCTGATCTCCGAGCTCGTGGACGCGCCCGGGCGCGTGTTCCAGCTCGCGTTCCAGACCGGGCTCGCCGAAGCGTCAGGCCATTTCGAGAGCATCGTATCGCGCGCCGGCCCGCTCGACGACCCATCACGGAGGCTCTACCGCATTACGCTGGCGAACTATTTCGCGGCTGCCGTCATGATGCCGTACGCGGCCTTTCACGGCGCGGCCGAGGCGCTCGCCTATGACATCCACGTGCTGGCGCAGCGCTTCAATGTCGGCTTCGAGCAGGTCTGCCACCGGTTGACCACGCTGTCGCGGCCGAACGCGCGCGGCATTCCCTTCTTCATGCTGCGCGTCGACAACGCTGGCAATGTCTCGAAGCGCTTCTCCTCCGGCACCTTTCCGTTCTCGAAATTCGGCGGTACCTGTCCGTTGTGGAACGTGCATTCGACCTTCGACACGCCCGACCGGCTGTTGAAGCAGGTGATCGAGCTGCCCGACGGCACACGTTATTTCTCGATCGCGCAGATGGTGCGCCGGCCCGTGGCGCCGCATCCCCATCCGCAGCCGCGCTTTGCCATCGGGCTCGGTTGCGAGATCCGGCACGCGTCGAAACTGGTCTATGCCGCCGGCATGGACCTGGAAAAGGCCGAGGGAACGCCGATCGGTGTCAACTGCCGGCTGTGCGAGCGCGAGAACTGCAGCCAGCGCGCCGAGCCGCCGATTACGCGCACGCTGATTCTGGACGAGAACACGCGGCGGGTGTCGTCATTTGCATTTTCGAACGCAAGGGAGCTGTGAGTCCCTCGGAAGGGCGAGAACTCTAAGCCTTGCTGTGGCCGCCATCGGCAGCCTCACGATCAAGCGCCCGGCTTCGCCAACCCGTCATCAGTCGCGCAAGGTCTTCGACGGAGAGCGACGCCCCATCCACATCGCGATCCATGAACCCATGGTCGACCACGAGATCGTTGGACGAATGGTCGGGAACTTTGCCGTTGAGCAGGCAATGAACCAGGGGCTTAAAGCCTGCCCTACTGACATAGGTCTTCCTCACCTCGACGGCTTCAACATCCCTCCATTCGGCCGACTGGTAGCTGAAGGGAGCGATCACCTCGAACCTTACGCCGTCCAACTCGAGACGCTTGGCACAGCCGAAGAGCCCAATTAGCCAGCCAACGACTCCGGCGCTCCCGAACCACAACACGAACCGAGCATTTTGAGCACCGATCGCGATCAGCGCGACCGCCACCATGCTTCCCACCAGAAATAGCCCAGCCCTCAGCGCACCCGACCATGTCAAGGCGCGGATCGTGACCGGGCCCGGAAAGCGCGCCAGGATCTGAGCAACGGACAGTTCGACATTGCCTTCTGCGATTGGACTGGTTGTATGTTGGTCGTCCATCACATTACCTCTTCGCGCGCCGAGAACATCGTTGCCGGTTTGAAGGCAAACAGGCCGGCGATGAGATTGGTTGGAAAGGTCGCGATCATGACGTTGTAGCGCATGACGCTGTCATTGTAGTGCTGCCGCGCGAAGCCGATGCGGTTCTCGGTCGTGCGCAGCTCCTCCTGCAGAATGAGAAAATTGTCGCTGGCGCGGAGCTGCGGCACCGCTTCGGCACGCGACACCATGAACCCAAGTGACCGCGCGAGATCGTCTTCGGCCGCGACGCGGGCCGAGACGTCATTTCCCGCGGCGTCGATCTGCCGCCGGATCTCGGCGACGGCCTCGAGCACCTCGCTTTCGTGGGCGATGTAACCCTTCACGGTCGCGACGAGATTTGGAACGAGATCGCTGCGCCGGTGGAGCTGGACGTCGATCTGGGCCCAGGCGTTGCCAATGCGATTGCGGCCGTCGACGAGCCGGTTGTGGGCCCAGATCGCATAGGCGACAACGGCGGTGATCGCGATCGCCGTGATCATTCAAGACTCCGCGGCGAAAGCTGCATTCGGCCCATCATGCTCATGCGCGCTCAACCGAATGCCCATGTCAAGAAGCCGAGCCCGAGCAGGAGACTGATCAAGACCGTGAAGAGGCTGAGCCAAACCACGATGCTCAGGCCGGCGAGCGCCATCAGCACGGCGAGCAGCAAAAACGGCGCGGCGATCGTCCAGAAAATCGTCAGCCCGACAATCCTGCGCAATCCAGTGCGCGCATCGGATCGGTCACGCGCCAAAGCGGCTCCCATGGCGGCCAGCCGTTCGAGCCTGCTGTTCAACCGCGGGTGCATCGACGTGCTGACGCCGTAGCGATCAAAACCGCCGCGCGCAGCGACAGCGCCGCAGATGAACATGTACTCCCTGACTTGACCGCCCGCAGGGATCGCCGCCTCCGACCTCAGCTGCGAAAGCGCCGAGGCGAGCGCGTCGGGATTGCGGGTCAATTGCACCGCGGTGCTGTCGGCCAGATAGCGGCGTGCGCGCCACATCAGCGCCAGCGGCAAGTTCAGCACGACAATGCACCAGATCATCAGGACGAAACGCTGGAACAGTGTCACCAAGCGGAACGGCAGCAGGGGAAGAATGAACAGGCTAAACGGTGCGAAGGATTCAGGCTCGAAGCTCGCCTCGATCCCGTCCACGGCGCGCTGCACCGTGGCGGGCGAGACGCGCCGGTTCAGCGTCGCCCGCATGAAGTCCGCGAGCGCGCGCCATGCCGACCATCGGAACGGAAGATCGAGAATGGTGTGGAAAAGCGCGAGCGTCTGCAACGTCGCCAGCACCGACTGCATCAGCCTTAGATCGCCGTTGCCGGCCGAGGCCACGCAATGCGCCATCACGGCCTGGAGCTCATCGCGGGAGAGACGATCGAGCAGCGCCCGCGTCACCACGACAGTAGCAGCCTCGTGCGAGACACCCGCGATACCGGCGTTGGCAACCTTGCTGTCGATGACCAGAACCCGCGGCACCGGCAGACCGGCGGCAAGCGCCATCTCATCGGTCACGTTCAAAAGCTGCCGCTCCTTGTCGTCCCCGGGTCGCGGCGGCCTCGCGCCGGTGGAACCGACCAGGTCGACCAGAGCGGCCCGCGCGAGCGTTCGGCGCGTGATGACCCAGGCCCACGCCGCCACGATCATGGCCGGTACAAGCGCGATCGAGACTACGGCCCACTCGCGCATGACGGCCAGCCGTTGGGCAAGCGTCTCGGCTCTCAGGCCGTGGTTGCCGGCCGTGCGGACCATTGCGAGTTCCTCGCGCGCGAAGCGTCCGATGCCGTGCGCTAATCCTCTGCAAGCGGTGCCGCAGCCGCCCCATGCCGCGAGCTTGAGCACGCCGCCGGCGAACGCGAGAAGCAGCGGGCTTAGAATCGTGCTCATCGCGATGCCGAGGGCCAGGGCAATCAGCAAGCACAGCAACGACAGGCGCCAAGTCTCGCGACGGCGCCGCCTCTGTTCGTCGAAGAAACTGTTTTTGATCGCAGCCGCGATGCGCGGCGCACCCGGCTCTTGTCCGCGACGCTCCGGCGCAGCAACCGTCGCGGAGGACGCCAAAGGCGACGAGGGCGACCCGGTCATTGCTCTCCCGCTGCTGGTCGCGCGGTGAGCTTCCCGCACGCTCCACGATAACGGCCCAATTGGGGTGAAAGCGTGTCGGGACATTGCAAAGCCCGGCCAGCGACTGCATAGTCCGCCGAATCAATCGATGCAGAGGAATTTGAGGACGAACATGGCGGACGCCGACCTGGATGTCGTGATCCGGCAGCTGGCCAGACAACAGCAAAAAAGCCTGATGGCGGCAGCGAAGAAGCGGCGCGATCGCTATGGCGGCCTTGCAGCCAAGGCCAAGGACAAGCAGGCCAGGGATCGCTACCGGCAGATCGCCAAGGATACGATGGAGCATGCGACCGCGGCCGCCCGGCGGCTGCAGATCTCCGCCGACAATGCCGCCGACAGTTATGCGCGGTCGATGCGACAGGCCGTGGCTGCCGCCGACGCGGCGGCCACGGCTCCCAAGAAGGCGACAAAGAAGCGGGCGGCGAAGAAGCAGGAAGATTAGCAGGTCCGATTCGCGCGGCGGCGCGGACCTCTTCAAATCACCCCAAGCGGCGCGATCAAGCACCTTCGGCTGCGAGACGCTCGGCACGTGCCGGCCAGACGCCTGGCAGGTGCGGGTCTTTCCTCGACGCAATCGCTCCAACATTCCTTGAAGTGTAATTCACCTCACACGCGCAATTGACCGCGTCAGCGATGGTGCGCGCCATTATTGGAGAGCGGAGTTTCAAACGATGGGGCACGCGCCATCACTTGCGACGAAAATTGCTTCTCAAATTGCTTCCCCCACGACTTCCCAAACGGTTTTCCAAGACAATTCACCGAGCCGCCGGCAAAATCGCAAAAGCCCGTTTGCGCTCATTCTCGACGCCTTGCATCACTCGCGCCGGCTGCAGGCGAAACGGGCCCTGTGCCAGCTCCACCATTTGATCGACCAGGCCGACCATGCCCGTTCCGGAGACGATCGCCATGTCGACAGATGAAGGTCTGGTCCGCCGCAAATCGTTTGTGCAGGTGCCGCCGCTCACCGAGAAGGTGCTGGTTGCGGCTATCCTGCTCCTGTTCCTGCTGCTGCATGGTCTTGCCGGCACGATCCTGCAATCCGCCGGCAGCGGAGACCGCGCGACATCCGCGTCGGATCGGGAGGCGTTGCGGCTCTACGACTGAGCTCAGCCATCGCACTCCGTCAACCGCGCGCCAACGTCGCGCGTTATCGCCGGAGCCTGTCCAGGCCGACCGGCAGGTCGCAACCACGGAAACCATAACGAGACGCGCGCACGCCGCGGTCTTGGTTAACCCCTGGATAACGTCGGCCTTGAGCGGCGGCGCGTGGATTAACGGCGCTGCAATGTTGCTCGTCTAGCGTTGCTGCACGCCGCGAGCGTCCGCGCTCGACTTGGCCTGCGCGATCACGAGCAGGAGGTCATGCGTCGCGGCGGACACCTTCGACCAGGGGGAAACATCATGCGTGCCGCTGTGCTGTGTTCGGCGATCCTGTCTCTCGCGCTTGCCGCGCATCCCGCCGCGGCCGGATCGCGCGTGATCCATCTCGACCCGGCGAACGATGCGCGCGGTCCAGCGCAGCCGGCCGGTTACGAGCATTATCGCGGATATACCTTCGACCTGTCGGAAAATGCCGACCGCAACGACGTCGCAGCGACCGCTGAAAATCTCCGCCGTCAGCTCGACACCGTGGAAAGCGTCGGACTGAGCCCCCGGGTGCTTCGCTTCCTTCATTCGGTTCCGATCGTCGCCAGCGAGATGGCCTGCCTGGAAGAAGGTGCCGCCGCCGCGTGCTACGGCATGTCGGTGCCGGGGCGGGAGTCCCGGGCCGCCCGCGACGTCACCTCATGGGACAGTGACAAGCTGCAGTGGACCAACTCGGATCCGGTCGACCTCGCCGTGGATTCCGGAATCGGCGTCATCATGCTGCGCCCGAACATGATGCGCTACGCGGAGGACCCGGTCATGCTGCACGAGTTCCTGCACGCCTATCATGCGAAGCTGATGCCGAACGGGTTCGACAACAAGGGCATCAAGGATTTCTTCGGCAAGGCGAAGGACGTGTTCGGCAAGGACGCCTATGTCGCCAAGAACCACGGGGAGTTTTTCGCGGTGACCGCCAGCATCTTCCTGGCCGGCAAGGACTCCGCTCACGAGCCCAACACGCGCGCGAAGCTGAAGGAGAAGATGCCCGACTACTACAAATACCTGGTCGGCGTCTTCGGCTTCGATCCCGACGCGCCCGCGACCAAGCCGCTGGCCTCGGCCGAGTAGAGCCCTCAGCACAGCGCGCGGCGGCGGCGCCGCGCAAGTTCGATCAGGCGTCCATTTGCCCGCGGCCGAGGCGCCGTTGTTCTGTTCGCGAACGGCGCGCTGCCAGCGCAGAGCACCGGAACCAATGATGCCATCGCACGTTTAAAGCTCAACAAGGGCTTTGCGGAGTTACGGCGATGTCGCGGTATCCTGCTCGCGCAGTGGTGACTGCGCTTTCTTTCCTCACCTTTGTCCCCCTCGTATCGGCACAACAGCCGGGCCATCCGCCTCCCCATGGCGGTGCGCCGGCAGCGCCGCATCCGGCTCCCGCGCCGCCGCATATGGCCGCACCTGCGGCACCGCACATCGCAGCACCCGCGCCTCATATGGCGGCGCCGGCACCGCACATGGCGGCGCCGCCACCGCGCATGGCCGCGCCCGCACAGCACTTTGCAGCGCCTGCACCGCATATGGCGCCACACGTCTCCGCGCCGCCGCGCAATTTCGCAGCGCACGCCCCGACGCCGCACGCGATGCCGCACATGGCCGCGCCGTCACACGCGGCTCCGCAAATCGCCAGAGGACACGCGGCGCCACCGCCTCGCATTGCTGGCGCCTCGCGGCCAGAGAGATCATCAGCACGGGCTAATGTTGACGCACATGCGGCTCGCGAGCTCAATCGGCATGCTGTGGCGCCTGCGCCCGAGGCGACCAAAGATATCGCGAACAAGAATGCCGCGAGCAAGAACGCCGCGGTGCCCGCGAAGCCCGGGTCGACCGAAGGCCGTGCCGAGCGGCAGCCCGCGTTCCGCCCCGGCGAAACCGTTGGCGTCGCGCGCGCAAACCGGGGCACCGCGGAGGCCGCCCGCGCCCGCGTCGAAGAAAGCCGCAAGACGCCGATCATTCGTAACCCGGTCTTCGCCGCACAGTCGCCGCGCAGCATGGGAACGAGCCCGTCGCAATGGACGTTCCGCGGCCACTTCGCGCAATCCGAATTCGCACGCGACCGCCGTCACCATCACCATCTCGGCGTCGTGCTCGGATTCGCCGGCGCGGTGTTCTGGCCCTACGCCTATGACGATTTCGTCAACTACACGTTCTCGCCCTATGCCTACGACACCTTCTGGCCCTATGCCTTCGACGATGTCTATGCCGGGATCTATGGCGGCTACGCGCCGGATTATGCCGCCGAGGACGCCTATGCCTATGCCGGGTCCGCCGCCTCGGAGCGGACCTATGCCCGATCGGAACGGGTCGCCTCGACCAGCGGCACCGCGCCGGCCTCTTCGGGACGCGAGCGGATCTGTTCCGGCGAGGCCCAGGGGCTGACCGATTTCTCGATCCAGAAGATCGCCCAGCAGGTGCAGCCGACCGCCGACCAGCAGGCCCTGCTCGATGCGCTGAAAGCTGCGACGGTCAAGGCGGTGGAGGTGATGCAGGCGACCTGTCCGGCCGAGCTGCCGAGCACTCCGACCGGTCGGCTCGCCGCCATGCACACGCGCGTGGATGCGATGCTGCAGGCGGTGCAGATCGTGCGGCCGGCGCTTGACAAGTTCTACGGGGCGCTGAACGACGAGCAGCGTGAGCGGTTCAACGCGCTGGACCAGGGCGAGCAGGCGCAGGCGAAAACCGCCAATCTCGACCGTCTCTGCAAGGGACGGGACAGCGCCGACGCCCGCCTGCCTATTCTCCGGATCCAGCGTACGCTGAAGCTGAAACCGGACCAGGATAGTGCATTGCAGGCCCTCGACGACGCCACCGCGAAGTCGGCCCAGATCCTGAAAAGCCAGTGCCAGCCGGCTGAAACGCTGACGCCGACCGGCCGCCTGGCCGCGATGGAGGACCGCCTCGCAGCCACGTCAAAGGCACTGCAGACCACGCAGGCGGCCTTGAACAGGTTCTATGGCGCGCTGAGCGACGAGCAGAAGGCGCAGTTCGACCGCATCAACGCGCGGACGGGTTAAGAGTTATGGATCGTCGGGTGGGCAAAGCGAAGCGTGCCCACCGGCCCGGCGATCTGATCACCGATGGTGGGCATGGCGCGAAGACGCGCCTTTGCCACCCTAACCATTCGCTGGCCGCGTCACATCGCCTCACAAATGCCGCGTCTCGGCCGGCGCGTGCCACCAGTCATTGTCGCGGCCATTGAAATATTTCACCGGCGCTTCGGTCAGCTCGGCCGGCGTCGCGTCGTCCAGCGCGGCGAGTTGCACCGAGACATACTCGCCGCCGATCTCCGCAATATTGCCGCGTCCGAACGACCGCACACCGCAATGCCGGCAGAACAGATGGTGCGCGCTTTTGCTGCCGAATTGATAGTCGCTCAGGTCATCCGCGCCGGAGATCAGCCGGAAGGCGTCCGGCTTGATGGTGATGCCCCAATTGCGGATTTTGGTGCAGATCGAGCAGTTGCACTTGCCAGTTCCTTGCGAAAGATCGAGATCCGCCTCAAAACGGACGGCACCGCAGTGGCAGCCTCCACGGTAGGTCTTCAGCATGACGTCACTCCCTCATCGCTCATCGCGAGCGACGCTACGACAGGGCTGCTGCCACCCTGGTGTCAGCAGATGGCGGTTTCCGCGGAGAAAGTGGCACCTGTTACAGGTCGGAACCGTATTCCGTGATCTTCTTGTAGATCCAATGCCGGCCGTCGTGCCGGCGCCAGACCTTGCCGATCACGATCCGCCCGTTGATCGCCCGGCGCGGGAGGATCACCGTCCAGAGATGCCAGAGTTCGGACCAGTGGGTCCTGGTCGGAGCCGGGGTCAGTGACATCATATCGTCTCGATCAACGATCATGCCCCCAACCTGATATCAGGGCGGGCAAACCGGCAACGACAGCCGTGCCTTAACCTAACCGGTCAACCCTACCGGTTCCCGCGGAAGGTAACGGACGGCGCCACGTTTGCCCCCAACAGGCCACGGACCAGCCGATTTCCTTTTCCCGCCGGCTCGGATATTCGAAAACGCCTGAACGCATCACCCATGAGCCCGGGGGCCCCATGCCGATCCTGTCGTCCGGAATTCGAACCGCCGTCGTCGCGGTGATTGGGACCCTCGTCACGTCGGCGGCATCAGCCCAGTTCGCTCCGCCTCCGGGAAGGCCGGCGCCAGCCGCGCCGCGCGCGGCCACAGCGCCCTCGTCCCGCGCGGCCGCCTGCCACAACGGCGCGAGCTTCGACCGCTTCCTCGGCGAATTGAAGCAGCAGGCGGTCGCAGCCGGCGTTTCGCCGCGTGCGATCGCGGACGCTTCGCCCTACCTCACCTACGACCAGGGCATCGTCAACCGCGACCGCGGCCAGCGCGTGTTCGGCCAGATCTTTACCGAGTTCGCCGGCCGCATGGCCGCGCCCTACCGCATGCAGAATGGCCAACAGCACATCAGGACCAATGCGGCGGCGTTCGCGCGCGCGGAGAAGGAATATGGCGTGCCGCCGGCGGTCATCGCCGCGTTCTGGGGACTGGAAAGCGATTTCGGCGCCAACATGGGCAACCTTCCCGTGCTGCCATCGCTGGTGTCGCTGGCCTATGACTGCCGCCGCTCGGAGCGCTTCCAGAACGAGACCATCGCCGCGCTGAAGATCGTCGATCGCGGCGACCTCATGCCGGACGAGATGATCGGCTCGTGGGCCGGCGAACTCGGCCAGACGCAATTTCTGCCGACGCACTATTTCACCTATGCGGTCGACTATGACGGCGACGGCCGGCGCAACCTGTTGCGCAGCGCGCCCGACGTCATCGGCTCGACCGCGAACTATATCGCGACCGGTCTGAAATGGCGGCGCGGCGAGCCGTGGCTCGAGGAAGTGCGCGCGCCGCAAAATTTTCCGTGGGACCAGGCCGATCTCACGATCCAGCTGCCGCGCTCGAAACTTGCACAGCTCGGCGTGACCTATCCGGACGGCCGCGCGCTGCCGAACGATGAGCTGCCGGCCTCGCTGCTCCTGCCGATGGGGCGCATGGGGCCCGCTTTTCTCGCCTATGCCAATTTCGCAGCCTATACCGAATGGAACAACTCGCTGATCTACTCGACGACCGCTGCCTATCTCGCAACCCGGATCGCCGGCGCGCCGCCGATGCGGCGGCCCGCAGCAGCGGTCGCACAACTGCCGTTCGGCGCGATCAAGGAATTGCAGCAGCTCCTGGTGCGCGCAGGCTTCGATGTCGGCAAGGTCGATGGCGTGCTCGGCCAGCAGAGCCGCACCGCTATCAAGGCCATGCAGATCAAGTTCGGCCTGCCCGCCGATTCATGGCCAACCGCCGAACTGCTGACAAGAATGCGCGGCGGCGCGCGGGCGCAGGCGGCATCGCCGCCGGAGACCGCGGCGCGCTAGCACACCGTCAGAGGCCGTTGCAATTCTCGCTCCATGGCCCCATTTCGGGGAAGGCCTTGCTCCAAGGCCTCATCGAAAGAGAATCCCATGTCCTTCTACGACGCGACCGTCCCCGCTTTCACTCAAATCCTGACCAGTCTCACCGGCCTGTTGAACAAGGCCGAGGCGCATTGCAAAGCCAAGAACATTCAGCCGGAGGTGATCCTGAACGCGCGGCTCTATCCCGACATGCTTCCGTTCGTGAAGCAGATTCAACTGGCCTCTGATTTCGCGGGAAAGAGCTGCGCGCGGCTCGCGCAGGTCGAGGTGCCGATCACGCCGGACACCGAAACGAGCTTCGAGGAGCTGCGGCTTCGGCTCGCGAAAACCATCGACTATCTCAAGTCGTTCAAGCCTGCGCAGTTCGAAGGCGCTGATGCGAAGGACGTGACCTTTCCGACAGGTCCCAACACGTCGATCACGCTCAAGGGGCAGGAGTACATCAATCGGGCCGCCTTCCCGAACTTCTATTTCCATGCGGCGACTGCGCACGGCCTCTTGCGTCACAACGGTGTCGAGATCGGCAAGCGCGATTTTCTCGGCGTGGCCTGATCGTCATTGCGAGCGAAGCGAAGCAATCCAGAAATCTCGCTGCGCGGAAAGACTGGGTTGCTTCGTCGCTTAGCTCCACGTATGACGAGGGGAAAGGGTCTCTCCTGAAGTGCCAAGCGACGCTTCGTTCCTTTCCGATCCGCCTGAAATTCCAGGCAAATTGTTCTAAAATCGGCCTCGCGCAGCCCATCTGCGCCAGCCGAATGGCTCGCGGCATTGCGGACCTCGTGGCGATGCACAACTCTACGCCATCTGTTCACGTTCCCGGAAAACACCGCATGAGCACGCCGACCAGACTTTTTGAGCCCTTCAAGCTCGGCCCGATCACACTTCCGAATCGCTTCGTCATGGCGCCGCTGACCCGCAACCGCGCGATCCCACCGGGCATGGTACCAAGCCCGCTCGCAATCGACTATTACGGCCAGCGCGCCAGTGCCGGTCTCCTGATCACCGAGGCGAGCCAGGTCTCGCAGCAGGGCCAGGGCTACCAGGATACGCCCGGCATCTATTCCAAGGAGCAGGTCGAGGCCTGGCGCAAGGTCACCGATCGTGTCCATGAACGTGGCGGAAAAATCTTCATCCAGATCTGGCATGTCGGCCGCGTCTCCCACACCGCGCTGCAGCCGGACGGCGGCAAGCCGGTTGCACCGAGCGCGGTTCGCGCCAAGGGCAAGACCTTCGTGGGCGGCACCTTCACCGACATCTCCGAGCCGCGCGCGCTCGAGCTTTCGGAAATTCCCGGCATCATCGAGGATTTTCGGCGCGGCACGGCGAATGCGCTGGCCGCCGGCTTCGACGGCGTCGAGATCCACGGTGCCAACGGCTATCTGCTCGATCAGTTCGCGAAAGACGGCGCCAACAAGCGCAACGACCTTTATGGCGGCGCCATCCCGAACCGCGCCCGGCTGATGCTCGAGGTGACCGCGGCCGTCGCCGGCGAAGCGGGCGCCGAGCGCACCGGCATCCGCATCTCGCCGGTGACGCCGGCCAACGATATTTCCGACTCCAATCCGCAACCGCTGTTCGAACATATCGTCGATCAGCTCAATGCGCTCCAGCTCGCCTATATCCATGTCATCGAGGGCGCGACCGGCGGCCCGCGCGACAACGCGCCGTTCGACTATGCGTCGCTGCGCAAGCGTTTTGATGGCGCCTATGTCGCCAATAACGGCTACGACTTCGAGCTTGCCACAAAAGTGCTTGCGGAGGGTGCCGCCGACCTGATCGCATTCGGCAAGCCGTTCATCTCCAACCCCGACCTGGTCGAGCGGCTGAAGAAGGGCGCGCCCCTGAATGCATGGGACAAGGCCACCTTCTATGGCGGCGACGCCAAGGGCTATACGGATTATCCGACGCTGCAGGCTGCGGTGGCAGCTGAGTAGCGCCCGTCATTGCGAGGCGCGACGGCGCCGAAGCGATCCAGACCACTCGCATGGCTCTGGATTGCTTCGCTTTAGCCTTCGCGCTCACGCGCTTCGGCGGTCTCCTACCCGGCGAAGCTCGCGAGAGCCGAGCCTAGACGGGCCGCTCGCAATGACGGATATAGTGTCGGCCATGACAGACACCGCCGAAGACCTCGTCCGCCGCGCCACGGCCGCGTTCAACGCCGGGCGGCGCGATGAAGCCAAGCAGCTCTGCGAACAGGGCCTGGCGCGGGCCCCCAATGAGCCGATGCTGAGCCATCTGCTCGCGGCCGTGCTGTTTTCCGCAAGCGAGAACTCTGCGGCCCGCCGCCACATCGAGGCCAGCCTGGCGCGGCGTCCCGGCAATGCCGCCGCGCATCTGCTCGCCGCGCGGATTGCGCGCGCGCAGAACGATTTTGATGCCGCGCTTTCGCATCTCGACCGCGCCATCGCGATCGCGCCACAGCGCGATGCGTTCGTGGAGAAGGCCCGCACGCTGGATCAGGCAGGGCTGACGCGTGAAGCGCGTGACGCATGGCGGGCGATCCTGAAGGTGATCCCGCAGCATCAGGAGGCGGCGAGCCGCCTCGGGCGGCTGGCGTTCGAGGATCGCGACTACGCAGCCGCGGCCTTGCTGCTTGAACGGGCGACGGCGACCGAGGCTCCGGCGTCGGCCTGGTTCGATCTCGGCCTGGTGCGTCAGGATCAGCGCGATTATCCCAAGGCGGCCGCCGCCTATCGCAAGGCGCTCGACATCAAGCCTGATCATGCCGAGGCCGCGCTCAATCTCGGCATCGTATTGCAGGAAGGCGGCGATCCGGACGCCGCGATGGGCGCGTATCGAACCGCCCATCGCCTGCGCGCCGAGATGTTCGGCGCGATCGCGATGGCGCTGACGTCGGCGTCGCACGGCCGGATGTGGCTCGACGAGGCGGCCCTCCGGCGCTCACTCAGTCCTTGAGGTGTCCACGGCGGGCACGAAAGTGCTTGCGATAGACGTTGGGCGCGGCGAGCACGTCGGCGACGGTCTTCGAATAAGCCGCCTGATGCGCGTCATCAAAACCTTCGAACACGAGCTCCGGCGCTTCGCGCGGAACCGCAAAGCACTGCGCGACCGGCGTGCTCTTCGAGAGCATGCCGACGAAATCCGGATCGGTCCAGATCGCGGGGAAATTGATGCCGCCGTCGAAGAAGCGATCGGAATCGACCAGCCCGGTCACGGTGCGGAATGGCAGATCGGTGCGGTTCACCGGATGGGTCGAGAACAGCGACCAGCCGGGATCGAGTTCGATCGTCCAAAAACTGTTGAACTTGATCGCGGCTCGTCCGCCGCTGGCCAGCGGCGTCTCGGCGAGCTGTGCGGCGACATGAAAGCTCAGGGGAGCGCGTGGATGCCCCTCGGTCACGGGTTCGGGAATATCCCAGTCCCACGCGAACGCACCGCGATCGACCTTCACATCACACGGCAGCGGAATCATCACGCCATAGGCCATCGCGTCGACGAAAGGCGGGCATTGCTTCACGGTGCGGATCTCGCGGCCGTGAATATCCGAATGCGCTTTCGCCGGCATCTTGCGCAACCAGTCGGGCAATTGGCTGCGCGCCAAAACCGGCCGCGGCAGATGTTTTTCCAGCGCCGGATCGCAGCGGAAGATCATGCGCATGCGACTCTCCTTCCCGATTCTCTGACCCCTCATGGTGAGGAGCGCGTCTTCGCGCGTGTCGAACCACGACTGTGGCCTCATCCTTCGAGACGCATCGCGGAGTTTATGATCCGGCCGCGCTTCGCGCGGTCCCCAAGGTGAGGGCATAGAGCAGCAAGCGTTCTAATCCAGCAATACCACAAGCAAAAGGCCGGGATCGCTCCCGGCCCTCGCTGTCTGATGGATCGCCCGACCATCCCCGATCAGATCGAGGACACGCCGGGCGATGCGCATTGCGCTCAGTCGTTCGACGCGCGCTTGGGCGGCGAGGCCGGCCACGACTTGATCAGCGTGTCGTAGTCGATGGTCTCGCCCTTCGGCTTCTCGTTCGCGAGCTTGCGCTGCGGAGCGATGTTGCCGTCCTTCGCCGACTTCGCAAACCAGTACTCGGCGGTTTCCTTCTTGTTCAGCTTCGGCCCGCAGTTGCCCTGCACGCCGCTCTTCTCGAGACGCTCCATCACCGAGTCCTGCGCGGCGGCGAGCGCGTCCATCGCGGCTTGCGGCGTCTTCGCACCGGACGACGCATCGCCGATGTTCTGCCACCACAATTGCGCGAGCTTCGGATAGTCGGGCACGTTGTTGCCGGTCGGGGTCCACTGCACGCGCGCGGGCGAGCGGTAGAACTCGATCAGGCCGCCGAGTTTTGGCGCGCGCTCGGTGAACGACTTGTCCCAGATGTCGGATTCACGGATGAAGGTGAGACCGACATGGCTCTTCTTCAGCGACGTCGTCTTGGAGACGATGAACTGCAGATAGAGCCAGGCCGCCTTGCGGCGGTCGACCGGGGTCGACTTCAGGAGCGTCGCCGAACCCACGTCCTGGTAGCCGAGCTTCATGCCGTCCTTCCAGTACGAGCCGTGCGGCGACGGGGCCATACGCCATTTCGGCGTGCCGTCGGCGTTCATCACGGCAAGGCCGGGCTTCACCATGTCGGCGGTGAAGGCGGTGTACCAGAAGATCTGCTGGGCGATGTTGCCCTGCGACGGCACCGGGCCCGACTCGGAGAAGGTCATGCCTTGCGCCTGCGGCGGGGCATACTTCTTCAGCCAGTCGAGATATTTGACGATCGAGTAGACCGCCGCCGGGCCGTTGACGTCGCCGCCACGCTCGACGGAGGAGCCGACCGGACGGCAGCCTTCCATGCGGATGCCCCATTCGTCGACCGGCAGGCCGTTCGGAAGGCCCTTGTCGCCGTTGCCGGCCATCGACAGCCAGGCGTCGGTGAAGCGCCAGCCGAGCGAGGGATCCTTCTTGCCATAGTCCATGTGACCATAGACCTTGACCCCGTTGATCTCCTTGACGTCGTTGGTGAAGAACTCGGCGATGTCCTCATAGGCCGACCAGTTCACCGGCACGCCGAGTTCGTAGCCATACTTGGCCTTGAACTTGGCCTTGTAGTCCGGGTTCTGGAACCAGTCGTAGCGGAACCAATAGAGGTTCGCGAACTGCTGGTCCGGCAGCTGCCAGAGATGACCGTTCGGTGCGGTCGTGAACGACCTGCCGATGAAGTCGTCGACGTCGAGCATCGGATCGGTGACGTCCTTGCCCTCGCCTGCCATCCATTCCGTCAAGTCGACGGCCTGGCCGTAGCGGAAATGCGTTCCGATGAAATCGCTGTCATTGATCCAGCCGTCATAGACGTTCTTGCCGGATTGCATCTGGGTCTGGATCTTCTCGACGACGTCACCTTCCTGGATGATGTCGTGCTTGACCTTGATGCCGGTGATTTCCTCGAACGCCTTGGCGAGCGTCCGCGATTCATACTCGTGGACGGTCAAGGTCTCGGACGTGACGTTGATTTCCATCCCCTTGAAGGGTTCAGCGGCCTTGATGAACCACTGCATCTCCTTCAGCTGGTCGTCCTTCGACAGCGTCGAAGGCTGAAACTCGCTGTCGATCCACTTCTTGGCAGCGGCCTCATCGGCCAAAGCAGGCGCAGTGACCGCGGTTGAAGCCGCCATCAGCGCGACCGCGCTCGTCATCATCATTACCCGGGCACTGGTCAAAGGCCCCTTCCTTCGCTCTAAACGTCGCATGTTGTTCCTCCGTTGCAGCGACAAACTTGAACTCCAGGCCCGGGTTGATCCCGGATCTGCTCTCATTCGCTTGAGTTTAGACCGTGCGAAAAATCACCGCGGCGAGCCCGAGCGAAATCAGCGTTGCGAGCCACAGGCTCGATAATTCCAGTCCCTCTTCCCCGATCGGGAGCGTGGCGATGGTGTCGGTGCCGACAAATCCGATCCAGAGCAGGTGGATGATCGCAGTCAGTATCAGCGACAGAAACAGGCGGTCGCCGCGCGTCGTCGGGATCCGCAGGACTCCGACGCGCTCGGCCTCCGGGTAGGCGACCGCGAGCCAGGTCATCATCGCAAGCGTGCAGCCGAGAGCCGCGAAAAAGATCGCGGTCGGCAGCGTCCAGGCCATCCATGCGATGCTGTCCATGATGCCTCCTTACACGCGGCCGAGCGCAAAACCGCGCGCGATGTAGTTGCGAACGAACCAGATCACCAGCGCGCCGGGGATGATGGTCAGCACACCGGCCGCCGCCAGCAGTCCCCAGTCCATTCCGGCTGCGGAGACGGTGCGGGTCATGATCGCCGAAATCGGCTTGGCGTTGACCGTCGTCAGCGTGCGCGCCAGCAGCAGCTCGACCCACGAGAACATGAAGCAGAAGAACGCCGCGACGCCGATGCCGCTCGCGATCAACGGCACCAGGATCTTGACGAAGAAACGCGAGAACGAATAGCCGTCGAGGAACGCGGTCTCGTCGATCTCGCGCGGCACGCCGGACACGAACCCTTCGAGGATCCATACCGCGAGCGGCACGTTGAAGATACAGTGCGCCAAAGCGACAGCCCAGGGCGTATCGAACAACCCGATCGCAGAATAGAGATTGAAGAACGGCAGTGCGTAGACGGCAGCCGGCGCCATGCGATTCGACAGCAGCCAGAAAAACAGGTGCTTGTCGCCGAGGAAGCGGTAGCGCGAGAACGCATAGGCCGCCGGCAACGCGACGGTGACCGAGATGACGGTGTTGAGAACGACATATTCCAGCGAATTGATGTAACCGGAATACCAGCTCTCGTCGCTGAAGATGCGCATATAATGCTGCAACGTCGGATGATGCGGCCACAGCGTCATGGTCGAGACGATCTCGCTGTTGGTCTTGAAGCTCATGTTGACGAGCCAGTAGATCGGAAGCAGCAGGAAGACCAGGAACGAGGACATGATGATGCGGCGGCCGGGAATCGTATGCATCACGCAACTCCCTCGTGCCGAGGCCGCTCGATGCCGGCATTGGTCATGACGGTGTAGAATACCCAACACACCACCAGGATGATCAGGTTGTAGACCAGCGACAGCGCCGCGGCCTTGCCGAGGTCAAACTGCCCGAGCGCGATCTTGACGAGCTCGATCGAGATGAAGGTCGTCGAGTTGCCAGGCCCGCCGCCGGTCACCACGAACGGCTCGGTGTAGATCATGAAACTATCCATGAAGCGCAGCAGCACCGCGATCAGCAGGACCCGGTTCATCTTCGGCAATTGGATCGCGGTGAACACGGACCAGCGCGAGGCGCCATCGATCTGGGCAGCCTGGTAATAGGCGTCGGGGATCGATTTCAGGCCGGCATAGCAGAGCAGCGCGACGAGGCTGGTCCAGTGCCAGACGTCCATCACGATGACGGTGACCCAGGCATCGATGTCGTTGGCGACATAGTTGTAGTTGATGCCGATGTGGTTGAGCACATAGCCGAGCAGCCCGATGTCGGCACGGCCAAAAATCTGCCAGATCGTGCCGACCACGTTCCATGGGATCAGCAGCGGCAGGGCGAGGGTCACGAGGCAGGCCGCGACCGTCCATCCCTTGGTCGGCATCGACAGCGCGACCACGATGCCGAGCGGCACCTCGATCGCGAGAATCACGGCTGAGAACAACAGATTGCGCCACAGCGAAGCGAAGAAGCGGCTGCCGAGATCGGTCGAGGGATCGAGCAGCTCCTTGAACCAGCCGACGCCGTTCCAGAAGAACTGGTTGTTGCCAAAGGTGTCCTGCATCGAATAGTTCACGACCGTCATGAGCGGCAGGATGGCGGAGAACGCCACCACCGCGAACACCGGCAGCACCAGGAACCAGGCCTTCTGATTGACGATCTTGTCCATCAAGCGGCTCCCTCGACCAGGCGGCTGTCCGCGTAGACGTGCACGTTGGACGGATCGAATCTGAGCCCGACGCAGCCGTCCGACGGCGCAAAGGAAGCGGGCATGCGCGCGGCGAATTTCACATCGCCGACTCTGACCCGGGCAAAGCGGATGCGGCCGAGATCGTCGACGCGATCGATCTTGGCCTTGAGCAGGCCGGGTGTCGGGCCGGCGACTTCGACGAATTCCGGGCGCACGCCGATCTCGATCTTTGCGCCCGCAGGCAACGCGTCATAACTACGGCCGAGCGCGATGGTGTGGCCCTCGATCCGCGCCTCGCGTCCTTTGACGGCGGCTGCGATGATGTTCATGCCGGGCGAGCCGATGAAATAGCCGACGAAAGTGTGCGCAGGCTTCTCGAACAGTTCCGCCGGCGTGCCGCTCTGCACGACGCGGCCGTCATGCATCACCACGACGGTGTCGGCAAAGGTCAGCGCCTCGGTCTGGTCGTGGGTGACATAGATCATCGTGAGGTCGAGCTCGCGGTGCAGCGCCTTCAGCTTCGAGCGCAGCTGCCATTTCAGCTCGGGATCGATCACGGTGAGCGGTTCGTCGAACAGCACCGCGGCGACGTCGGAGCGCACCAGGCCCCGGCCGAGCGAGATCTTCTGCTTGGCGTCGGCGGTCAACCGCGTCGCCTTGCGATTGAGATCGGCGCTGAGATCGAGCAGGCGGGCGATCTCGGCAACACGCTTTTCGACTTCCGCCTTCGGCACGCCGCGATTCTTCAACGGGAAGGCCAGGTTCTGCCCGACCGTCATGGTGTCGTAGATCACCGGGAACTGGAACACCTGTGCGATGTTGCGCTCGCGTGTCGAGCGTTGCGTGATGTCCGTGCCATCGAACAGGATTGTTCCGCGCGAGGGCGCCACGATCCCGGAGATCAGGTTGAGCAGCGTGGTCTTGCCACAGCCGGAAGGCCCGAGCAGCGCATAGGCGCCGCCCTGCCGCCAGGTCATCGAGATCGGCTTCAGCGCAAAGCTTTCAAGAGCGGCATCGTTGCCGCCGTAGGAATGCGCGAGGTCGACGAGGTCAATGCGAGCCATGCTGCATCTCCCTCAAGCTTTCTGTTTTGACGCGTTTTCTTCACGCGAAGTGGAATCCACTTCGCTTGAAAACGCTTTGCCCGGCGCGGCAACGAGCCGGTCGGCCTTGTCGAACACGAACACATTGTCCGGATCGAGCACCGCATCGAGCACGTCGCCGGGCTCGAACTCGTGCACGCCGTGCAGCACCGCGACCCAGTTCGATTCGCCGCGATGCAGATGGACGAAACTCTCCGAGCCGGTGATCTCGGTCACCGTAACGGTCGCAGGAAAGGCGTGGCGGCCGACGGCACCGTTGGCGATCTCCAATTGGTGCGCACGAAAACCGACGCGATATTCGCCGTCGGCAAGGCCAGCATAGAGTCCGGACGCCGGCACCTCGATGCCGCCGCCATAGGCAACGTTCCCATTGCGCTTCTGGATCGGCACGACGTTGAGCGGCGGATCGGAAAACACCTGCGCGACGCGCATGGTCTCGGGACGGCGATAGACGCTCGAGGTCTCGCCCGCCTGCAGCACCTGCCCTTCCCACATGCAAACGGAGCGGCCGCCGAGCAGCAGCGCTTCGGACGGCTCGGTCGTCGCATAGACGAAGATCGCGCCAGACGCCTCGAAAATGCGCGGCAGCTCGGCGCGCAGCTCTTCGCGCAGCTTGTAGTCGAGATTGGCGAGCGGTTCGTCGAGCAGCACGAGGTCCGCGCCCTTCACCAGCGCCCGGGCAATCGCGGTGCGCTGCTGCTGGCCGCCGGAGAGCTGCAGCGGGGTGCGCTTCAGAAACGGCTCGAGCCGCAACAGTTTCGCAGCTTCCATCACGCGCTTGTCGATTTCCGCGCGCGGCTTGCCCTGCACCCGCAGCGGTGAGGCGATGTTCTCGTACACGGTCAGCGCGGGATAATTGATGAACTGCTGATAGACCATCGCAACCGAGCGCTGCCGGACGTCGACGCCGGTGACATCCTTGCCGTCGACGAGGACACGGCCCGTGGTCGGCTTGTCGAGGCCGGCGAGCAGGCGCATGATCGAGGTCTTGCCGGACAGGGTCGGGCCGAGCAGCACGCTCAGGGTGCCGCTTTCGAGCGTCAGCGAGACGTCGCGAATGGTCGGCCGGCCGTCGACCGTGCGGGTGACGTGGTCGAGCGTGACGCTCATGTCCGCCCTCCCACTTCACGCAGCGGCGTTTCCGAATGCCCCGCTTCGGCGGCGATCCAGTCATCGATGGCGGCGATCTCGGCTGACGACAGTCGCAGTCCGAGCTTGGAGCGCCGCCAGACGATGTCGTCGGCGGTGAAAGCCCATTCCGAGGCCATCAGGTACTTGACCTCGCGTCCGGTCAAGGTCGCGCCGAACGACGGACCGAGATCGGCTGATGTTTTGGCATCGCCGAGCAGCCTTGACGCGCGGGTGCCATAGGCGTGCGCAAGCCGACCCGCATGAATCGGATCAAGGAAGGGATAATTGCGCTGCAATTCCGCTGTCAGCGCGGGGATCGCGGAGACATCCATGTCGCCGCCCGGCAACGGCGACTTGCCGGTCCAGCCCTCGCGCGCCTTGGCGCTGCGCAAATAGGGATCGAGCCGCTCCAGCGCTTCCTCAGCAAGCCGCCGATAGGTCGTGATCTTGCCGCCATAGATCGACAGCAGCGGCGCGCCCCCTGGCAGGTCGAGCTCGAAGACATAGTCCCGCGTCGCGGCCTTCGCTTCGCTCGCGCCATCGTCGTAGAGCGGACGCACGCCGGAATAGGTCCAGACCACGTCCTCGGGCTTGACGGGCCTTGCCAGATATTCGCTCGCCGAGGCGCAGAGATATTCGATCTCCTTCGCCGTCGCCTTCACGTTGGCTGGATCGCCGTCAAAATCCTGGTCGGTGGTGCCGATCAGCGTGAAGTCGTCCTGATAGGGGATGACGAAGATGATACGGCCGTCGGCGTTCTGGAAGATGTAGGCGCGGTCGTGCGCGTAGAGCTTCCTCACCACGATGTGCGAGCCCTGCACCAGCCGCACCTTGGCTCTCGCGTTGACGCCGACACCGCGCGCCAGCACGTCCTCGACCCAGGGCCCGCCGGCATTGACCAGCACGCGGGCGCGAATGCTGGAACGCACGCCGCTCACAGTGTTTTCCAGATCGACCTGCCAGATGCCTTCGACCTGCCGGATCGCGACCGCGCGGGTGCGCGTGCGGACATCGGCGCCGCGGTCGGCCGCGTCGCGCGCGGTCAGCACCACGAGGCGGGCGTCGTCGACGAAGCAGTCGGAATATTCAAAGCCCCTGGTGTAGCGATTGGGGATCAGCGGCCGGCCGACCGCGTCCTGCGTCAGGTCCACCGAACGGGTCGGCGGCAGGAGATGGCGGCCGCCGATATGGTCGTACAGGAACAGCCCGAGCCGCAGCAGCCAGGCAGGCCTGAGCCCGGCGTGATGCGGCAAAACGAAACGCAGGGGACGGATGATGTGGGGTGCGATCTGCCAGAGGATTTCGCGTTCGATCAGCGCCTCGCGCACCAGGCGAAATTCGTAATATTCGAGATAGCGCAGCCCGCCATGCACGAGCTTGGTCGACCAGGACGAGGTCCCGCTCGCCAAGTCATTCATCTCACAGAGGAAAACTGAATTGCCCCGCCCCGCCGCATCACGCGCGATGCCGCAGCCATTGATGCCGCCCCCAACGATGGCGAGGTCGAAAATTCGATCCAACGGAACGTTTCCCCAGGACGATCGCCTTCGTTTTTGGCGATTTCGGTTTCGATTTTGAATAAATCACAACCGAATACGAAAGCAAGCGAAAAAGGACCGAGGACGGACCGATTCGTGCCTCAATCGCGGCGAGCGGTCGCCACATTGGAGCCGTCATGCCCGTGCGCTGGCACGGGCAGCGGCGTTTTGGTTCTCCTGATGGTTCAGATGCCGCGCAGGCCTACTTCGCCGCCGCGATCCGCGGCCATTCGTCCATTTGCACGCGTGCGATCAGCTTGTAGCTGCCATCCGCCGGTCGGAAGATCGAGGCTTCGCCTTCCTTCACGTCGAACCAGTCCTTGCCGAGGGCCGCGACAATGTTCGGCTGATGCGTGATGAGGATGGTGTTGGTGTGCGCCTTTGGCGGCGTGGCGAGCATTTTTCGGAACGCCTCGGCGCGCCGGCCGTTCTCGTTCGGCGACACGATCAGGCCGCCCTCGGTCAGATCCGTCGTCTTCTCGATGTCCTTGAAGCCGGCGATGACGGCGGTTTCGTAGGCGCGGTTGTATTTGCTGGTGTAGACCTTGCCGATCGGCACCTGGGCCTGACGAAGCGCATCGCCAAATGCCTTCGCCAGCGCCTTGCCCTTGTCGTTGAGATTGCGTTGAGCTGCGATGTTGTCGAAGTTGAGCGGATCGGTGTCGGCCTGATCCGGGAACGTGGCGCCGTGGCGGACGACGATCACAAGATCGCCCGCGCGCAGAGCCTGCGCGATGTCCTTGTCGTCCGCTTGCGCGGCGGATGCGCCGACGACGAGCATGCTCAACAGCAAAACAATGGCCGCCACCGCGTTGCCAGCTGATCCCGGTATCCTGGACATGATCACTCCTTCGAATGCGACTGGCCCCCTCCCCGCACATGAGCAAGACCAACAAAGGGCGATTCTATTCCCTGATGCCCGTCATCTCCTTCCAGACGATCCATGTTCCCCGCGCCCGCGGCGCGGTGTCATCAGCGCAGCCGGGCGACCGTCGAGACCGGCTCTGCGCCACCGTCATCGACATCAAGATCCGCTGCGGCCTTCGGCATCGTCTCGATCACCTGGATGCCTCGGCTGTGACAGATATTGGCAAGCCCCGCCGGCAATGCCGCATCGGTCACAAAGGTCTGGATCTGGCTCATATGGGCGATGCGCACCGGCGCGCTGCGCGTGAACTTCGTCGAGTCGGCGACCAGGATCACGCTGCGCGCATTGGCGATGATCGCCTGTGCCACCTGCACTTCGCGATAATCGAAGTCGAGCAGCGCGCCCTCCTCGTCGATCGCGGACGCGCCGATGATCGCATAGTCGACCTTGAATTGGCCGATCAGCTGCGTCGCGGTCGAGCCGACCACGGCACCGTCGGCGCGGCGCACCGCGCCGCCCGCCACGATCACCTCGATGCGCGGATGCCGGTAGAGCAGCATCGCGACGTTGAGGTTGTTGGTGATGACGAGCAGGTCTTCGTGCGAGGTCAGCGCACTTGCCACCTCCTCCGTCGTGGTGCCGATATTGATGAAGAGCGAGCAGCCGTTCGGGATCAGCGCTGCTGCGGCCGCCCCGATCGCCTTCTTCTCGTCGGCGGCGACGAAGCGCCGCGCCTCATAGGCGAGGTTTTCCACGCCGGAGGCGATGATGGCGCCGCCATGAATGCGGGTCAGCGCGCGCTGCTCGCAGAGGTCGTTGAGATCCTTGCGGATGGTCTGCGCCGAAACCTCGAAGCGTCTGGCGAGATCCTCCACCATCACCCGCCCGGAGGCGCGGGCGAGATTGAGAATTTCGGTCTGGCGATGCGAGAGTCCGGCCATGGCGGCACCTTCGGGCGAAGCACGCCTTTAGCGTAGCGGCGGTGCGCCGGTGCGGTCAACCTGACCTGGTCGTCATTCCGGGATGCGCGACGCGCAGGCCTCAGCTGCGCAATTGCGCAGCGGTGAATCGCGAGCTTCCGGGTTCGTCGTTCGGACGCCCCGGAATGACGGAAGGTCTCACGCCTGCACCGGCTCTTCGTCCTTCGGGACGACGCGGGGACGGCCGTGGTCGTCGATCGAGACATAGGTGAAATTGCCGTCGGTCACCAGGATCGGCCAGGTCTCCCGGCGCCGCACGACCCAGGCCTCGAGATGCACCGTCACCGAGGTGCGGCCGATCCGCACCAGATTGGCGTAGACCGAGAGGAGATCGCCGACATAGACGGCTTTGCGAAAATTCATGGCTTCGATCGCGACCGTCACGGTGCGCGATTTCGCGACCTTGGATGCGAAGATGCCGCCGCCGACATCCATCTGGCTGAGCAGCCAACCGCCAAAGATGTCGCCGTTGGCGTTGGTGTCGGCCGGCATTGCCAGCGTCCGGATGCAGAGATCACCGCTGGGCTCTTCACCCGTGTTGTCATCGGCCGTGCTCATGGATGATCTTCAATCCGGCCGCACCATCTCGAACATCGCGTCGGGGCGGATTTCAAAATAATCGCCCCGGCGCCCGGCCCGCACGATCGGGTGCGCCAGCGCGGTCTGGTAGACGCCGTCCTTGATCATGGCCTTGTCGATATGGACGGCGACGACTTCGCCGAGCGTCAGCCACGCTTGCGCCTTCTCGCCATTGGCCCCCTGCAGCTGGATGATCTGACTGAGTTTGCATTCGAACGAGACCGGGCTCTCCGCGACACGCGGCGCGTTGACCAGCTTGCACGGGACCGCCGTCAGGCCTGCGATCGCAAATTCGCTGACATCGCGCGCGACATGCGCCGCGGTCGCGTTCATCTGCTTGGCGAGGTCCATGGTCGCCAGATTCCACACGAACTCGCCGGTCTCCTCGATATTCTGGACGCTGTCCTTCCGGGAGGTCGAGGAGAAGCCGATGATCGGCGGGTGATAGCAGAAGCCATTGAAGAAGCTGTAGGGCGCGAGATTGACGTTGCCCTTGCTGTCGCGGGAAGAAATCCAGCCGATCGGACGCGGGGCGACGATGGCGTTGAAGGGATCGTGCTTCAGGCCATGGCCGTTCTTCGGCTCGTAATAGTGCAAATCCCTGTCCGCCACGCGCGCTTCCTTCTCCGCTGTCATTCCGGGACGGTCCTAAGGAGCGGACCACAGGTGCACAATTGCGCACCGGGGAATCTCGAGATTCCGGAGTCGCGCTTCGCGCGCCCCGGAACGACGGAGGCCTTTTACCTCGTGGCCTTGCCGGCACCAAGCCCGGCCAGGACAAAATCGATCATCTGGTCGATCGAGGGGCCCGGCTTCGGCTTGCTCTGGGCCTGGGCGATCAACTGGGGATGGAAGAAGCCGACCATCGCGTGGCAGGTGCACATCGCCGCCAGCGGGACATCAGCGGCCTCGAACTCGCCCGAGGCGACGCCTTGGGCGATGACGCCGCCGATGGTCTCGGTGACGGTCTTCATGTGCGCGACGCAGACTTCCCAGCTCTCCTCCATCGCGATTTCGACCATCTCATGCAGCTTGGAATCGCCGACAAAGCGCTCGCAGTTCATGCGATGCACGGTCGAAAGCAGTTCCCGGAGGCGCAACGTGGCCGGGCCTGGCTTATTCAGGATGGCCTGGCCCGCGTCCTCGACCTCACCCATGAGGACGCGGGCGACGCCCTCGACGATCGCCTTCTTCGAATCGAAGAAGCGATAGACATTGGCCGGCGACATCCGCAGCTCCTTGGCGATGTCGGCGACCGTGGTCTTCTGATAGCCGAGCTGGCGGAACAGGCGCTCCGCGACCACGAGAATCCGCTCTCGCGTGTCGGGCTCGATATGTTCGGAAACCAGCGTCATGTCAGGACTCGATGCTCAGACAATGTTCATTTATTCAGCGGCTTCAGCAAGCGGAAATGCAGGCTGCGCATGGCCGTGATGCTGCGGCGCAAGATCGGCCGCTTCGGCCTCTTCCTGGGCCTTGCCACTTTCTCCCAGGCTCTTTCTGAACCAGAGCGCATAGAGCCCCGGCAGGTACAGCAAGGTCAAGAAGGTTGCAACAAACAATCCACCCATGATTGTGATCGCCATCGGGCCCCAGAACGCCGAGCGCGACAGCGGGATCATGGCCAGGATCGCGGCGAGCGCCGTCAGCACCACCGGACGGGCGCGCCGGACGGTCGCCTCCACGATCGCCTCCTTGCGCGTCAGGCCGTGGCTGACATCGGTCTCGATCTGGTCGACCAGGATCACGGTGTTGCGCATGATCATGCCGGCGAGCGCGATCAGGCCGAGCAGCGCCACGAAGCCGAACGGCTGGGCCGCGACGTTGAGGCCGAGCGAGGCGCCGACGATGCCGAGCGGCGCGGTCAGGAACACCAGGGCGAGGCGCGAGAAGTTCTGCAGCTGGATCATCAGCAGCGTCAGCATGACGATGACCATCACCGGGAACAGCACGAAGATCGAGGCATTGCCCTTGGCCGATTCCTCGAATGCGCCGCCTGCTTCGATCCGGTAGGCCGGTTCGAGGTGATCGCGGATCTGCTGCAGTTTGGGGGAGATCTGGTTGGTGACGTCGGGCGCCTGCACGCCGTCATTGACGTCGGCCCGCACCGTAATCGCCATGTCGCGGTTGCGCCGCCACAGGATCGGCTCTTCGTGGGAATATTCGATTTTCGCAATCTGCTGCAGCGGCACGGCGATGCCGCCCTTCGAGGTGATGGTGAGGTCGCCGACATGGGCGAGGTCGAGCCGCTCGGAGGGCACCGCGCGGGCGACCACGCCGACCTTCTCGATGCCGTCGCGGATCGTCGTCACCTGTGCGCCCGAGATCAGCATGCTGAGCGCCTGCGAGACGTCCTGCGGGGTCAGGCCGAGCGCACGGGCGCGATCCTGATCGACCACGAGCTTGAGATAGGGCGACTGCTCGTTCCAGTCGAGCTGCGGCTCCTTCACGTTCGGATTCTGCCTCATGATCTCGCGAACCTGGTAGGCGATCTCGCGCACCTTGTTGGTGTCCGGACCGATCACGCGGAACTGAACGGGGAAGCCGACCGGCGGGCCGAAATTGAAGCGGTCGACGCGCACCCGTGCTTCTGTCAACGCGCCATCGGCGACTGCGTTCTCGATCTTCGTCTTTATTCTTTCGCGGGCCTCGACGTCTTTGGCCACGATCACGATTTCGGCAAACGCCTCGTTCGGCAACTGTGGGTTGAGGCCCAGCCAGAAGCGTGGCGAGCCCTGCCCGACATAGGCGGTGTAGGTCGCGATGTCGTTATCGCCCTTGAGCAGCGTCTCGGCCTTCTCGACGGACTTCTCGGTGACGTTGAACGCCGTGCCCTCCGGCAGGCGGAGCTGCAGGAACAGTTCGGGGCGCTCAGAAAGCGGAAAGAACTGCTGCTGGACATGGCCGAACGCGACGATGGAGGCCACGAACACGCCGACGGTCGCCACCACCGTCTTGATACGATGGTCGACACACCATTGGATCACGGCGCGCAGGCCCCGGTAGATGCGGGTTTCATAGACTGCGTGCGGATCGTGGTCGTGATGCACCTTGACGTTCGGCAGCAGCTTCACGCCGATATAGGGCGTGAAGATCACGGCGACGAACCAGGAGGCGACCAGCGCAATCGCCACGACCCAGAAGATGCCGCCGGCATATTCGCCGACCGCGGAATTGGCAAAGCCGATCGGCAGGAAGCCGGTCGCGGTGACCAGCGTTCCCGTCAGCATCGGAAACGCGGTGGATTCCCAGGCAAAGGACGCGGCGCGCATGCGGTCCCAGCCCTGCTCCATCTTCACCACCATCATCTCGACCGCGATGATCGCGTCGTCAACCAGGAGCCCGAGCGCGATGATCAGCGCGCCCAAGGTGATGCGGTGCAGGTCGAGCGACATCCCCTTCATGGCAATGAAGACGATGGCGAGCACCAGCGGCACCGAGGCCGCGACCACGAAGCCGGTGCGCCAGCCGAGCGCGAGGAAGGAGACGAACAGCACGATGGCGAGGGCTTCGATGAAGGAATCCACGAACTCGCCCACGGCGCGCTCGACCACCTTGGGCTGGTCGGCGATCTTCTCGACGGCGACGCCCTGCGGCACGGCCTTCATGAATTCGGCCGTGGCTGCGTCGACGTCCTTGCCGAGCTCGAGGATGTTGGCGCCCTTCGCCGTGACGATGCCGATCCCGATCGCGGGCTTGCCTTCCTGGCGCACCACGAAGCTCGGCGGATCGACGAAGCCATGGGTGACGGTTGCGATATCGCCGAGGCGGAACACCCGCCCGTTGCTCTCGACCGGCGTCTCGGCCACGGCCTGCGCGCCGTCGAGCGCGCCGGTGACGCGCAGCGGCACGCGCTGCGCCGAGGTTTCGACCGTACCGGCCGGCACCACGTTGTTTTGCTTCGCAAGCGAATCGAACAGCGCCTGCGGCGTGATGCCGAGGGTGGCGAGCTTGGCATGGGAGAACTCGACGTAGATCCGCTCGTCCTGGGTGCCATAGACGTCGACCTTGGTGACACCAGGCACCTTCAGAAGCCGCTGGCGCATGGCCTCGGCGACCTTCTTCAGCTGCGCATAATCGGCGCCGTCGCCGGTCATCATGTACAGGATGGAATCGACGTCGGAAAATTCGTCATTGACGACGGGCCCGAGGATGCCCTGGGGCAACTCACCCTGCACGTCCACCAGCTTCTTGCGCAGCAGATAGAAGAGATAGGGCACGTCCTTCGCAGGCGTGTTGTCCCTGAAGGTGACCTGCATCGCGGTGAAAGCGGGTTTCGAATAGGTCTGCACCTTCTCGAAATAGGGCAGTTCCTGCAGCTTCTTCTCGATCGGGTCGGCGACCTGGGTCTGAATTTCGTTGGCGGTCGCGCCCGGCCACATCACCGAGACGTTCACCACCTTCACCGTGAAGTACGGGTCCTCGGCACGACCGAGCCCGCGATAGGAGAAGAAGCCGGCGATGCCGAGCATGATCATCAGGAACAGGATGAGAGTCGGATGGCTCACCGCCCAGGCGGACAGATTGAAACGCTTCATCTTGGGCCTCCAAATGCAAGAACCAGCTTCTGTTTCCGCCGTCACTGCGAGCGACCCGTCTACGCTCGCTGCGCGAGCTTCGCCGGGTAGGAGTCCGCCGAAGCGCCTGAGCGCGAAGGCGGAAGCGAAGCAATCCAGATTTCACCCCGGGAAACAGCCTGGATTGCTTCGGGGCTTGCGCCCGTCGCAATGACGGGGCGCGTGTTAGAACGACAGCGACGAGACGACCCGGACCTTCTGGCTGGGGTCGAGCTTCTGCACCCCGAGCGTGACGATCTTCGCGCCTTCCACGACGCCACCGGTGATCAGCACCTCGCTGCTCTCATAGGCCTTCACCGTGACGGGCTTGAGCACCACGTCGCCCTTGTCGTCGACCACGTAGAGCGAAGGCTTGTCGCCTTCGTTGAACAGCGCCGACAGCGGCAGCCGCGCAACGCGGTCGGTTGCGGCATCGGCGAGCGTCAGGGTCGCGGTCATGCCGAGCGAGACGTTGTCGTCGGCATCTGGCAGCGAGAACTTTGCAAGATAGGTGCGGGTGGCGGCATCGGCGTTGGGCGCGATCTCGCGCAGTTTTGCGACGTATTTCTTGTTCGGGTCGGACCACAGCGTGACGGTGGCGGTGCCGGACTTGGCGCGGCCGAGCAGCGTCTCTGGGATCGCGACCACGGCTTCCTTCTCGGCGAGCCGGGCGACGCGGATCGCAGTCTGGCCCGAGGCGACGACCTGGCCTGGCTCGATCATGGTCGCCGTGACGACACCGCGGGCATCCGCCTCCAGCGTCGCATAGGATAAAGAGTTCTTGGTCAGCTCGACCGAGCGCTCGGCGCGGTTGAGCCGCGCGCGGGCTTCATCGGCCGTGGCCTTTGCGCTGTCCATCTGCGCGTCCGTGGTCCAACCCTTGGCCTTGAGGTCCTTGGCGCGCTGCTCGGCCGCGGCGGCCTGCGCCTGGACGCCGGTCGCGGCGCTCTGTTCGGCCTCGGCCTGAGCGGCCTGCAGCTTCAGGTCGACTTCATCGAGGGTCGCCAAGGGCTGGCCGATCTCGACATGCTGGCCGACTTCGACCAGGCGTTTTGCGACCTTGCCGGCGACCCGAAAGCCCATGTCGGCCTCGATCCGCGGCTTGACGGTGCCGACAAAGCTGCGCGCCGGGGTCTCGGCCTCGTAATGGGCGGTCGCGACCAGAACCGGTCGGACCGGCTCGGCCTTCTGGGCCACCGTGCTGTCGCAACCGGCCAGGGCTACCGCCATGACGGCCAGCGCAACCCCAGCTAAGAGCCTAGAATAGCTCGACAAAATCGACTTCGCCAACATCGGACACTCCCCTCGGCTGATCTTTGCGGAGTGTCGATTATTCATTGATAAATGTCAATAATCGTCATCAATCAGGATTTCGTGAGTGTTAACGTGAGCAGGTTACTCGAGGATCATGATCAGCTCGTAGCCATGCACGGGGCACTCGGCGGGCAGCGACGGGATCACGAGCTGCAGATCGAATGAGCCGGAACGGCGGGCGGCGGGAAAATCGCCGCCTCGCCCAACCATGAAGCCGCGGCCCCCGCGGCCAAAACGGTGCCGATGGCCATGGCGGCCGATTGCGTGACTCAAGGCGCGCGAAACTCTCGCGCGAAACTCTCATGTGTGATTTCGTTGTAGGACACATCTTACGATATATCTCTGACGATATATCGAACATGCGTCATCAGCGCAGAGCGCCGGCTGCGACCGAACCTCAGCGAATGAAGAGATAGCGCGGCACGCGCTTCTTGTAATCCCGATAGGCCTTGCCGAATCGCTGGTCGAGATAACGCTCCTCGGACCTGACCACCGCGCGATTCACGAGCAGCCAGGCGAGCGGCGTGAGGATCATCAGCCAGTCGAACACGAAGATCATCGAAATCCCGGCGACCGCGATCCACAGACCCAGATAGACCGGATTGCGGGTCCATCCGAACACGCCGTCGGTGACAAGCACCAGGACCGGCTGCGTCGGATTGACGTCGGCCCCGCGTCGCTTCAAGGCCAACTGCCCGGCAAGGCTGAGCGCGCCACCCGCGACCGCGATGATGACGCCGGCCGCGGACAGCCAATCGGGATCGAGGTCGTCGATGAAGGCAATATCGGCGATGAACGCGATCGGGAACAGCCATTGCAGCAGGTTTGCCGCCAAAATCACCAGCGCCGCAAGCAGGGCAGGCGGCGGGAACATCACGCTCCCGTCGCTATCCTCAAGCGGCTCAGAGCGGGTCATCCTCAACTCCCTCATACCAAACGCGGCCCGGATTCGCAGCGAATCCAGTAACTTGTCTCCGATGGAGACTTCCTGCTAAAAAAACTGTCGCTTCGGCCTGAATGCAGCCGGGAGCGATTTAGTCTTGTCTCCTACGGAGACATATGGAAACCTCCGCGTCAAGACCCGTCAAAATTGACTAAAATGCGAGGTAATTCGAGGCATGCCGCGTCCTGCGCGACCGAAACGCGAAACATTCCGCCACGGCAACTTGCCGGAAGCGCTCTTGGAAGCGACGCTGAGCCGCATCGAGACCAGCGGTGCGAACGCGATCAAGCTGCGCGACCTCGCCTACGACACCGGCGTGAATCATCGCGCGATCTACCGGCACTTCCCCAACAAGGAGACGCTGCTCGCGGACGCGGCGGAGCGCTGCTGGCGCGAGTTCATCCGGCGCATGCGCCTCGCAACCGCCGACAAGCCGCAGGGCGAACCGACGCTGGTGGCGGCAGGCGTCGCGATGTTTGAATATGGACGCGACAACCCGAACCATTTTCATTTCGCCACCGGCGCCTATCCAAGCATGGGGATCCGCTTTCCGCGCCTCGAGACGGCGATCCGGGATGCGCTGCAGATCTTCGCGACCGGCTTCGCCGGTACCGGGCTCGCTCCCGAACTCGTGGTCGGACATGCCGCGATCTACATCGCCGCCCTGCATGGTATCGTCGCGCAATACCTGCACCGGCGGCTCCGGATCCGCCCCGAGAATGCCACCACCTGGATCACGTCGACCTGCACCATGCTGATCAAGGGGCTGAAATAGGCTGCGCCCTGCGCCGCGGCATTCTCGGCTTGGGCGATGGCGATCACCTGTGGCCGCAGCAGCGATGAAGATCCGCCCGCGAGTGGTGCGCAGGGTCGACGCGAATCAGGCGAGCGTCGAGGTGGGAC
>Ga0210401_10000475_pt1 | contig 49256 bp, 44 predicted proteins | sample IncBWH32MmetaG_FD_150866 | JGI IMG/M metagenome (GOLD analysis project Ga0210401, IMG submission 150866) | Forest soil microbial communities from Barre Woods Harvard Forest LTER site, Petersham, Massachusetts, United States - Inc-BW-H-32-M | ecosystem: Environmental > Terrestrial > Soil >...
TCCGATCTGTTGTCACAATTGACAAACGGCGCGGTCCCCTTCGCGGCCCGCGGATCGTAGCCCATCACCGCCGTTGACACTACGTCGGTCGTCGTCGCATTGGTTCCGGCCAGGATCACGCCCGGCTGCACAGTGCGCAGTCCCCGAATCCATGGACCCTCACCACCGGCCACAGTCTCGATGCCGTCGATAATCGCCAAGTCGATTGGACGCGTTGACGCCAGGTCCGCTACAATGCGCGGCATGCGATAGCCCGGATCGCGACTCGACCGCGGATCGTTCTCCTGCGGCGAACTTTTCGATGGCCCTCGGCGCCCGGAATGACAAACGGCGCTGCGACTCGAAGTGGGGTGCTCGTTCGGCTCCTGCTCACCCGCGTCATCGCCGTAAATGGAAGCCGGCGTAATGCCGAAGCAGTTCTTCATCGACAGCGTCACTCCGCAGGTCGCGTGATTTTTCAGCTTGGCCAGCGATATGAAAACGTCGGTCTCTTCATACGCGGGATGCAGATCGAAGGCGGGAAAGATAGAGCCGCCGCCCGGCACCTTAAATCGCGTATAGCGTTTCGCGCTGCCCAAGCCGTTGGTGTTGACGAACTCGACGTTTTTGGCCGCGCCGAAGAGCGTCTTGACGTTCCAGTCCGACTGGATCAGATAATTTTCCATCGATCCGCTGGTGGCCCAGCAGCTTTCGACAAAACGCACTCGCCGGGCGCCCGAACGTTCCAGAAGATACGCCAGCGCCGCGGCCATGTTGGGATGCGTATAGTGGGTCAGCCCCAGCGGCTTACCTTGGAATCGCGTGCGTGGGCTTCCTGTCAGATTGACCTTGATAGTGACGGTCTTGTTGTTGACGATTCGGCCTAGGCCGCCGAGTTGATCGAACATGGTCGAGAGCGTGCCGGCCAGATCACCGTCGTAACTTCGCGCTCGCGCAATAGACACTGGCGCCGTAGGGGCTTCCTTCGCCCTCGCCAACGGAGCAGTTGCAAGTAGAGCCATTAATTCACGCCGGGTCATGACTACAGCTTACCGCCGTTGCATGCCTGAAGTGGTCGTCAGTGCAAAAGATCGAGTGGCCGGAACCAGCTTAGAAAATGCTGTAGGTACAATAGCAATCGTGGCTACGGTTACTTTCGATCAGGCTCGCCAGTGCGTAATCGCCCAAGTGACGGTCTCACAACCAACGCCCGCGGTAGAAGAGGTCGCGCTTCTGGAAGCGGCCGGTCGTGTGCTGTCCGACCGGATCACGGCCGATCGCGATTATCCGCCGGTCGCACGATCGGTTCGCGATGGGTTCGCAATTCGCGCGGCCGATGTGCCCGGCGATCTGCGCGTGATCGGCGAGGTTCGGGCGGGCGAGTCCTTCGGCGGCGAGATGCAGGCCGGGGAAGCAATCGAGATCATGACCGGCGCTCCAGTACCTCGCGGCGCGGATGCGGTGGTGATGATCGAGCACGTTCAGGTGACCGGCGATCGTGTGGGCGTGCCGCGAACGATCGAGCACGGCGAAAATATTAGCGCGCAAGGATGTGAAGCGCGGCGCGAGGAAGTGCTCCTGGAACCGGGACGCTTCCTGGGATTCGCTGAGATCGCACTATTAGCCACGGTCGGCCGTCCGCGTGTCCGGGTCTTCCGCAAGCCCGAGGTAGCGATTCTGGCTACCGGCGATGAGATCGTCGAAGTGAATCAGACGCCGCGCGAGTATCAGATTCGCAATTCCAATGCCCAGGCGCTCGCGGTGCAAGTCATGCGCGCCGGCGGTTGCCCGCGGATTCTTCCGGTTGCTCCCGATCTCTATGCGGGTACCCGCGAGTTGATGGAACAAGGGCTGCGATCCGATCTGCTGCTGCTCTCCGGCGGCGTTTCGGCTGGCAAATACGACCTGGTAGAACGGGTGCTTGCGGATCTGGGCGCGGAGTTCTTTTTCGATCGCGTCCTCATTCAACCCGGCCAGCCGCTGGTCTTCGGAAAGGTACAAGGCAAATTCTTTTTCGGCCTACCGGGCAATCCTGCGTCGACCATGGTAACTTTCGAGATTTTCGCCCGCACGGCCCTGGAGCTTCTGGGCGGCCAAGCGGAGCCGATGCTGCCTCTCCCCTGGAGCAAGCTCACGCGTGAATTTCGGCAGAAAACCGGACTCACTCGCTTCTTGCCCGCGACGTTAAGCAGGGATGGATCGGAAGTCGCGCCACTCCGCTGGCAAGGATCGGGCGATGTTCCAGCGCTCGCTCGCGCCAATGCATTCCTGGTCACCGAGCCCGACCGCGAGAGTTGGGCCGCCGGTGAGATGATCCGCGTTCTGATGAAATAATGTGAAGAAAAAGCTCAGCCACTATACCGACGCCGGCGCCGCACGGATGGTGGACGTCTCCGCTAAAGCGCCGACCAAGCGCACCGCGCGCGCCCACGCCTTCGTCAGTATCCGCCCCGAGGTCCTGGCCAAGCTCCCCGAAAATCCTAAGGGCAATCCGCTCGAGATCGCCCGCGTGGCCGGCATTTCCGCCGCCAAGAAAACGTCCGAGCTGATCCCACTCTGCCATCCGCTGATGCTCTCGCATGTGAATGTCGAAGTCGACATCGAACCCGACGGCGTGCGAATCATCTCCAGCGTTTCAACCACAGGACCCACCGGTGTGGAAATGGAAGCGCTCACCGCGGTATCAGTCGCGGCGCTCACCGTCTACGACATGACCAAGGCTCTCGACAAAGGCATCGAGATCCGCGATCTCTACTTGCTCGAAAAGACCGGCGGCAAAAGCGGAGACTACAAACGTACATGATTCAGCTCGCCATCGTAACTGTAAGCGATTCGGCCGTCGCCGGCACGCGCGAGGACCGTTCCGGTCCCAAACTTCGCGAACGCACGGAAGCACTGGGCTGGACTGTCGCCGCGCAAGAGCTGGTGCCCGATGAAACAGGCCAAATCGCCGCTATCCTCCGACGCTTGGCCGATTCCGGCCGCGTTTCAGTGATTCTCACTACTGGCGGAACTGGCGTGGCGCTCAGAGACGTAACACCGGAAGCCACCCGCGCCGTGATTGAACGCGAGATTCCCGGTGTGGCCGAGGTGATGCGGGCCGAGGGCTCGAAATTTACGCCCCTGGCAGCGCTATCCCGCGCGATCGCCGGTGTTCGCGGCCGAACAGTAATCATCAACCTGCCCGGATCGCCAAAGGGCGCCGTCGAATCCCTGGACGCTATTTCGAAACTTGTGCCCCACATGGTTGATCTATTGGAGGGGAGGACAGGTCATGCGGATGTGCCACACTAAAAGTATGCGGAAGGCTACGGTACTCCTGATCTGCGGCGCCGCGTTAGCCCAATCGCCGCCTGCGGCCGACCCTAAAGACGACAAAGACGCCGTTATCCGGACCAGCGTGAACGTCGTCATTGCGCCCACCACGGTGCGCGATAAGAAAGGCGAGTTCGTTGACGGGCTGCAGCTCCAGGATTTCCAGCTTTACGACAACAATAAGCTGCAAAGGATCACCGCCGATGTACGGGACGAACCGCTGTCGCTGGTCATCGCGGTACAAAAGAGCTCCAACCTGAACGACATCTTGCCGAAAATTCAGAGAATCGGTTCCATGTTGAATGACCTGGTCGCCGGACAGGATGGCGAAGTGGCGGTGGTCGCCTTCGATCATCGCAAACAGGTGGTTCAAGACTTCACCAACGAAACCGAGAAAGTCTCAGAGGCCTTGAAAAAGCTGGTGCCGGGCAGCGCGAACCACGCCGTGATCGACGCCGAGATGGAATGCATCCGCATGCTGCGACACCGGCCACCGGATCGCCGGCGAGTGCTGTTGATCATCGCCGAGAAACGGGATCGCGGAAGCGAGGCGCGGCTCCGTGAAGCGCTGACCGAAGCTCAATTCGCCAACGTCGCGATTTACTCCCTCGACATTTCGAGCGCCATGGCAACGCTTACTACTCGCGGCGATCCTCCGCCTCCACCGGCCATCCCCACCACCGCGCAACATGTTCCTGCCGGAGCTGCCCTGACTCCCACCACGATCGACCAGAATTATTACCTCGGAAACGCGATCCCGGTCTTCGTCGATATCTTCAAAGGCGTCAAAAGCCTGTTCGTGGATGACACGCTCGACGTTTTCACCCGTTTTACGGGCGGCAAGGAATACGCATTCGTGAGTGAGCGTAGTCTTGAGAAAGCAGTCGAGGGTATCAGCCAAGAGCTCCACAGCCAGTATCTGCTGAGCTACACGCCCAACAATCAGATTGAAGGTGGTTTCCACGACATCCGCGTGGTGGTGAATCGGAACAACCTCGAAGTGCGCACCCGGCCGGGCTATTGGGTGGCTACCCGGGCCGAATAGCTATACGCCCCAAGTCAGAACATACGGAATGTTTGTTTGAAGCACATCTAAGGGTATTCCTTAGGGCTTTCTCTAAGTATGGACACTTAGTACGGTCGAGTTTTAGTACCGCTCAAACCCGATCGCAGCGAAGCTTACCACGCTCTCCTCATCGATATTCCACTGCTGATAACGGCGTAGAGTCCCGCGTGCTCGCGGCATAACCTTCAAGAACGTATAGATGGGCGATGACCCGCACCATTTCAAGTCGTCGCGATTTTCCTGTATCAATCCCCAGAAGCCATCGGCGTCGGATGCGTTCAGGCGCTCGATCCGCGTACGATCCCGTTCTTTCACCGCTGCCATCTCGCCCTCGTCGGCGCGAGCGAGCATCGAGTCGCCGTAACGGCGTCCCATGTGGGCCATATCCACGCCTAGTACCCAGAACAGGCGGTCGGCTTCTCGCGCGGATATATTGCCTAATGCATCAAAAAACCGCTTCACGTCCTCGTTCGCTTCCGGCTTGCCGCCGCGGTAGATGCTGTTTGCAAATGAGCCGCACAGAATCGGCAGGATGCGAATGTTCGGGCCATAGATGTATTGCAGAAACAAAACCTGGAATTCGATGGAGTGCTCGACGGCATGGCAGTAGTCTTCCATGCGAATCGCGCCCGGAGCGGCTTGAGCCAATTCGTCGACCAGCGACGTATCGGTGATCGCTTCGCCGAAAGGCGTCACGAACGGCTTGCGGGTAAGTCCGAATCGGTCCGCCTCACCATAATGCGAAGTCCCCAGCACCACGAAAGTGCGGTCCTTATAAGCCGGCAGCAGCGAGGCGTAGGCGTCGCGGTACGATTCCCATCCGCCGAAAGGGCTCACGTGCGGTGCGGCGATGCCGATCTGCGAATCCTGTGCGGCTACTGGCGATGAACCTTGCATGAATTCCGAGAGCGTCTTGCGGGCTTCCCCGGCATCCAGCGGGTAGGCCGACCCGGCATGCGAAGGCTCTCGCTTCGGAGCCGCCGCGAACTCGTTAATTCGGGCCACGCGAAGCTGTTCGAATTTCTCGTCCTCCAGAAACCCGGCCGCGCTCAGCGTGTCATAGAGATGCTTTTCGATCTCGCCCACCTGGATCTCGCCGGTGATCCGCACCAGGGAGGCCCGCAAATCGAGCGTGGTCTGTTCACCGTCAAAACACGCCAGGCACTCCACCAGTTGCGTAGGAATCAGCAGCACGGAATCCGAAAATCGAAATGGATCCCTAATCAAAAGGCCTGGATTCGCGGGATCCGGCGACGGCATGAAGTCCAAGCTCAGCCGCAGGCGAGGAAGTTGGTTGGACACTAGCATCCACTATCGCAATAAAGTTGCGGACAGTACATTAGCCGCTTCCCGGTGCTCCTATTTTGGCCGGGACAGGTCAAAGCGGTCGGTAGTGCGAGTGTAGGTAGCGCCGCCCATGCGTCCGATCGCGCGTAACTTGGCGGGGTCGATCTTGAAATCGTGGAAGTACTGATCGTCAATGTGGAAACGCAGCACTTCCCCCAGGACCAGATTCCCGCTGCCGTCCTCTCCTCCTACTTCAACCAATAAATAGAGCTTGCATTCCATGTGCACATGCGATTCTTTCACTCTCGGAGGCTTCACCAGGTCGCTAGGGATCGGTGTCAGACCCGCCGCCTCGAATTCGTCGACCTCAGGCGGAAATTCGGCCGATGTAATATTCATCTGCTGCGCGAACTCTTCAGACACAATGTTCACCACGAATTCCCGAGTAACGGTGATGTTGTGCAGCGTGTCCTTCCGCGGGAGAGGACCGCGGCGACGCATCGGGCAAAAGCAAATCACGGGCGGATTCGCGCTGACACCGGTGAAGAAGCTGAAAGGCGCGAGATTCGGAATCCCCTCCGGGCTCAAAGTAGATACAAACGCGATGGGGCGCGGTACGATCGCGCCGATCAGCAGCTTATACGTATCCAGCCAGCCCGCCTCCTTCGGGTCGACAATCAATCAGCGCGTCTCCACCGGCTTTTTCTCCATCCAGCTCATCCAGTATTCTTTCCACTCGACGCCCTCGCCGGCCGGCAAGACATGAATCGGATTTAGGCCGTCAAGCATCACGGCGTACTCATCGGTATGCGTCTTCTTCTTTTGATTGGCAAGCGCCTTGGGATGCGGTCCATGATGAATTCCGCGCGGATGCAGCGTGGCCATCCCGGCTTTGATGTTGTCTTTGCTGAAAAAGTCGCCGTCGTGATAAAAAATGAACTCGTCGTAGTCGGTGTTGCGGTGGAAGAAGGGGACGCGCAGGGCGTCCTCGTCTTGCTCGAGCGGCCGCGGCAGGAAACTGCAAACGACGGCGCCTTCTGTGACGAAAGTGGTATGTGCGCTGGGAGGCAGGTGCGCGCGGTGGCTCATTACCGGACGAATGTCGCGCATGTTGATCTTCCACACCGTAAGGTCGCCTTTCCAGCCCACCACATCAATGGGATTGAACGGGTAAACCACTTTCGAAATCTCGTCATCCACCTGGATACGAACCTCCCACTCGTTGCGATCGTCCAGTAGCGGCGCGGGCTCGGGTGTAATAATAGCGGCCGGATCATAGAGGGCGTGCTGCCCGAGAAGACCTTTTTCCGGCTGCTCGAACTCGTGCTTGGATTGAATGATCAGGAAAAAATTATCGCGCGTCTGGGGCACGACGCGATAAGTGACGGCCCGCGGTATGTTGATGTAATCGCCCGGTTCGAAATCGAGCGGACCGAAATCGGTTTCGATCTTGCCGCGGCCGCGATGGACGAAATAGAGCTCGTCGCCGTCGGCATTGCGGAAGTAGAAGGGCATCGGCTCGGAGCGGCGCGAAACGTAGAGACGGACGTCGTTGTTGCCCAAGAACGCGACGGGCAGGCCCTCGGCATCGGCCAGGTCGGTAGGTTTGATCTGGTTCAAATCGAAGCAATGAGGCCGCAGTTTGCCTTCGAAACGGATCCAACCAGTTGGCGGATGCGCATGGTAAAGATGCGCGGACTTGCCGTAGAATCCGCGGCGGCCATGCTCTTCCTCAAAAGTCCCTTCCGGGATACCGACATGGGCTTGACTGGTGGTCTTACCTTTTTTCAGCGGATACATGGTGGTGCTCCTGATTTCAGTATAGGAGGCGCGGAGAGAAGCAGTGCTAAACGACCCGGACCTTACCCCATTTACGTACGCGCTCGTCTGCCGTTATGAGTGTAAGGTTGTGACAGCGGGCAGTCGCGACGATGATCTGATCGGCGGGGTCATTTGGGAAGTCGTCACCCAGCCGGACGCTTTCGGCGGCTATCTTTGCAGTCAGAGGGAGGATCGTGAGCAAGGGATGTGACTCAATGCTGTCCAGCCAAGCGTCCAATTGCATTTCGACAACGACTCGCCCGCGATGAATCATCTGAGCCAACTCGCGGAGAGAGATCGCGCTCAAGCTGGCCGGTTGGTCTCGTTCTTCCAACTCGTCCAGGATCTGGGCTTGAGCCCGGGTGAGCCGCGAGAAGTCCATTCGCCACCAGAACAGGATATGTGTGTCGAGAAGATAGGAGATCAATCCGACTCAACCTCCCATGGGTTGTCGGAAAAATGTACGATGTCTCCTTTGATCTTCACCAGCCCCTTCCAGGTGCCTTTCATGCGAGGTTTTACCGCCGTGATTCGCTCGACTCGCGCAACCGGCCGGCCACGCTTGGTGATTACGATTCGGTCGCCTTTTGATTCCACGTCCGCCAGAAGCCGCAAACACTTCGCCTTAAACTCGGTCACGGGAAGGGTGATTTCCTTCATGCTCCATTGTACAACTGACCATTTGATATGGTCAAATATAAGACCCACTTGAAAGTGGTGTCCGTTTTGGAGTATCATGTGGCTGGGACGAAATATGAGTCGGACCACACTTTCGGCGCCGGGTCTTACCACCTGCGAATCGCCATTTATAGAGCAGGCCAAGCTCGACGGCCAACTCTACATCGCTCAACCTTACGAACTGTATTCGGACGAGAATCACGCCGCGTGGCGCAAGCTTTATTCGCGCATGTTGCCCCGCTGGGAACGCTACGCCAACGAGCATTTCCTGGAAGGTATCAGCAAGCTCTGCCTCGATCCCGATCGAGTGCCCAAGCTAGATGAAGTGAACAAGTTCCTGCGCCCATTGACCGGGTTTCATGCTAAAGCCGTCAGCGGCTATATCCCGGCCTTTGTCTTTTTCGACTGCCTGCGTAATCGCGAGTTTCCCACCACCATCACCATCCGGCGCTCCGACAAACTCGATTATCTCCCAGAGCCCGACATTTTCCACGACATCGCGGGCCATGTCCCGATGCACACCGACAAGCATTTCGCCGAGACCCTCGTGCGCTTTGGCGAGTGCGCGCAAACGGCGGCCGATCTGGTCTCCGGCATTCGCGACCCAGAGACGCGTATTCATTGCCTGACCAGCATCATCCGGGCGATGGCGCGGTTCTTCTGGTTCACTATCGAATTTGGGTTAATGCGCGGGCGGGATGGCCTGAAGGCCTACGGCAGCGGCCTGCTCAGCTCACACGGCGAGATCGCGCATGCCATCGAAGCGCCCGAGGTGCAGCGCTACCCCATCCAGCTCGAGTGGGCGATCAACCAGGCGTTTGAAATCGACCGGTACCAGCCTCTGCTTTTCATCGTCGACTCGTTCGATCATCTGTTCAGCCTGGTAGACCAACTGGAAGGATGGTTGAAGGCCGGCAAACTGAACAACGTCGCGCCGGGCGAGCCACGCGTGAATGAAGAAGATCTGAAGAGCTTCCTTAAGAGAGGCTAGTGGGCGGTAGCGGGTAGGTATAATGAAGAGGTGCAACTCAGAATCGAGCTGATTTGTATTCTGGCCGCGACCGCGCTCTTCGCGCAGGCTCCTAAAGCCCCCGATAACTGGAAAACCATCGACGATTTGCCGCGCATCGACATGACCGGCCTGACGGCGGTGCAGAAGCGCGCCGTCCTCAAGCTGATTCGTGAACAGGATTGCTCCTGCCAGTGCGGTCTCAAAACGGCGGAGTGTTTGCTCGCGGATCCGAATTGCTCTTATAGCAAAGCCCTGGCGATCATCGCAGTGAAGGGTGTCAAGGACGGCAAGAGCCTGATGGAGATCAGCAAGTTGATGGATGCTTCGCCCAAATCGCGCCGTCCAAAGCTGCTTGAAGATCCCGTGGTCATTCCGGTGGAAGGCTCGCCGGTATTGGGACCGAGCGACGCGAAAATCACGCTGGTCGAGTTCTCCGATTTCGAGTGCCCCTATTGCTCGTCCGCGGTCAAGAACGCGAGTGCCATCATGGCGGCGTACCCCAAAGACATCAAGCTGATCTATAAGCAATTCCCGTTGTCTATGCATCCACATGCGGCGCTGGCGGCGGCTGCGTCCTTGGCGGCCAAGGATCAAGGTAAATTCTGGGAAATGCACAACATTATGTTTGCGAATTTTCGCAAGCTCTCGCGTGAGAATATGCTGATCTGGGCCAAGGAAATCGGCCTGGACGTCGACAAATTCCAGGCTGATCTCGATTCCGGAAAGTACAAAAAGACCATCGATAAGGACCTGGCCGACGGCGAGCAGGCCGGCGTCTACGGAACGCCCGCATTCTTTATCAATGGCAAGCTTTACAACGGACCCATCGAGCTGGCAGGGTTAAAGCCGATTCTCGACGCTGAGCTGAAGGGTGGCGCGAAAGCGCAAGCCACCGCCAAGAAGTAATTTTCACAAATTCCCGCGGGCTTCTTGCTCGCGCTCGATCGCCTCAAACAGCGCTTTGAAATTGCCTTTGCCGAAACTACGGCTGCCTTTTCGCTGGATAACTTCAAAGAACAAAGTCGGCCGGTCTTCGACAGGCTTGGTGAAGATCTGCAGCATGTAGCCTTCATCGTCGCGATCCACCAGAATCCCCAACTCAGCCAATCGGTCGATTGGCTCGTCGATCTTGCCGCAGCGTTCCGCAAGATCGTCGTAGTAAGTCGTAGGAACCTGCAGAAACTCGATGCCTTGATCGCGCATCTTCGTCACCGTAGCAATAATGTCGCCTGTGCCCATGGCGATGTGCTGCACGCCAGGGCCGTGGTAAAACTCCAGGTACTCCTCGATCTGCGATTTCCTCTTGCCAGTGGCCGGCTCGTTGATCGGGAACTTCACCCGGCCGTTGCCGTTCGACATGACTTTCGACATAAGCGCCGAATATTCAGTGCTGATGTCGTTGTCATCGAAATGCTGATAAAGCTGGAAGCCCATGATGTCGCGGTAGAACGCCACCCAATTGTTCATCTGGCCCCAACCGACGTTGCCGACCATATGATCGATGTATCGCAAGCCGACCGGGCGCGCGATCTGGTCTTCGCCTTCGACGGGCCGGAATCCAGGCAGGAAAACGCCGCGATAATTCTTGCGTTCGACAAAGGTGTGCAGCGTGTCGCCATAGGCCGCGATAGCGGAGACCCGGACTTCTCCGTGCTCGTCCTTTTGGATGGCTGGTTCTACAACACCGCGCGCGCCTCGTTTGGTGGTTTCTCGGTAAGCCGCTTCCGCGTCATCCACTAACAAAGCGATCTCACGAACACCGTCGCCGTGCAGTTTGATGTGATCGGAAAGGAATCCTTCGGGCTGCAGCGGGGCCGTGAGCACGAAGCGGATTTTGTCCTGCTGGACCACGTACGACACGCGATCGCGAGTGCCCGTCTCCGGTCCCCGGTAGGCCACTAGTTTCATTCCCAGCGCCGCGCGGTAAAAATAGGCGGCCTGCTTGGCATTCCCCACGTAGAACTCGATAAAGTCGGTGCCGTTCAAAGGCAGGAAATCGGCCGGCTTTGGGCTAAGATCGGTTTTTTCCGCTAATTCTTGCATACTGCGATGACCTCTGATTTCTGCATTGCCTCCACGCAACGCTGATTGTCTTCGTCCGTTCCAGTCGAGATGCGAACGCAATGGGGCAGCCCGAAACCAATAAGTGGACGAACGATGATGCCCTGCGCGAGTAACTCACGATTCAATTGCGCCGCCTGTTCGTCGCCGGGCAGCACCGTCATAACAAAATTCGCCTCCGACGGCACAACCGTTAAACCCATTTCACGTATAGCGCTGGTCAGGAATTTCAAGCCCCGGGCGTTCAACTCCAGCGACCGGTGCAGGAACTCCTTGTCCGAAAGCGCGCCGATCCCCGCGGCTTGAGCGACCGTGCTGGGTTCGAAGGGCAGCTTGATCTTGAGCAAATTGGCGATCAGATCTTCGTGCGCGAATCCGTAACCGATGCGCACGCCGGCTAAGCCGTAGATTTTCGAAAACGTCCGCAGCGTGATTACGTTGTCGTAACGATAGTGCATCGAGTCGGGATAACGCGGATTGTCCTGAGCGTATTCGAAATACGCTTCGTCCAAAATAATCAGGACGCGCTCAGGAACGTGCCGGTAGAAATCGTCGAACTCGTGCTTGGTGAAGATGGTGCCGGTTGGATTATTGGGATTCGCCAGGTAGACGATTTTCGTTCGCTCGTTGATCTCGCGCGCCAGCGCCGCCAGGTCGTAATGCCAATCGCGATAGGGGACGGTGCGGTATTTGACGCCGCGCGATTTGGCCAGCACCTGAAAGCCGATAAAAGCGGCCTCAGTGGTAAGAACCTCGTCCTCATCGCACAGAAAGGTGCGGATGATGCTGGACATGATGCCTTCCGAACCGCTGCCGGCGATCACGTTTTCAGTCTTTAGATCGAACTTTTCGGCCAAGACGCGGCGCAGGTCCAGGCCACCGTTGGGATAAAGATGCAGGGTGTCCATGGTCCGAGCCATGGCTTCGAGAGCGAGCGGCGAGGTCCCCAGCGGATTCTCGTTGGAAGCGAGTTTCGAGACGTGTTTCAGGCCGTATTCGCGCTGGATTTCTTCGGCGTTCCGGCCGGCCTCGTAGGGGCGGAGCGACTCGATATAGGGCGGAACGAGTGCCATCCCACTTACTAGTGTGGCATATGGCAATTGGGGAAGCGGGCTACCTTGAATCCTCTCCGTCGCCGCCGGATTCGTCCATGGGTTGGATGTGAAACTCTTTAAGCTCGCTGCCAAAATGCTGCAAGCTGGTCCAAGGCGGCTTTCGCGCCAGGCGCAGAGATATTGATTCGGTGCGTCTTCGAATCACCGGCAAGCACATATTCAATGCTGTAGATCCGCACTCCATTTCCATCTGCCAAACTCGGTCGGGAGATTAGAATGGCTGCCGACCAATGCCTTCTCCGGCCGCACTTCTTTGGAACTGCTAATGACTGCCTCCAGGCGACGCGCTATGGCGGGCACGCTGCGACGCACTGAAGCCAGTCAGAAAATCGATCTGGCTCTTGCGAAGCGCCGTTTTCGCGGCGATCTGATCGCCGAATTCCATATAACTCTCTTTACCGTCGCCGAAGCGCGGCCAGGATGCCAGACCTGGCCCGTTTGGATCGCCGGTCTTGGCGAACCGGACCCAAGCCGCGCTCATGGCCTTCGATAATCGCGCGTCTTGGTCGCTGTAGCTGTCGGCATCCGGCGAAAAATCGCCTAGCATCGAAGCTTGGGTCCCGTAAGCCGAATCGGGAAGCGTGCCGAAAACATATGGGAGTTCGGAGGCGTGAAAGACGCCCCACTTGATTTTCCGTCCGATACCGTTCAGGCGCGTGAATTGATACTGATAGGTCTTGGGATTCGCTTTCGCCGCGGCTCGCAACACCGAGCGGGTGCCCTGCAGGAACAGATAATCGCCGGACGCGTGGGCCGCGGCGTCATAGGCTTCGGCATCGGTGGCGGCCGGATATGCGGCCAACATCGCATCCGCTTGATTGCCGAATTGCTGTTCGGCCCACTTGCGCAGGGCGGCCAGATTATGCACGGGAGGCCCGCCCAGCAGCGTTCCTTCGTCGGCATTGGTGCCGGCGATTATCGCTACGTGATGGAATTTGCCTTCAGAGAACAGCCGGGCCGGATCGTCCGGCAGTGACCAGCCGTCCACCACCGGCATGTAGCTTTCGCCTCGATCCGCCGCTTCGCCGCCGAGCTGCATCGGGCCCGCCATCTTCAGGACTTCGGCGGTGCTTTTCGAGCGCAGCACCGGCAAGTCGCTGCCCAGCTTCTCGCCGAACTTTTCCATCGACACGCGGCCGTACCAGGATTCTTTCAGATGGCTAATGGGCGTGTATAGCGACCAGGCGCTTTCGGCGATTACCTTCTGGAAGAGGCCTTCGGACTGAGGCATTACCATCAGCAGCATGACTGCGGTTCCCCCGGCCGATTCGCCGAAGATCGTCACGTTGGTCGGATCCCCGCCGAAGGCGCTGATGTTGCGCTTCACCCATTCCAACCCAGCCACCATGTCGAGCAGCGCATAGTTGCCCGACGCGCCCTGCGGCGATTCCTGGCTTAGCGCCGGGTTGGCCAGAAAGCCGAAAATCCCCATGCGGTAGTTGATGCTCACCAGCACGACGCCTTGGGACGCCAGCGGCTCGCCATCGTAGACGGATTGCGAACTGGCGCCGACCTGGAAGCCGCCGCCGTGAATCCAAAACATGACCGGCAGTTTGTCGGAGGCCGAGTGAGCCGGGGTCCAGACGTTGAGGCCCAGACAGTTTTCACTTTGCGGCACGCCGGCCATCAATTGTGGTTGCGGGCAGATCGGAAGAAATTCTTTGGCGACGCGGATGCCTTTCCAGGGCTTGACGGGTTGGGGCGGCTTCCAGCGCAGGTCGCCTGTGGGGGGCGCGGCGTAGGGAATTCCCTTATATGAGCGGACTGTGGTTCCACTGCCTGCGACCCAGCCTGAATCGATCTTCAGGATGGTTTCCAGACCGGAGTCGACGGCCAGAACATTGGCGGCAAAGAACAACGTGGCGAGCGCGAGCTTCATGGAAGAATCATGACACAAACCGCTGGCGCAGGCTGGATACCGCGGCGCTCATACCGTGACACATCTGGTCGATATGACTGGTGGTGCGAACAATGAACAGAATATTCCTGCTTGCAGGCGCGGTAGCTCTTGCGATGCAGGCAGCTACGGTGACGGTAACTGCCACCCCATCGAGCGTGACTTTCGCGCATCAGATCGGGGCGATATTATTGCCGGCCGCTCAAACGATAACCCTGAAACCCAGCGCAGGAACACCGCCTTTCACGGCGACTTCTCCGGGACCAGATCAATGGCTGACCGTGGGTCCGGCTAGTGGCACGGTGCCGGGCACTCTTACAGTACGAGTGAACCCGACTAGCCTGACCGCGGCATCGTACCTTTCAGCGATCACGGTGATGGTGAGCGGAGTAGCGCCAGTAACCATTCCGGTCACGCTGGTGGTGACGCCAGCCCCTTCGACGCTGACATTAAGCAGCCCCACGTTGAATTTCCTCTCGCCTCCCAGTTCCCCGGCGGCGCAGTCGGTAACAATGTCGACCAATGGCGCGCCCATTTCGTTTGCCGTGACCTCGGGAGCAACTTGGCTAACCGTGAGCACGCTCAAGGGCGTCGGGCAGCCGGACGTCGTGACGGCGGGCGAAGAGTACCCGCTGACCATATCAGTCAACTCCACGTCGCTGGTTCCGCAGGTCGCACCCTACGTGGGCAAGATCACGGTGGTCGCTTCCGGTGCGGTGGTCACTGCCAAATCGCAAACGATCACCGTCAATCTCACAGTGAACAGTCCGACACCGACCGTCACCAGCGTTTGGCCATCCATTTTGCCCGTCAATGGCGCTGCCCAGACCCTCACCATTTACGGGACCAACTTTTATAGCGCCACCGTGGCAAAGCTTTTCGGAGTTGCCACCCCTTTGGCTACCACTCCCGATAAGGAGAGTTCCACGTTCCTCACGGCGGTCATCCCCGCCAGTCTGCTCGCCGCCCCTACTACGTTAAGAGTGCTGGTGTCCAATCCTGCGCCCGGCGGAGATTCGGTGGCTACGGTCAATGTTATGGTTGCCAACGCCGCGGCCATCGGGGCCGTCGTGAATGCCGCCAGCTACTCCCCGGGTACCGTCACTGCCCCAGATATCGGTATGGTGAGCCGCGGGGAGTTGGTGACTATTTTCGGCACCAACCTCGGACCCCCGTCGCCCGCTCCGCTGTCGGTCACTGGGGGAGGTTTTGTGGACACGACCTCCAGCAGCGGTGTGTCAGTCACGGTGGATTCCAGGCCCGCGCCGCTTGTATATGTCAGCCAGAATCAGATTTCCATCCAGATCCCCTACGAAGCGGTGATCGGACCCAGCAACGTGGTGGCGGTTACCAACGGATTCAATCCTCCGGTAACTGCTACCGTCACCGTTGCGGCCACGGCGCCTGGGCTCTTCACCGCCGATGGCTCCGGAACAGGGCAGGCAGCCGCTCTGAACTACAACGCCGTCACTAAGCTTTATACTCTCAATTCCAGCACGAACCTGGCTAAGATCGGCGACACCGTGATTCTTTATTTGACCGGCGAAGGTGTTTTCGACAGCGCGCCACTGTTAGGAGGAGGATCCGATACCGGATTCGTGATTCCTCCCGGATTGGCCAGCACGCCCCAGGTGAATCCACTGCCGACGGTCATGATCGGCGGCATCGACGCCAGCGCCGGTGTGGCCTATGCCGGCCCAATCGTCGGCTCCATCATCGGCGTTTTACAAATCAACGTGGTGGTTCCTCTAGGAAGCACCACCGGAACCCAAGTGCCGGTCAGTGTGACCATTGGCGGAAATCAGACCCAAGCCGGCACTACTCTGGCGATCCATCCGTAAGTAAAATCATCCGTAAGCGCCCAAAGTTACCGCCCCGTAGCGCGGAGCATTACCGGCCAAAAATAAACCGCGCGCGACGTGGATCGGCCCCGCCATTCAACACGTCGTCATGGACCTGGATCACCGTCGGCGCCGAGGAGTTGCTCCAGTCGCCCGTCACCGTCACCCGGTGGCCCAGCGTATTCATCGTATCCACTGTAGACCGTGAAATCCGGCCCTCCAGATTCAACTTCCCCGGCACGAACTCGTGATTGCCGAATGAGCTAAAGAAATGCTCAGTCTGGAAGCGCGGCGCTTCGACGGCCTCTTGCGGGTTCATACCGAAGTCGAGCATGTTCAGTAGCACCTGCAACAGCGCCTGATCCTGATTGTCGCCGCCCGGCGTCGACATGATCAACTCGAGCTTTCCGGCTTTAGTGACCATGGTTGGGCTCAGCGTCACGCGCGGCCGCTTTCCGGGCATCAACTGATTCGGATGTCCGGGTGTCATGACGAACGACTGCAGACGGCTGGTCAACGGAATGCCCGTATCGCCCATGATCACGGACGGCAGCCACGCGCCGCTGGGCGTGGCATTGAATGCGTTGCCCTGGCGGTCCACTACGTTGACGCAAGTGGTATCGTTGGCCTGACCAACGGCCGCCGTCGTGGTGGGGATCGTAATGCGGTGCCCGAAGCTGCCCGGCCGGTGCTCGATGGAGGCGTGCTGCGGATCGATGAGCTTGCGCCGCTCGGACGCGTAATCCTTCGATAGCAGGATTTCCTCGGGAATCTTGCTGAACTTCGGGTCGCCATAATATTCATCGCGATCCGCGAACGCCAGCTTAACGGCCTCCACTACCGTATGCAGATATTGCGGGCTGTTGTGGCCCATGGCTTTCAAGTCGAAGCCTTCCAAAATATTCAGCGCTTCAATCATGAGAGGCCCTTGAGTCCAGAAGCCGGGTTTATAAATCTCGTACCCACGATAGGTTCCGATTTTGGGTTGTTCGAGGTCGGCGTGGAAATTCGCCAGGTCTTCATATGCGATCAGACCGTTGTACTTCTCGCTGGCATCGGCGATCCGATGAGCGATCGAGCCTTTATAGAACAGATCGCGCACGGCGCGAAGTTTGTCGGCGCGCTTGCCATGCGCTTTCTTCTCGGCAGTCACTAGTTCTCTGAAAGTCTGAGCCAGTGTGGGCTCGCGGAAGATTTCGCCGCGCGACGTTGGTGTGCCTTGCGGATAAAAGAACTTCATCGAGTCGGGCCACAGCGCGAGAATCCGCTGATAACTGTGCAGCATGCCGCCGAACTCCTCCAACATGGGGAATCCCTGATCGGCATATTCGATGGCGGGCTGGGCTACTTCGGCGAATGATTTGGTGCCGTACTTGTCCAACGCAAGTATCAAGCCGTCGAAAACTCCGGGCGTAATGGCGGATAGTATCCCTTGCATCGGCACTGGAGGCATGCGGGCGGAGTCTTCCCACGGCTCAGGCGAGCGGCGCGCGTAGAATTCCACAGTCGCCTTGGCAGGCGCGACACCGACGCCGCTGATCACCATAGGAGGTTGACCCGCCATCTTGACGATCAGCGGCATTTCGCCGCCGATTCCGAAGCGGTTCAATTCGGTGACACTCGCGGCCAGGACGCTGGCCACGCCCGCGTCCACGGCATTGCCGCCCTGCGTAAGAATCCGGTAGCCGGCCTCCACTTCGAAATTGTTTGCGGCGCCCACCATCTCGTGCATGCCGCGTACCGGCGGAAACATGGTCGGCGGTCCTTGGGCTTCAAGAAGCAATGCCGGAGCGGCGAGTAAGATGCCGACCAGTAAGCAGGAGCGAACGATTAGAGAGTTCATCGGCTTATGCTTGCATTGTCCAACATTTCCGGTGCCGTGAGGGCGTAGCTCGTGCTCCGCCCCCCTTCCGGGCTGCGTCGAAGAATGCCGCGTTCCGCCAAAACCAGAATGTCACGAAGAGCGGTGTCGTGGGAGCACTTGGCAAGCTGGGCGTATTTCGACGTCGTGAGCTTGCTTTCGAAGCCATCCAGAAGGCGGTTCAGGATCAGACGCTGGCGATCGTTGATTTGAATTCCGGCCGTCTCTTCCCAAAAGCGCGCCTTCTTGAGGACACCGCTGAGCGTGGTTTGCGCTCCATTGATCGCACGCCCCAGACAGCCCAGGAACCATTCCATCCAGGCCGTGATGTCCAGGGTAGCCTGCTGCGTTTGTTGGAGGATGTTGTAGTATGCCTCGCGCTCCTGCCGGATTTGCGCCGACATACTGTAGAAGCGCTGCGAACTGTCTTCGGAGCGCGCTAGAGCCATGTCCGCGATGGCACGCGCAATGCGGCCGTTACCATCATCGAAGGGATGGATGGTCACGAACCAGAAATGAGCTAGCGCCGCCTTGAATACCGGATCAACGTCGGCCCCCGCATTGAACCAGCCGAGAAATCCCTGCATTTCCTGGTCGAGGCGCGGCGCTGCGGGCGCCTGAAAATGGACACGCTGTTTGCCGGCCGGTCCGGAGACAACCTCCATGGGGCCGGTGCTGTCGTCACGCCAAGTTCCTGTCCTGATTTTGTGCATGCCGCTGCGCCCGGTTGGAAATAGGGAGGCTTGCCACGCGAAAAGCCGTTCCGAGGTGAGCGGTTGATCGTAGCGGCGCGTAGCGTCGAGCATCATTTCAACGATGCCCTCGACGTTGCGGTCGGCTGGCTTGAGTGCGCCGATATCGATATTGAGACGGCGGGCAATCGAGGATCGGACCTGTTCGGCGTTCAGCTTCTCGCCCTCGATCTCGCTGCTTTTGATCACGTCGGCGGCAAGAGTTTCCAGAACAGCCTCTTGGCGCAGGTTGAATCCGAGCGCTTCCATATGACCGCTCAACCGTCCCTGCCGGTGCCGGACGTCGGCCAAGGGTTTTGCTAACTGTTCGCGGTTCCACTCGAAGCGGGGCCAGTTTGAAAGCTCATGAATATACAATCTACGCAACTCCTGCGTAGATTATAACCCCAATCACCGCATGGCGCAAGCTAATCACCGCATATTCTGCGTAGAATGTGCCGCCTAATCTACGCATCCGTTAGGCTGGCCTTGTCTTATCAACCATTTGCCTGTACTTACGCAGAAGCTCATAAAGTACCACGCCGCCAGCCGTGGCAACGTTGAGCGAATGTTTCCGTCCGAGCATCGGAATGCGAACATGCGTATCACATAAAGCCAGCAAATCGGGCCGCAGGCCATCCACCTCGTGGCCAAAAAGAACGCATAGCGGAAAGCGAGGCCGCCAGTCGAACAGGTCGACGGCATGAACACTAGTCTCGACCGCCGCGATCTCATAGTTCTGCTCCCGCAGATTTTGGACCAGCGCGCATGGATCACCTGGGTTGTCCCACGGGACGGTCTCCTCGGCGCCGAGCGCGGTCTTGGTGATGGCCCGTTTAGGCGGACGTCCGGTGATTCCGCACAGGTAAAGTCTTTCGCAGCCCGCGGCATCGGCGGTGCGGAAAAACGCCCCGACGTTGTACATGCTACGGACGTTATCGAGCAGGATCGAAACCGGAATTTGCCGAAGATCCGAGTATCGCGTGGCCACTTGCGTAGCCAGGTAGGGTGTACGCTCCGTCATCCGCGTTCAGGGGTGCTTTCGAGTGTCCAGTCTCGTAGCCGGTCTAAACTGCTCAAGAACGGCTTTAATCCGCTGGCAAGCAGCGCGGCGCTGAGAAGGCACGCAGTGACGCTGACGAGTAAGAGCGAATGATTGACCGCGGCGTCGCGACGGAATAAGTATTGAGTGCAGATCGCCACCGCGCTCGGTCCAATTCCGAGACCGATCAGGTTCAAAATGAACAGATACACAGCCGAAGCTTGGCCGCGCATCGAGGCCGGCATCATCTGCTGGATGGCGGCGGGCGCGATACCGAACGGTGCGGCCGCGAAAATACACGCGGGCGCGAGCCACAGCACTGCCCATCGGCCGGTGGGGGCGAGGAACAAAAGAAAATGGAAGGGTATCCATAGCAGAGCGAGGAACACGCCCACAAGCATGTTGGCCTGCAGTCTACCGCGAGCACGCACCAAGTCGGCGATGCGGCCCGCCCCCACGATTCCGATCGATCCAAAGATTGTCACCATCGACCCGTAGACCAGTCCTGTAGTCGGGATGTCCCAATGATAAACACGGCGGAACATTTCAGGCACCCACGCCCCGCTCGCGTAAGAAACCAGCGACAGCAGTCCGAACCCGATGTTGTGGCAAAGGAAGGTCCGCTTGTTCTTGAAGATGTATGCGAAGGATTGACGGGCCGAAATGGCCAGAGCATTAGCCGCGATCCCGCGCCGCAAGGGCTCGCGGACGGTGAAAAGTAGAGCGGTGGCGATCAGTCCGGGGAGTCCGACGGCTAGAAAAATGAGCTGCCAGGGCCGAACGGCGCCGACGACTGGAAGTGTCCACAATTCCTTGGCGGATGCGAACCGGACCACCATTCCGCCCAGCAGGTAGGACATGCCCGAGCCGATGTAAATGCCCATGGAGTAAACGCTGATCGCGGTCGCCAGCTTTTCCTTGGGAAAATAGTCTGTGATGATCGAGTAAGCCGAGGGCGATAGCGCCGCTTCTCCCACGCCGACGCCCATCCGCCAAGCCAGCATCTGCCCGAAGTTCTTGGCCAGCCCGCACATGGTCGTGAATCCACTCCAGGCCACCAATCCGCAGGCGATGATCCCGCGCCGGCTGTACTTGTCGGCCATTCGGCCGAGCGGAATGCCGCAAAACGTATAGAACACCGCGAAAATGAAGCCTTGCAAAACGCTGACTTGCGTGTCTGTGATTCTCAGGTCGCGACGGAGCGGTCCAACGATGAGAGCGAAGATCTGGCGGTCGATGAAGGAGAAGACGTACATCAGGGTGAGCACACCGACGACATACCAGGCGTAGCGCGGAGACGGATACGGGGCGTCAGAGGATTGTATCGTGCGTGCGGAAGTCGGCTGCGCGGCCATGTGTACGGCAATTCTATCGCAAGTGCGTTACGCTGGCCCTGACGGAGGGGTGTGGATTAAGAGCGCGCAAAGAATATGACTGTCCATTACGCGGGACCTGCGATTTTCCTGCTGGCGTGGTCGCTTATGCTGGCGATCCCCTTGTTCGTCTCGCCTCGAGCCGGAATACGACACTTCACCATCAGGTGGCTACTTCTTCTCTTGACCTCCAGCTTGGCAGTCATTCTTCTGATCTTTGGCCCGCATCACGGATAGTTTTATTGGGCGATGGTTTTATTGGGCGATAGTTCTACTGGACCCCAAACACGAGGAGTACGTTCTCGGGCAGTCCATACCGCGCCCAACCCGTCGATGGAACCTCCGCCCGGTCCGCACACCCAGTCCGCGCCCATTGACGCGATCGGCTTAATCGAGTAACCTCTTCGTGATGGAACGGTATAGTTCCTCATGCTTCAACACTTGCGATACGGCCTGCGAACTCTCGCGCGAACTCCCAGCTTTACCATTTCAGCCGTCCTATGCCTGGCGCTCGGAATAGGTGCGACCACTGCCATCTTCAGCATTGTAAATACAGTGCTTCTTCGCCCATTGCCTTATCGCGATTCGGGTCGGCTGGTCCGCCTCTACACAGAATTCCCCTCCTTCGGCGATCGTAGTCTAACCCGATTCTGGATGTCGGTGCCAGAGTACTTCCGCTTGAAGGACAGCGCACTGAAAAGCTTCGAAGCTTTCGGCGCGTATTACATAGGTGGTTCTAATCTCTCTGGCTCAGGCCAACAACCGATTCGCGTCACCACCGGCTACGCAACAGCAAGTGGCTTCGCAGCCTTGGGGGTGCAACCGGATGTCGGCAGGCTGTTCACCGATCCTGAGGATCGTCCGGGCGCGCAGCAAACCCTGCTGCTCTCCAATGCTCTTTGGAAGCGGGCGTTTGGTGGAGATCCCAACATCGTCGGCCGTGAAATCTATCAGGACAGTGCAAAGTGCAGAATCATCGGTGTGATGCCGCCGGGTTTTGTTTTTCCACCCGGCGAAACCGATTCGCCCCAGGCCTGGGGACTACTGCAACTTGATCCGGCCAGCCGCGCCACCGGCAGCCACTTTTTGTCGGTCTTCGCACGTCTCCGGCCGCGCGTAGGATTCTACGACGGCAAGAATGAGATTGACCGCGTGGTGGCGAAGCTGGGCGAAGCCAACTCGCCCAACAATCACACGCTGCATCCCAAGTTGCACCCCGTCACCATGTACTCGATGGTAGAGGATGCGGTCGGCAACGTGCGCAAAGCGATGCTGTTATTACTCGGAGCCGTCGGCTTCCTGCTCCTCATCGCGTGCTTGAATGTTGTAAACCTGATTCTGGCGCGCAGCGAAGCACGGCAGCGGGAGACTGCGATTCGACGCGCGCTGGGCGCATCGCGAGGGCAACTGGTAGGTCAATACCTGACCGAAGGCGGTCTGCTTTCCGTCACATCGGCACTGGCCGGAACATTTCTCGCCTTTGCAACCATTCGGTTAGTAGCCGCTACCAATGCCGGCAGTATTCCCCGCGTGGACGAGCTTTCGATCGACTGGCGCGTTCTTCTCTTCACCTTTGGCGTGGCTGTACTGATCGGCGTCTTCTTCGGTTTTGCCCCACTCTCGCATGCCTCCGCGATACATGTTTCAGAGACACTGAAATCGGCCGCTGGCAGAATGTCCGCCTCGCTTTCGTCCAATCGTTTTCGCGGATTCCTGGTGGCTGGCCAGATCGCCATGGCCTTCGTATTACTTGCTGGCGCGAGCCTCATGATCGATGGGTTTATTCGGCTAGAACAGGTGCGCGCGGGGTTCGATCCGTCCGGTTTGCTCACCTTCAGTCTCTCGCTTCCCAACTCGTCATATAAGACTCCTGCCGCTCTCAAGACGCTCTGGCAAAGGCTGGAAGAAAAACTCGCGTCGATTCCAGGCGTCGACTCCGTGGCGCTAATGTCCGGATTACCTCCGGTCCGCCGCGTCAATGAGAACGACACGCAGATTGAAGGCTGGGTCCGGACTCCCGGGGCACCCCAGCAAAGCGTCGTATATTATCAGGCCGTCAACACGCGCTTCTTCCAGACTTTGGGCATCCGGCTGGTCGACGGACGCTTCCTCGATAATCGCGACTTCAATCCGGATTTCCCGGGCGTCATCATCAATCAAGCCATGGCGCACACGTTCTGGCCTCAAGTTAGTCCCATCGGCAGGCGAATCCGGCCGGGTTTCCAAGGGCCCTGGTACACAATCGTGGGGATCGTTGCGGACGTGAAGAATCACGGGGTGGATCGGCCTACTGATACCGAGATCTTCACGCCCTACCAGGTGACGCCCTTTGGAGGTTTTGGGTTGGGAAGCTTCAGCGTCGCCATCAAGACGCAAGGTGATCCGAAGCGCTTCGCCAACGCATCAGGCGGTATAGTGGCTTCGATTGACCCGTCCCTGCCTATGGCCGACGTCCGCACCATGGATGAAGTGATGCAACTCGCCAACGCGCGCCCACGCTTTTACACGCTCGTACTTACCATGTTCTCCGCTCTCGCGCTGATGTTAGCCGGCTTAGGTGTCTACGGAATCATGTCGTACGCAGTGACGCGGCGGACCACTGAGTTCGGCATCCGCTTGGCGCTAGGCGCGGAACCAGCAAGGTTATTCGGTGGTGTAATCACGCAAGGACTGCTACTAACCGCCACCGGCGCAGCGGTCGGTTCAATCAGTGCATTTTTTCTCACAAAATTACTTCGAGGCTTGGTCTTCGGCGTGCAAGCATTTGACTTGCAATCATTTCTTGTCACGCTGGCGGTCCTTGCGGCGGCGGCCATTCTCGCAACTTCAGCGCCCGCGGCCCGAGTCATTAGAATCCAACTCGTGCAGGCGCTGCGCGACGAATAGTGGTGTACGTGCTGGATCTCAGTAGACTTCGAAGCAGAAGGCGCGATTGTCGCCGCTCGGAGAAAGAGTGTACTCGCCGTTTTCGAGCGGCTCGTCGGCCTCGATCTTATAAAGGTGACCGCCTAGCGGCGTGACCGCTAAATGCAGAGCCCGGTTGCCACCGCGGCGACGCCCTGAAAACGAGACCTCGCGATTCCCGCCCTTCACATCCATCCGGTAAAGCTCGAAGCGCTCCGGAGAAGATTTCTGCGCATCAATGATAAAAATCGGCTCGGCCAACGGTGTGCGAGCGGGTGAGCTAGCGCCGGTGACGACATAGTTCGTGTCGCTCTTGCGGCTTTCTTCGCGTACCTGTCCGATCTCTGTCTCTATGAGGTTGGAGCCATGCAGCAGGTACGGTACGTCCGGCTTCGGTGGAACCGGCCCCGTGTACTTGCCGGCCGCGCTGAGGAGCGCGATCGCCACAAATAACAAAAGTGATTCGCGAGCCATACTCTTTTTCTCATTCTAGCGCTAGTTGCTGACAGTGGCCCGCTCTTCTACAGCCCGGCAGATGCGCTGCACTTCCACTTCGTCGATGGGCTTGCTCAATACGAAGCCTTCGCCGCCTTGAAACGCGCGCGCCAGATCGTTGTCGAAACCATCTGTTAGAAGAACAAAACCGCCCACCTGATGCCGAACTCGTTCAAAGAACTCGACCCAGTTCAGACCGGGCAAGCGCACTGCGCAAATGGCCATGTCAAAATGCAGCCGCTGGGCCAGGTCGGCGCCTTCTTCGGCGCTGGATACCGGGACCACCCGGTCGCCCCGATTGCCCAGTAACTGCAGGAGTTGACGTTGCACCTTATGATCGGGCTCGACCACCAGAACGGTCAGCTGGCGGCCGTTCCCCTGGAACTCGAGTGGCCCCCCAGCGACGGCCTGGCGTGTCTCGATGACGGGCAACTCAATATCGAAGCGGGCTTGAGTAGGCGACAGCCGGACCACCCGGAACTCGCCTCCATGGCTTTGAATAATTCCACGGCAAACCCCCAGGCCCAGCGCTTCCGACCCGGCATGATCGCCATCCATGGCCTCTGCAATCTGAAGATCCGGAGAGCGTGTGGGGTAAGAAATCTCCACCAGCACGCGCTTGGCAAGCAGACTGCTCGAGACGGTGATGGTTTTCTCGCGCGCTTCGGCAGCGGCCTTTTCAGCGTCAACCAACAGGTTCAGCAGTACCTGCTCGAGCTGTCCGGGTGATCCGATCACGATAGCGGACTTGGGAGCCAGTTGAGACCGGATTTCGACGCCCTTTACTTTCCACTCCGGCGCGCGGAACCGTAAAAGGCTGGACAACATCGCGCTCAAATCCACTCGCTCAGCTTGCGACTGCTCTACCTTGGCAAACGAAACCAGGCGCGCCACGGTCTCCGAAGCCCGGCTGGCTTCATCGGCGATAGACTGCAGCTCGTTGTGCGATTCCCGATCTTGCCGCGAACGCAAGGCGGAGGCCAGCGCGGCGATTGATTCCAGCGGCGAACGCAGCTCGTTGGCGACGTCGGAAATCAACTGCCCGGCCGCAGCTAATTTCTCGCTGCGGAACAGTTGCTCGCGAATCGATTGCTGTTCCTGAAGCTTCAGCGCGGTAGCTACCTGATTGGCCAGATGTTGCATGCCAGCCTGCTCGGCCTGGCCGTGATAATGAACAGTGCCCGAATTATATAGCGCGAGTACACCCATCAGATCGCTCTGCGCGAACATCGGAATGAAGAGCACCGAGCGGGGAGAGGCTGGCCCGTCCTCTTTGCGGAAAAAGGGACTGCGGCGCGCATCCGGAATGGCGACCAGCGTCCGATTCCGGAAACAGGCCGTCACGCCCGAAGCCATGGCGCCCTTGGGAGCGTCCAGATCGATGAACTCGGTGGGTGAATCAGTCGATTGCACGCGCTCCAGCATCTTCGCCCCGCGACTCTGTATGTATAGACCGACGCCGGTTGAATTCCACAGCTCCGGCAGCGTGAGAGTCAATCTGCGGAGAATCTCGGCCGGCGAGGTGGCCGCAATCACCTCTTCGCCCAGCGCGTTCAACACTCGCATTTGCCTTCTGAGAGTCGCCATGCGGCGCTCCCGGAACCACCAGATAGCCAGCAACGCCGTCCCCACAATCAGCGATGCGAGCAAAACAGGCGGCTGGATAATCCACCCGCGCTCCAGCGTAACCACTGCCGTAGGGCTGGCAATCAGGATCTGGAAATAGTGGTCATAGGGTGGCAGCGTGCAATACTGGCTGGCGATGCCCGTCACCCGAATTCTGTCGCCGGCCCGATGACCGTTGAGATGCGGGCCTGTATCGCGTCGCGTCCGCGGCAAAAAGACACTCAAGTCCTTCGCCTTCTCTCCGATCAGGAGCAAGTCGCCCCCAGCATTATCGTCATCGTCGTTCACGACGCTCTCAGTAGTGACAAGAACGCCGAGATAGCGAAACGAAGCCAGATCGGACGCCTTTACGACTTTGGGCGCCGGCGGGACGCCATGGCCAAACTTCCGGATATCGGTCGGCAAAAGGACCGGCCGCCCACCTCGGCGGACAATCATTCCTTGCACTTCCACCCAGTCGCCTGGCTCAAGGGTCTGGAATTGGCTGATATTTCCCTGCAGTAGCAGCCCATAGCCGGCGTCATCCTGGATGGCGACGTAATAAGAATCGCTCACCCAGATCGGCCGCAAAGAGACTTGGCCCGTAACAAACACATTTTGCGTCTCATAGGTGGGCGTCCAGTCGGGTGCAGTGCGTGAGCCCGCCTGCTGGAGAGTAAGGCGCGGTTGGGCTGAAACCACCACCGCGGCGAGTCCTAGAAGCCACGTAAACCGAAGCAATCGCAAGCAAGTGTTTGAGCTAGCGTTACTTGGCTTCATGTGGCGGCTTTCTCGGGTTCTACTGATGAATGCTGAACCGGAACATCCACAAGTCGATAGATCGGCAAGAATTGATCTGAACTGCAATGGCCTACGCCTGCAGGTGTGTTACAGGGTTGCGCCAAGAGGGATCATAGCATAGGGCAAAGGCGACCACGCATGCTAGCATGGTAGGTTGTCAGGCTCCGGGCTTCGTGCAACGGGCGGCTGTGAACCCCGCCAGGTCCGGAAGGAAGCAACGGTAGCGGTTTAGCACGTGTGCCGCGGATTACCCGGGGTCTGGCATAAAACTCCGCCCACGCCTTCATGTACCAGGTAATCGCCAGGAAATACCGTCCGCAGTCGTTTGCGGAGCTGATCGGCCAGGAGCACGTCCGCACTACGCTCGAAAATGCGATCTCCCAGCAGCGGATTGCCCACGGCTACATTCTTTCCGGCCAGCGCGGTACCGGAAAAACCACCGTGGCCCGCATTTTGGCGCGCTGCCTCAACTGTATACAGGGCCCAACCATTACGCCCTGCGGCGTATGCGCGAGCTGCCTGGAAGTGACGGCCGGAAACTCCCCGGACGTGATCGAGATCGACGCGGCATCAAATCGCGGCATCAACGAAATGCGCGAGCTGCGGGAAAACGTGCGCTACCGCCCGGCGCGCGACCGTTACAAAGTCTTCATCGTCGACGAAGCGCATCAGATCACCAGTGAAGCTTTCAACGCGCTGCTCAAGACGCTGGAAGAGCCGCCGGACTGGGTGGTTTTCGTCCTCTGCACCACGGAAGCCCATAAGATCCCGACCACTATCGCCTCCCGCTGCCAACAGTTCAGCTTCCGGTCCGTCGATTTCGCGGAAGTAGTCAAGCGCATGGAGGAGATCTGCCAGAAAGAGGACATCCAAACCGATTCCGAGACGCTCAGCGTATTGGCGCAGGCCGGACAAGGCAGCGTGCGCGATTCTTTATCGGCCCTAGATCAGGCCATTGCCTGCTGCGGGCTCAAGCTGAGCGCGGCCGAGGTGCGCGATCTACTGGGAATGTTTTCGCTCGACTCATTGGGCGAAGTGACCGAAGCTTTGACCGCGCAGGATTCGCGCCGCATGCTCGATCTGGTGATGGAGTTGGAGCGGAACGGACGCAACCTCCAGCATTTTTGCCGTGAGTTAGCCCGCTATTTCCGCAATCTCCTGGTGGCCAAGGTCGCTGGTGCGAACACCCGCCTGATTGGAGCATCGCAGCACGAGCAGGAGCGGCTGGTCCAGATCTCGGGAGGTTTTTCCGAAGAAGACCTGACCCGCTATCTGCAGCTTACGCTCGATCTGTTCAAGGACTTGCAAGCCTCGTTGCAGCCGCGGCTGCATCTGGAGGTCGGATTACTGCGGCTGGTCCAGGCCGGCAAGCTTTTGCCGATTGAGGAAGCGATCGCGGGATTGGGCAGCCCGGGCGGGCCGGCGCCAGCGAAACCAACACCGGCTATAAAGCCGGTGCCACAAGAAACACAGGCTGGAAAGCCTGTGCCACAGGCAGGTCCGTGGAAAGACCGGCTGCACTCGGCGCTGACCGAACTGGGGATGCAGTTCACCGCCGATGCAGTCGAGCACTCACAAATCACGGAATCGAACGGCGAGCTATTGTTCACAACCCCGGAAGAGTTCAAACTGGCGTTGAATGAAAAAGATATCCTGAAGGTCGTGCAGAAAGTGGCGGGCCGGCCCATGCGGATCAAGGTCACCGCCGGAACGGTGGACGTGGCCGAAGTTCCCAAAGCCAGGCCTCCGCAGGATGATGTTTCCGAGCGAGCGTTGGCGCATCCGGAAGTGCGGCGCTTTCAGGAGACATTCCCGGACGCCCAGGTCCGCGTGGTGCGAAATTTAAAAGAATAGGCAGGACACATGAAACTTCCCGGAAACATGCAGGCCATGATGAAGCAGGCCGAGCAGATGCAGAAAAAGCTGCAGGAAGAGATCGCGCTGATTCGCGTGGAGGCATCGGCCGGCGGCGGCATGGTGACGGTGCACATGGACGGGAAGAAGAATGTCACCGGCGTGAAGATCGATCCCGAAGTGGCTGGCGATGTCGAGATGCTGCAGGACATGGTGATGGCGGCCTTCAACGAAGCGGCCAAGAAGGTGGACGACGCCACGCAGGAAAAGATGGGTGGCCTGCTGGGCGGTATGGGCCTGCCCCCCGGACTGCTCTAATGCCGAGTAGTGACGCACGCACTCGCGGCGCACGCACTCTTACTCTTGCGTGCCGCGTTCGCACTCGTGCGAACGCCTGTTTCTAACCATTCATGCCCGACTTCGCCGAACCGCTCGCGCGACTCATCCAGGAATTCAAACGGCTGCCCGGTATCGGCCAGAAGTCGGCGCAGAGGCTGGCCTTTCATGTGCTGCGCACTCCGCGCGAAGATGCCGGTCGTCTTGCACAAGCATTGCTGGACGTTAAAGACAACCTCGGAATCTGCGCAATGTGCAACAACATCAGCGACGGCGAGGTGTGCAATTATTGCCGCGATCCGCATCGCGATCATTCCTCGATCTGCATCGTCGAGGAGCCGCATAACATTCTGCCGGTCGAGACCACGCGCCAGTTCATGGGTCTCTATCACGTGCTGCACGGAGCGATTTCTCCATTGCGCGGGATAGGTCCGGAGCAGCTGCGCATCGCGAACCTGCTGGAGCGCGTTCAGGCGGGCGAAGTGAAGGAGCTGATCGTGGCCACGAATCCCACGGTGGAAGGCGAAGCGACTGCCGTCTATCTTGCCCGCCTGATGAAGCCCCTGGGCCTGAAGGTGACGCGCATCGCCATGGGCATTCCGGTGGGCAGCGATCTGGAGTTCGCCGACGAGGTGACCATGGGCAAGTCGCTGGAAAACCGCCGGGAGATGTAAGAGTAGCGATGCCGACTATCGACTTGGATTGCCACGGTTATGCGAATTGGACCAGCTAAACGTCGGGAGCCCCCCTTGCGTTCCGAGTACGACTTTTCCAAAGCCGTTCGGGGCAAATACGCTCAGCGATTTCGGGAGGGGACAACATGGTCGTCCGTCGCCGCGTCTCTTAAATATCAACATCGGCCCAAGCGCATGGACAGCCAGGCCTGACGAAGCTGCTAAAAGGCAGCTTCTTCCCGATCTACTCCACAGCCCCGCTTGGGCATTATCGTGTATCCTCAATACATACCACTCTCTCTAGGTTTTGTAGCGTATTGAGAAGGACATAACCAAATAGATGTCTACCATTGAGGTTTCCCCTGTCGCGCCACCCTCAGGCGGGTTTCAAGAACCGGTCATCAACGATTTCAGCATTCAAGTCGCAACTGTCAACGGTTCCGGCAGCCAGACCGCGAACAATGTTCTGATGCGCTCCATCTTCCAGATGGGCATCCCCGTGTCGGGAAAGAACATGTTCCCATCCAACATTCAAGGGCTCCCCACCTGGTTCACCATCCGCGCGAGCAAGCATGGCTACATTGGCCGCAAGAAGGAAATCGATTTCCTGGTGGCCATGAACCCCGAGACCGCGCGAGAGGATGTCATGAAGCTCGACCCTGGCGCTGCGGTGGTTTACGACGAGCCTCTAAAGCTGAATGCGCTCCGCTCCGATCTGCATTTCTACCCTGTTCCATACGACAAGCTGGTCGGCCCCGTCTGTCCGGAAGCAAAGCTGCGCAAACTAGTGCGCAACATGATCTATGACGGCGTTGTTGCGTGGCTCCTATCGATCGAAATGGAAGAGATCCACAAGGCGCTGTTCAAGCAGTTCGGAAAGCGAAAGGCCAAGGCGGCGGAACTGAACTGGGGCGCCTGCCAGGCCGGCTTCGATTACGCGGCCAAGACCTTCACGAAAACTGACCCTTATCGCGTTGAGCGCATGAACGAAACCGCCGGTAAGATCATCATCGAAGGCAACGCAGCCGCGGCCCTGGGGTGCGTTTTCGCCGGCGCTACCGTGGTCACCTGGTATCCCATCACGCCGTCATCATCGCTAGTCGAATTCATGATCGGCTACCTCAAGCGTTTTCGTGTCGACAAAGAGACCGGCAAAGCGACTTACGCCGTGGTTCAGGCCGAAGACGAGCTGTCGGCGATCGGCATGGTAATGGGTGCGGCTTGGGCAGGCGCACGCGCCATGACGTCCACTGCCGGACCGGGCATCAGCCTGATGGCGGAATTCGTGGGCCTCGGCTATTATGCCGAAATTCCCGCGGTGATCTTTGACGTCGAGCGCGTGGGGCCCTCCACCGGACTGCCGACTCGTACCGCGCAGGGCGATATTCTTTCAACCGCGCTGCTCTCGCACGGCGACACTAAACATCCACTACTGTTCCCCTCTTCCCCGGAAGAATGCTTCCATATGGCTGGCGTTGCATTCGACCTGGCGGAGCAGTTCCAAACTCCCGTGTTCGTAATGACCGACCTCGATCTTGGAATGAACAACTGGATGGCCGATCCGTTCACATATCCAACCGAGCCCATCCGCCGCGGCAAGGTTCTGACCGCCGAGGATCTGGAGCGGCTAGGCGGCTTCGCTCGCTATAAAGACGTCGACGGCGACGGCATCGGCTACCGCACCCTGCCTGGCACCAATCATCCCAGCGCGGCCTTTTTCACGCGCGGCAGCGGCCACAACGAAAAGGCGCAGTACACTGAGCGCGAAGACGACTATGTGAATAACATGGATCGGCTGGCGCGAAAATTCGAGACGCTGCGCTTGCACGTGCCCAAGCCCGTCCTGGACACCCGGCCTAACGCCCAAGCCGGCTTCGTCGCCTTCGGCACGTCGCATTATGCGGTGGAGGAAAGCCGCGACCAGCTACGGACCGAATGCGGCATCGAAACCGACTATATCCGGCTAAAAGCGTATCCTTTTACGCAAGAATTGCACGATTTTATTGCCCGTCACGAGCGCGTTTATGTGGTCGAGCAAAATCGCGACGCGCAGTTGCTGAGCCTCATGCGCATGGAGTTCGAACCCGCCGAGATCGCTAAATTGATAAGCGTACGCTATTACGGCGGCCTGCCGATCGACGCCCGTACTGTCACCGATAACGTCCTCAGTCAAGAGAAGACCCGCAAGGAGGGCAAATGAGTACCACCGTCACGCCGCCACCCAAGAAGGTCAATCGCGTTGGTCTGGAGGTCATAAGCTACAAGGGTTCCAAGACCACCCTTTGCGCCGGATGTGGTCACAATGCGGTTTCCGAGCGCATTGTGGAATGCTTCTATGAGCTGGGCATTCAGCCCTGGAGCGTGGCCAAGCTCTCCGGCATCGGCTGTTCTTCGAAGACGCCCGCATATTTTCTGGGACTCTCGCACGGCTTCAACGGAGTGCACGGCCGTATGCCTTCGCTTGCCACTGGCGCTTTGCTGGGCAATCGGACGCTACTCGGCATCGGCGTTACCGGCGACGGTGATACGGCATCCATTGGGTTGGGCCAGTTCATGCATCTCCTGCGCCGCAATCTGCCCTTCGTCTATGTCATCGAGGACAACGGCGTTTACGGACTGACCAAAGGCCAGTTCTCGGCCACTGCCGACCTGGGGTCCAAGCTAAAGACCGGCGTCCTCAATGAACTTCCGCCGTTCGATTGTTGCGCGCTGGCGCTCGAATGGGGCGCTACTTTCGTGGCCCGCTCCTTCTCTGGCGACAAGAAGCAGCTCCAGGCCATCTTGAAAGCCGCTATCACTCATAACGGCCTGTCTGTGATCGACGTCATCTCGCCTTGCACCACCTTCAACGATCACGAAGGCTCCACTAAAAGCTATGCCTACGTAAAGGATCACGAGGAAATACTGAACGAGGTCGACTTCGTGCCATTCTACGAAGACATCTCCGCCGAGATCGCCGAGGGCGAGGTGAAGGAAGTGGAGATGCATGACGGATCCAAGCTTCGGATTAAGAAGCTGGGCCGCGAGTATGATCCAACCAGCAAGTTCGACGCGCTCAAAATGATCGAGGAAGCCAATAAGAATGGCGAGATTCTGACCGGCGTGTATTATGTCGACACCGGCAAGCCTAACTTTCTCGATATGCTGAGCATCGACGAAGCACCGCTGGCGACTTTGCCTGAGTCGCGGGTCCGTCCGCCCAAGGAAGCGCTCGAAGAGGCCATGGAAGAGCTGCGGTAAGGATAAACGAGTTACGCTAAAGCGTGAAGCAATTCATACTCGGATTCATCGCTGCGCTGGCGTTGCTGGCAGTAGGAGGCTTGGCTTTCGTCGGACTGGGCCTGGCGCCCGTGGCAACCGCTTCCGCGCCGCTGCCATTTGAAAAACTCATAACCGGGATCGCGCTGAACGCTCGCGTCAGCAAAGAAGCGCCGAAATCATCGCCCATGCAGCCGTCCGATGAAGTTTATACCGCCGGGGCGGGCGTTTATCGAACCAACTGCGCGGTTTGCCATGGGCTGCCCGGGCAGGATCAGACCGCCATCGCCAAAGGCGAGTTCCCCAAGCCGCCCCAGCTTTTCAAAGGTAAAGGCGTGAGCGACGATCCACCCGGCGAAACTTATTGGAAAGTCGCGAACGGCATCCGTTTGACTGGCATGCCTGGCTTCGATGGCTCGCTGACCACCGACCAGATGTGGCAGGTCACCCTGCTCGTAGCGAATTCCGACAAATTACCGGCCACCGTCCAAACTACGCTACAGCAGCCTTTGCAACTGCAGTAGCGATCCTGAGCGATTTACTCGCGAACCTATTTCAACTTCCGAAACTGCTAAGCACTGATTCCGAGCTGCGGCGGAAATCCTCTGCGCGCCCGCTAGGCATGCCCGATCGCAGTTGCATCAGCGGGCATCGCTAAACCTTTGTTGCGATATTCTCGGCAATCATCTCGAAGACGCCTTCAGGCTCAGCTAAGGCCTCTTCTCTTGTGCCCATCAAAGCATAACAGCCGCGGATGGCGGGAATTTCCGCCGGCACTCTTTTCGCACAGCCGCTTAGCGGAGCCCGCCATGGTGTTAACATTCAATCAATGGTGGGCGCCAAAATCGCGCGACTGCAAGTAGCACGGACAATCCTCATATTGCTGCTGCTGGCCTTATTTGCCAGTCTCCAGACCGCCTCCGCCATTACCGAACAGTTACATCATCACGACGGACCTTCCCACACCGATTGTTGCGGCGTCTGTCACGCCGGCCACTTGTCCGTCACACCTGCTGTTACCTGCCTGACGCTTGTATTGCCCGACATTCGGTGCTGGCATAAGATCCAGGATGCACTTCCCGCGCAGGCTGAATTCGTTTCTTCACTGCATCTTTCCCGCGCTCCGCCCGCTCTCCGTTCGTAACTCTTTGTTTTGTCCTTCCCGGCCGATAAGCAGCGCTAGCTAGCCACTGGTCCGTGACTGGATTTTCCCGAGGCAGCGTCTTACTTCATGGAGACATAAAATGAAACCCAGCTTTCGAAGCTTTTGCTTGGCCTGCTTTCTGAGCGCCTTGCCCGCTCTTTCGCAGTCCATCAATAGTGGAACCATTCTGGGGACGGTGACAGATCCGTCCGGCGCGGTCGTGGCCGGCGCCATGGTTCGGCTGCAGAATTCGGTCACCGGGTATATGCAGTCGGTCACCGCCGATAGCTCCGGCGCCTTCCGGTTCAATAACGTTCCACAGAACAATTACCGGCTGACCGTGGATGCGCCGGGCTTCACGTCCGCGAGTCAAAATGTGGACGTTCGAAATGCCGTTCCGATCACCCTGAACATTCCCCTCTCCGTTGCCGCGGCATCCACTTCGGTCACAGTGGAAGCCTCCGGCGCGCAGGTGGAGACGGATCCATCAGCCCATCAGGATGTCGACCGTAACGCCTTTCTCAAGCTCCCCATGTTCGATCCGGCCGGCAGTCTGAGCCAGGCCATCACCTTTAGCACCGGCGCGGTAGCTGCCGACGCAAACGGCTTCTTTCATCCCTTAGGCGACCACTCGCAGACCAGTTTCGTGATCGACGGCCAGCCCATCAGCGATCAACAAAGCAAGCTCTTTTCGACCCAGATCCCCGCCAACGCGCTGCAATCCATGGAGCTGATTACCGGCTCGCCTGACGCGCAGTATGGCGACAAATCCAGCCTGATCGTGAACGCCACCACGCGGTCGGGCCTCGGATCCACCAAGCCCACCGGCGCGATCACTTCCGACTGGGGTTCCTATGGAACCTGGGGCGGCAGCGTGTCCTTGGGATTCGGCAGTCCGACCTATGGGAATTTTATTCTGTTGAGCGGGACTCGCTCCGGTCGTTTCCTGGATACGCCCGAACTATTGCCGATCCATGACATTGGAAACAACGGATCAATTTTCGACCGTTTTGACTGGCAGCCGGGGCCGAAGGACGCTTACCACATCGATCTGTTCGTCGCGCGAAACTGGTTTCAGGTTCCCAACAGCTACGATCAACTGTCGCAAGATCAACGGCAACGCGTACTTACGTGGAATATCGCTCCCAGCTATCAGCATACCTTTAGCGCCCGCGCCCTCCTGACTGTGAACGCCTTCGCGCGGCGGGACGAGCTCAATTACTACCCCAGCCGCGATCCTTTCGCCGACACACCGATTACCGTTTCGCAGAGCCGCTTCCTGACCAACTATGGCGTCAAGGCTGATATCGCGGTCACGTTTGGCAAACATGATGTGAAATTCGGGACGCAGCTTCAGCAGACGCGCCTCGACGAGAAGTTCCAATTCGGTGTTACCGACCCGCAATACAATCCAGTGTGTCTTGATCCGAGCGGTAACGAACTGCTGCTCCCGGGCGTGACTAACCCGGAACAATGCGCGACTCTGAATCCAACCTATACTGCCAATCCAACTCTGCAGCCCGGGCTAGTGCCATACGACCTGACTCGCGGAGGTTCGCTGTTCGCCTTTCGCGGTAAACACAACATCAATCAGTATGCGGTCTATCTGACCGACGCCATGAAATTCGGCAATTTCAGCGTCAACGCCGGTTTGCGCGACGATCAGTACAACGGATTAACCTCCGCCAATGGCATCCAGCCGCGCCTTGGAATCTCGTACCTGGTTCCGAAGAGCCACACCGTCCTTCGAGCCGCCTATTCGCGCACCTTTGAAACGCCCTTCAATGAGAACCTGATCCTGTCGAGCGGCACCGGCGGCGGAGGTCTGGCCGAGAATGTTTTCGGATCCACTTCCACTCCCATCAAACCCGGCGCCCGAAATCAATTCAATACCGGCTTCCAGCAGGGCATCGGCCGCTGGCTTGTCATCGATGCCGATTACTTCTGGAAGTTCACCCACAACGCATATGACTTTAGCGTATTGTTCAACACGCCCATCACTTTTCCCATCGCCTGGCACAACTCCAAATTGGATGGCGTCGACGGCCGCATCAGCACGATCGACCTGCACGGTTTCCAAGCGTCGTTGAACCTCGGCCACACTCGCGCCCGATTCTTCCCGCCCGAAAACGGCGGCTTGATCCCGCTAGGAGGTTTCGCAAACGGTGTGTTCCGCATCGACCATGATCAGGCCCTTCAGCAGACCGCTGTGTTTCGTTATCAGCGGCCCCACAATGCCGAATGGATCGATTTCACTTGGCGCTACGATAGCGGCCTGGTAGTAAGTGGAGTCCCCGATGTCCTCGCCGCTACCATGCTGACCCCCCACCAGCAAGTGGACATCGGATTCTCCTGTAACGGCGTGTTTGCGACTCTTCAGAACCCCCTCATGTTCTGTAATGGGATCGGCAGATCTACGCTTTTGACCTTGCCGCAGACCGGTTCTGAGAACGACGATCACAATCCCGATCGCGTGAAGCCTCGCAACCTGTTCAGCATGGGCATCGGTACGGACAATCTTTTCCACAAAGAAACCGGGCCTCGCGTGACACTCCGCGTTACAGCGGAAAATCTAACTAACAAGGTCGCTCTATACAACTTCTTGTCCACGTTTAGCGGGACGCATTTTATTGAGCCACGCAGCTATCAGGCGTCGATCGGCTACGTCTTTTGACATACAATCGGTGCTGATTGTGGCCTCGCAAAATCGGACTCCCTCCCGCCGCGCGATGCTCACGGGCGCCGGGCTCGGCCTGGGCTCAGGACTGCTCGCCGCCGCGCCCGTGGGAGCAAGCAAGATCTCAAGCAACGAGTATTGGGCAAAAAAAAGGCGATGTAGCTGTACAGCTTTCGTAAGCGGCTCGCGGCCCAGTTTCAATCTCACCGCCCCCAGTCGCGGCGAATACTCGCTGATGAACAGCTTCGCCCAATACGGATTCGATGCCTGGACCATGGACCACGAGAACTACGGCCGCTCCACCCGCTCTAGTGCCAACGCCGACATCGTCAGCGGTGTCGAGGATCTCAAAGCCGCGGTGGTCGAATACCTGGCCGACCTGGAATTGAAATTCGGCGATCAGGTTCCCACCGGCACTTACCTCGACATGACCGCCAACCTCCCGGTAGTCGATCCCGCCAAGGTTCTGGCGCCCGTACTCCTGGTGCGGGCGAGCATGATGGCATCGCCACCATCGACGACTAGTCCGATTTCTTCAAACTCTTGCCAAACGGCGACCGCCAGTTCGTCATACTGCCCGGCATGGCGCACTCAGTGGTGCTCGGTGTGAACCGTCAACACTTCTGGCACGCGATGCACGCGTTTCTCACGCTGGATGTGGAGGCACGCGCTACTCAACCGCGCGCGTGAGCCACGCGTCACTTGTGAATGAAATCGCCCACCCGGCGCATCCACGCCAATTCTTCCACGCTCATCGGCCCCAGCTCCATGGCGCGTAGAGCTTCGGCGGCTTGCGCTTCATTGGCGGGGCCTGTCATGCAGACATCCACGGCAGGATTCGAAAGTACGAATCTGTAGCAATCAGTGGCAGCCGGCACTCGTTCGCCAGGAGGAACGCGCTTAGCGTTCAGCAGCTGGCGCCGACTGGTGGCGGTGAACGCGACCATGCCTGGCCGATTCCCGTTCCCCGCCAGCAGCGGGAAGACCTCGCGCTCAGCGCCCGTATGCACAGCGTTGTATCGAACGGGCACGATGCCTACATCGGCGTCATCCGATAAGCTCGACACCAGCGGACGGTGATGCGTTGAAATCCCGATGTGGCGGATCAAGCCGCGCTCGCGCAATCGGCGTCCGGCATCCAAAATCCTTTGCGGAAGCTTGTGATTCCAGAGCCCGAGCACAGCACATCGGCATATTCGAAGCCCAGTCTGCTGAGAGCGATCTCGACGCTGGGAGCCATCAACGCCGCCACGCGCGAATAGGACTGTAGCACTAGCACCATGCGATCGCGCTGCGGCTTCAGATTGCGTAGCGCTTGACCGAAAGGTCCACGCCGGAAGCTGCCCCAATAAAGATAATTGACGCCGCGCTCGAAGGCCTGCTCCACAGACTTGACGGGCACTCCATAGCTCGCGGCCATGCCGAGGCGGCCGACTTCCAAGCCGGTGCCGCCGAGAATTCGTGTTTCCATGCGGCCCTCAGGAATCAGCCGCCGATTCCGAGGTAGCGAAACCCGAAGCGCGTCAGCCGCGCGCGATCCAGCGCATTGCGGCCATCCAGCACGATGCGGGATCGCATGCGGGGAGCTAGCGCCTCCCAATCCAGCTCGCGGTATTGCTGCCACTCGGTCACCAGCACCAGCGCGTCGGCGTCGTTGGCAGTCTCCTCCGGCGTTTCGCAGCAAATCACCTGCAGGTCACGATGTTGCTCTTGAAAACGCTCCATCGCCACTGGATCGTGTACCTTTACCTTGCAGCCTCGCTCCACCAGCTTGCGCGCGATGTCGATGGCGGGCGCTTCGCGAAGATCGTCCGTGTTGGGTTTAAATGCCAGGCCCAGCAGCCCGATCGTTCTGCCTTTCAGAATCTTCAATTCGCCGAGTAGCTTTTCCACCACTCGTTCCCGCTGCCGCCGGTTGATCTCGCGCGCCGCTTCCACAATCGGCATGGTCAGGTTGTATTCAGACGCCGTCGAGACCAGCGCGGAGATGTCTTTGCCGAAGCACGATCCGCCCCAGCCGATCCCCGCCTGTAGAAATCGCGTGCCGATCCTGACATCCAAGCCGATTCCTTTGGCTACCTGCTGAATATCCGCGCCCACTTTCTCCGCCAATTGTCCGATTTCGTTGATGTAGCTGATCTTCAAAGCCAGAAAAGCATTGGCCGCGTACTTGATCAGCTCCGCCGAAGCGAGATCAGTGGAAATTAACGGTACCGCGCCTAGCCCTTCCGGACGCGTTAGGTAGGTGGGTGGCGCAAAGGTTTGGTCGAGGATGGGGCGATAGAGCGTGTACAGCATTTCGAGCGAGCGGGCATCGTCGGAGCCGATCACCACGCGATCCGGATAGAGGCTGTCGTGTAGCGCGGTGCCTTCGCGCAAGAATTCGGGATTCGAAGCCACCGAGAATTGCCCGTTGGTTTTCCGTCCGCGATGCTGTTCGAACGATTCGCGGACCAGCGAGCCCACCCAGTTCCCGCTCCCGATCGGCACCGTCGATTTGTTGACCACTACGACGTAATCGCCATCGTAGTATTGGCCGATTCCTCGCGCCGCTTGGGACAAATAGCGCAGGTCCGGGCTTCCGTCGGGGGAAGGCGGCGTTCCGACCGCGATGAAAATCACGTCGGCGCTAGGCACCGCGGCGGCGTAGTCGCGACAGAACTGAAGGTTGGGATGGGCTTCCTCGAGTAGTTCGGTCAGAAACGGCTCGTAAATGGGCGTCTTCCCGGCTTGCAGCAGCGCTATCTTCTTCTCATCGGAATCGATGCAGGTGACTTTGTGGCCCAGAAAGGCCAGACAGGCGCCAGTGGTCAAACCGACGTAGCCGGTGCCGATGATCGAGACGTTCATGCTTTTACTACCGTATCAGACGCTGCTAAACGCCTGCCAGGCGGAATAGTATGTGCCGGATCCGCGACCACATCATTTCACACGCTGGAGATGCCAGATATTTTTGCGCGTTTCGCGCGCCGCACAAAGGCTTTGTCGAAGGAGACAAATACAGCTTCTGGCGGTCTGCTGCTCAAGTGCATGGCATCGGCGAGTTCAATGCCGTGCGCCGTTAATGCCAGGGCGGCGGCTACCGATGATTCATCTTCAGCATGTACATTCTTGAGGCCGAGCAGCTTCGTGAACGCATCCCGAATCGCACTCTCTTCAAATCCATACAGGCTGCGGAGCACCCAGCCGGTTTCGAGCAACGCCGTTTTCGCGATCCAGATTGGGTCGGAGGCGAAGAAAGATCGCGCGGCGGCCGCCTGCTTGGCCTCGTCGCCAGTTAGCAGGAGGACTAATACGTTAGTATCGACCGCGATCATGCCGGCGCATCACTTCCCGGTCAATGGCGGCGCGCATCTGTCCCGGCGTATTGGGTTTACGCCTTGACCGCAGACAGCCCGCGACTTCTTCGACATTGGTCTCGGGGAAATGCGCAGCCGGACGTAACAGAATTCCTTCTCCAGTTTCTTCGACTGTGAATTCCGTGCCCGGTCCCCACGCCCGGGCATCACGGATGCCCTTGGGCGGTATAATCTGACCCTTAGTCGAGAGTCGCGTGGTTTCCATCGGTAAGACTCCAGTAAGATGATGCGCCATCGCGTGAGACGGCGGCCTATTTCCTGATCAGAAAAACGGCCACTTCAGCCAGCAAGTTGGGAAGGACCGCGATCGTCCTAGCCCCTTGCAAAAACATTCTCCGCTCTACCGTCCATTTCTCGGCCGAGGCCAGCGATTCGAAATCGTCCACGGTCAGGAAATGGATATTGGGCGAGTCGAACCAATCGTGGGGGAAGAGCTTAGTCTTCGGCGCGCGGCCCGTGAACAGATGGGCCAGACGCACGGACCAGTGCGCGAAGTTCGGAAAAGCAACGATTGCTCTCCGCCCGACGCGCAGCATGTCGCGCAATACCTTCAAAGGCTCGCGCGTTTCCTGCAAAGTCTGGCTAAGGATCACATAATCGAAAGCCTGATCGGGTAGATCCGCTAGCGCGTCTTCGAGATCGCTATGAAATACCGAAACGCCGCGTGCGATGGCCTGCTGCGTCCGAGCACCCGAAATCTCGACGCCGCGCGCATCCACGTTTTTGTTTTGCGCCAGCCAGTCCAGCAGCTCGCCTTCGCCGCAGCCCAGATCGAGCACCCGGGTGTCGGGCTCAATCAGCTCGCTGATAATGGCGTAATCGCTGCGGCCCAGCAGCTTCGGCACGAACGCCTGGGCCACTTAACGTTCCACTCCGCGAAGCGTGCTGGCCAGGAATCCTCGCACTAACTCGGCCTGCTCGGCGATATTGACCAGGAACGCGTCGTGTCCGTAATTCGACGGCAGCTCGCAATAGGCCACGTCGCAATTGCGGCCCCGCAAGGCGCGCACTACCTCAAGCGATTGGTAGCTCGGATACAGCCAGTCGGATGTAAAGCTGATGACCAAAAACCGCGACTTCACGTTTTCAAATGCCGCGCTGAGCGATGTCCGGCCGTTAGTGAGATCGAAATAATCCATGGCCTTGGTGATGTAGAGGTACGAATTCGCGTCGAACCGATCGACGAACTGACTGCCGCGGTAGCGCAGGTAGCTCTCTACTTCGAACTGGTTCTGATCGCGCAGCCGGCGGCCAAACTTCTCGCGCATCGATTGATCGCTCATGTAGGTAATGTGCCCGACCATGCGTGCCACCGCCAAGCCGCGCGCCGGAGGCCGCTTGCCGTAATAGTCGCCTTCATTCCAGTCCGGATCGGCCATGATCGCCTGGCGCCCGACTTCATTGAATGCGATCTGCTGTGGGCTGTGCCGCGCGGTGCCCGCGATTGGTATCGCGGCCGCTACAGCCTCTGGATAAGCAACGGCCCATTGCAGCGCCTGCATCGCGCCCATCGATCCGCCTGAAACCGCCAGCAGCCGCTTGATTCCCAGATGATCGATCAGCATTTTCTGCAATCGAACCATGTCCGCAACAGTGACCGGCGGAAACGACATCGCATAGGGACAGCCCGTCTCCGGATTGATGGAACCCGGGCCGGAGGTGCCGCGGCAACCGCTCAAGACGTTCGACGAAATCACAAAGTATTTGTGGGTATCGAAGCCTTTGCCGGGGCCGATCATGTTGTCCCACCAGCCGGGACTTCCCGTTTCTTTATCCTCGCCCGCCGCATGCGCGTCACCGGTGAACGCATGCAAAATCAGGATGGCATTGGTCTTGTTATCGTTCAGAGTGCCATAGGTCTCGTAAGCCACTTCGACCGGCGCCAGGATAGCGCCGCTATCGAGTGAAATCGAATCAAATTGGACAAACTGGGTCTCGGTGATCATCTCTAGCTGGAACTAAGGGTTACTCAAATGATAGCAATGCCGTGTTGCGGATATACGTTATTCTATTTGCTTCCGCATGGCGCTGCTTACTTTAGTCCGGCACGGGCAGGCATCTTTCCTCGAATCGAATTACGACAAACTGTCCGAGCGAGGCGAGCAGCAGGCTCGGATTCTGGGCGAGTATTGGCTTGAAACGGGCGCCACTTTCGACCAGGTTTACTACGGGCCCGCGTGCCGCCACCTTCGCACCGGCGAGATCGTGGCCGAAGTTTACCGGCGGGCCGGCGCGTCCTGGCCGCAGCCAGTGACTCTCGCCGAACTCGACGAATATCAGGGTATCGAAGTGATGCGCACCTTTCTGCCGGGGCTGATGGAGCGGCATGAAGACATCCGCGCGCTCGAAGCTGAGTTTCGGCAAGCGGGCGATCGGAGCGCGGCGTTCCGAATCTATGACAAGCTGTTCCAGCGCATTACCCGCATGTGGGTGGATGAGGAGCTGGATTCGCCTGAAGTAGAGAGCTGGCGAAACTTTTGCGATCGGGTGGACCTCGGCGTCGCGAGTATTCGTGAAGCCGCGCTGAAAAACGGCCGAGTTGTGGTTTTCACATCCGGCGGCGTGATCGCGGCGACGGTACGGAAGGCCTTGGATCTCTCGCCACAGCGAACGCTGGAGTTGAGCTGGACCTCGCGCAACGCGAGCTACACCGAATTTCTTTTTTCACTCGACAGATTTTCGCTGAGCAGCTTCAATAACCATCCGCATTTGGATGACGTGGAATTGTTGACCTACAGATAGCGTTTAGGCGGCGCAAGTCTCCGGCATGCGATTTCGGCGTAACTTACAGTCGCTTAGCCACCACGAGCGTAATGTCGTCGGCGGGCGGCGCGCCCTTGGTAAAGTCCACGACGCGTTGATTGATGGCTTCAATGATTGCCTGCGCCGATTCATCTTTTAGCTCGGCCAGCGCTTGAGCCAGCCGATCTTCTCCGAACTCTTCGTCGACATCCGGGCGCGTTGCCTCGGTCACGCCATCGCTGAACAGCACCACCACATCACCCGGTTCCAGCAGGCAGGTTTGTTGTTCGTATTTGGCAATCGGCAGGATGCCCAGGATCAAGCCCGTTCCTTCGAGTTTTTGCAGGCTGCCGTCGCGGCGCACCAGCAGCGGCGGATTGTGGCCGGCATTGACATAGGCGAGTTCATTGGTCTTCGGATCTAAAATGGCGATGAAGAAGCTGATGAAGCGGTTGGTTGGACAGTTGGTCGTGATAATGCGGTTGAGCCTCGTCACCAGCGCGGCCAGGTTGGTCGGATCCTCGAAGAGCACCTGAACGCGCGCCTGCAGGCTGGACATAAGCAGCGCCGCCGGCATTCCCTTCCCCGCGACATCGCCCACCAACATGGCCACGCGGCCGTCGGGATAGCTGATGAAGTCATAGTAATCGCCGCCGACTGTGCGGCATGCGGCGTTGTATCCGGCCAGATCGACCCCCGGAACCACTGGAGCGCAGGTAGGAAGCAACCCCTGCTGTATCACCGCCGCTTGCTGCAGATCGCGAGCGAGCACGCGTTCGGCCTGCTCAACCTCGGCCAGGCGCGTGTGCTCGATGCGTATGGCGGCCACGTTCGCCATGACGGTGAGTAGGTTCAGGTCATCCTTGGTGAACTCGTGCACAAAGTGTGGCGAGTCCAGGTAGATGAGCCCGATGACGCGGTCGTCGGTTTGTAGCGGCACCGCCAGCATGCTGCGAATCTGCTGCTGCACGATGCTCTGGCGTCCGGCGAAAGCTTCATCCAGACGGGCGTCGCGAACCAGCAGCGAGGTCTTCTCTTTAATCACGCGGTCACGGACCATGCTGCTGATGCGGAATCCTTCCCCCCGGGCGGCCTGCACCACGAGTTGCTCGCCCTCCACGGTCATGAGAACGCCGCGCGACGCGCCTACCGCGTCAATGGACAGCGTCATGATCAGGTTGAATAGCTCGGCCAGCGGCATGTTTCCGGCCAACTCACGCCCGGCCCGGATCAACGCGCGCATCTGCGGACCGCCTTCGATTTCTCTCTGCTCGCTGAGCAAACCTTGTAAGCTGGTAGCCGCCGTCGTCGAAACCACCGACGCTTGAGCCGTCCCTTCGACGAAGATGACGGTATTGGCCGGCGCGGCCGCAACTTTTTCGGCGAATTCGAGCGCCAGGTGTCCGGCCGTGATGCGATCCTGTGCGCCAAGTGGAAAGGGCTGCGTAATCCTCTCGCCGTTCACGAAGGTGCCGTTCTTGCTATTCAGGTCCTGCACAGTCCAGGTGTCGCCCTTTCTTTCGATAACCAGGTGCTGGCGGGATAGCCCGGCGTCGTCGGAATAGCACAACTCGTTTGCGCTGGACCGGCCCAGGGTGTAGCGGTCGTTCTCTAACTGGAGTGCGCGAGTCTTTCCGTCGGGGGTGTGGATCAACAACTCCCGGGGTTGGAATGCTTGAACAGCGCCTGCCACTAGTTCAGCTTAGCGAAAAATGGACTTTGGGAGCGTGTCTTCACGCTAAGATCGTTACGGGCCGGAATGCGCATCTATCTCTATTATGTGGGCAAGCCACGCGACGCGAGCGCCAATCGAATGGCCGAAGAGTATGTCCGGCGTTGCAGCCGCTTCGGTCGATGCGAGATGCGCGAGATCCGGCCAGCGCGATTGGATCCGTGGGAAAAACATCCCTCAGCGACCAAGATCTTGCTGGATCCCGCGGGCAAGAGCATGGAGTCCGGCGCATTCGCGAAGTTGATTGGCGGCGCCGAACGGGACGCGCGCGATTTGGTTTTTCTGGTAGGCGGAGCGGATGGCTTGCCCGAAGATTGGCGCGCGCGAGGCGGTATGTTGCTTTCGCTCACGCCTCTGACTTTGCCGCACGAGCTGGCGCGGGTAGTCCTGGCGGAACAGATCTACCGGGCCTTCACGATGCTGCGCGGCCATCCGTATCCAAGATGAGCTCATCCCGGCGCGCTGCCGTATAATCTATAAACTTAGGGGGTTCATGAATAGCGATAAGAGCGTGTTGGGCCGGGCATTCGCCGTCGCGGCGGGCCTCGGCTTGTTGGTCTTGGGGATGTCGATTGCGGCGCAAGAGCCCGCGGCGCCAAAGTTCAGATTTGATCCCGACTGGCCCAAGCCTCTGCCGAACAAGTGGAAGCTGGGAGGCGTCACGGGACTAGCCGTCGATAAGGACGACAACGTTTGGGTATATGATCGCCCCAACGATCTTACTGACATCGAGCTTGAGGCGGAACTGAATCCTCCCATTGCCGACTGCTGCGTCCGCCCTCCCTCGATGATTCACATCGACAAGAGCGGCAGCGTCATCGGCTCCTTCGATGCGCCTCAAGGGCATGGGATGGCCGTGGACAGCAAAGGCTTCGCCTATCTAGGGCAAGACACGGTCCGCAAGTACGATGAGAAGTCCGGCAAAATGATCGCCGAAGTCCCTCGCACGCCCGACCGGCCACCAGGCGGCGGAGGTGATGCCGCTCCTCAAGGAGCCCGCACTCCTGGTCACGGCAGCCGCGGACCAGTAGTGGGTTTTCTCCCCGGCGGGCGCGGCCAACCTGATCCGGCTACTCGATCTGCTCGGGAAGCTGAAATGGTGGCCTTCCGCGCCAAGTATCCCCCCACGACGCCCATGATCGTCGGAGGTATCGAAGAGATCCGGCTCGATGAACCAAACCACGAGCTTTACGCCGCCGACAATTATCTGGGCGGCCGCGTGATGGTGTTTGACATGGACACGTTCAAATTCAAGCGCGGCTGGGGTGCCTACGGACACGCGCTATCGGAAATGTCCACCAATGACGCCGACCGCGCATACACTCCAGGTGGGCCGATGCCTAAGGAGTTCCGCGGTCACCTAACGCTGAATATATCCCACGATGGATTGGTCTACGCCGCCGATCGGATGGCCAACCGCATCCAGGTCACCACTACGCAAGGCAAATTCGTCAAGGAATTCACCCTGGCTCCCATGACCGGCGTGGGCGGTTCCACCGGTGGCGTAATGTTCTCGCCGGACAAACAGCAGCGGCTCTTGTATATTTCCGATCTCACGAATAACCACATCTGGTTCCTCAACCGCGAGGACGGCAAGGTGGTGGGCTCCATGGGAAGCATGGGTGAAAACGGGGGCCAGTTCTTCGGACTGCACATGATCGCCGTGGATTCCAAAGGCATCATCTACACCGGTGAGGTGTTCGCCGGCGAGCGCGTACAACGCTTCATCCCGGCTAAGTGAGTGGATGGGCCGACGAAATCCGAGGATTTATCGACCCACGCCGCTGGCCGGCTACCTTACAACGATCGCAGGAAATTCAAGATGTCCTGCTTCTGACCGGTCAGACCACCGCTGAGCGCATTGAAATTGGCGATGACTTTATCCGCCTCCGAGCCGCAAAACGTTGATGCCGACGTTGGAGCAAAAACCTTTAGACTCGGCTCGAATTCGAATATGTCACTGCTAGCGCTGATGACGCAGTCGAAGGCCGGGCTAACGTGCGCCTGGATGGCCTGCAGCAGATCCGGCGTGCGGCCATCATGCAGGAAGAACAAGCGCTGTCCAAGGCCCCACAGCGGCGCCGTACGGAATTCATCCGGTCCCGCCGCGCCCTGCAGGATGCCATCGGCCAGGTTCGCGCCCATGTGGTGGACCGCGAAGTCTGAATAGGGATGGTACGTAACACTGGACATCCCGGTGTAAGGCGAAGCAGCGGTTGTGAGCGAAGCCGAGTGGCAGAGTTCGCAGCCCACGTTGTGAAACAACGCCTGTCCATTAGACTGAGACGTTGTCGGCGGAGTCACTGGCTGGGGCGGCGCTGACAGGCGCATGAACAGTGCGAAGTTCACCACGTCGCCCGACATACCCGATGCCGAACCAATGGCCTCAGTTGTATTGGTGCGGTCTTCCGGTGTCGCGTTGAATACGCAACCTGGCACCGCCGACCGCTCATTCATGAAGACTTCGTTGGCGACGCCCTGTTCCACGTTGTAGGCTTCGCCCGCGAAGATGAGCAGTGATTTGTTCTGCGCCTTCCAGCCAAAGCGGGTCACTGTGCCGTCGTTGCCGCTGGTATTCAGCTTGCCGCGAATACCTAGCGCGGCTCGTTGGGCGGCGGTGGAATTCAAGTTGGCCTGCAAGGTGGCATCCGCGGTGTTTTCTACCAGTCCGAGCCCGAAGGTGGGAGTCGGGATGCGGAAAATGACGTTCCGGTTGGCGAGTTGGGTGGCAAAGTCAGGCTGCGCCAAGGTGCAACCCGGCGCGTCAGTGCGTCCCGCAATCGTGTATAGGCCATGTACGCCGCCGTCGAGTGAGCCATCGGGGTTCAGAACGAAGCGAGCCTCACGTACCGGACCGTTAGCTTTGATGAATGGCGGCACGGTCTGGGGATAAGGATCGGGACTCGGGTGATCCAACTTGGCGAGCGCCACCTGTGGGTTCACTGCCGGGCTGGTCCCGCCGACGGCTGGCTGGGCGTGGCAAGCGGCGCAACTGTTCGCGTTAAAAGTCGGCCCCAGGCCGACGCCGCTTTCTATGGCGCCGGACACCGAATCCACTTCTTTGAAAACCCCTTGAGCAGCGATGAACACGGCTTGTTCCTGGGCGGCCAAGGTAGGGTAAGGACCTCCGGCGCCGGCCGCGCCAGCGCGCGGGCCAGGATCGACTTGCGCTAAACATACTCCCGCAAAGGCAACATAGGCCAGGGGCTTCCATCCGTTACGAGCCCCACATAAGTTTGAAAAATACATGGACACACTCCTTTTGCACGGTTTTCCCGTCAGTTTCACGAGCTTATTCCGTGGTTATTGGTGGGGGATTTCGGGATTCTCGGACTGCGGGTACAATAGGAGTGTCAACGTATCGGGCTACCACTGACCTGGTATCCGAGACGAGGCCCTCGCCCACCGCGGGGGCCACTTCCCTCCGTAGTACTATGGGTACTATTCTTTTCTCAGACTGCCAGCATACACCAAACCTGCTTGCGATGAAAGAGCTAAGGCCAGATTTTACCAACGCATTCTTCGGGCCATTGTGATTGCATAATCACGCCGCGCGCCCCAAACCAGAACCAACGTTTCCCTACAAGCAAAGTCGAGCATTCATTCTCCTCAGGGCTCTGACCAACAACTTCTGACCAACAAATAGCCAGCCCTTCGAGAAGGTACCATCCATCCCAAAGCTGTTCAATCGATCATTGTCCGTACGACCTACGCTAAACGAATTAGTTTTTTCGGTTTCGTGTAGTGCAACCACACCACAGGGACTGTATATTGTGGTTAAGGCATCGGGATGACCAGACGAAGTTTAGTAACCGGTCTAGCAACTGCGGCGGCTGCGGCCCAGGAACGGCGGAGTCCCGTGGAATGGAGACCACGCCTCGGAGTTCTCGGGCCGTTCACGGAGGCCAACGTCCGCTTCGCCAAAGAGGAAGGCTTCACGAACATGATCCTGGGGGCAACGCGGCGCTCCACTATGGATCCGACGACGCTGAGCGATTCGCAGATTGAAAACGTGAAAAAAATTCTCGCCCGGTACGGCATGCGCGTGTCGGCATTTCAAGCTTCTCAAAACCATATCGCGCCAGATCCCAACCAGCGAAAGCAGGACAACGACTATTTCGTGAAGATTATAGAAATGGCCGGTAAGCTGGGAATTCCGTATATCGGCACGTCCTCCGGCAAGGATGCCGATAAGCCTTTCGAAAAGCAAGTAGACGATATCGTGCGCGTGTACAATGAGCGCTATTTCCCTGCCTGCCAGGCCAACAAGGTGCGCATCCTCTGGGAGCCCTATCCCGGCGGCGCGAACGTGGCTATCAGTCCGGCCGGATTCGAAGCGCTGTTCAAAGGCTTCGGCGATTCGCCCTATGTCGGACTACAGTACGACCCGTCACACCTGGTGTGGCAGATGATGGACCCGATCCAGACAGCGCGTGATTTTTTGGACAAAATCTACGACGTGCATCTCAAAGACACCGAGGTACGCTGGGATGTGCTGCGGCGCGTGGGAATCAATCCGGTGAATGGCGCAAGATGGTGGGTGTACCGGCTGCCGGGTCTCGGCTCCATCGATTGGGCCGCGTTTTTCTCGGTGCT